>Ga0209048_10000482_pt1 | contig 42639 bp, 43 predicted proteins | sample FrelakmetCRP12CR_FD_187146 | JGI IMG/M metagenome (GOLD analysis project Ga0209048, IMG submission 187146) | Freshwater lake sediment microbial communities from the University of Notre Dame, USA, for methane emissions studies - CRP12 CR (SPAdes)... | ecosystem: Environmental > Aquatic >...
CGCGAGCCTCACCAAGAGCCTGGCGCTCGAGCTCGGACCGCGGTGGATCCGAGTGAACTGCATCGCGCCGGATGTGATCCCGACGCCGGGCATCGGGCTCGAGCACGGGGTGCACACGCCGTTGCCGATCGCCGGTCACGTCGATGACGTCGCCGGTGCTGCGGTCTACCTCGCGGGCGACCTGAGCCGCTTCGTCACCGGGACGACCGTCCACGTCGATGGGGGCAACTGGGCCTCGGGTGGCTGGGTGCGTACCGCCGACGGCGCCTACACCCTGCACCCGAACGCGGCCCCGCCGGCCGAGCTCAGGAGGCGGGAATGAGTTCGCGCATGAGCCCGGGGACAAGCCGTGGGCCGGAGGCGGGCCCATGAAGTTCGGGATCGCGCTCGGACGGCTCAACCCCGCGTTCTTCGTGGACGCGACCCTCGAAGCCGAGCGCCTCGGATTCGAGTCGGTCTGGCTCCCCGAGCACCTCATCTTCACAACCCGCATGAGCCGTTCCCCGCACCCGGGGGAGACGCATCCGCCGGTCCCACCCGACACTCCGATCTTCGACGCGTTCGCGTACCTGGCGTTCCTCGCGGGCCAGACGCAACGCCTCCGACTGGGGACCCACGTCTACAACCTCGGGTTGCGCCACCCCTTCACTGCCGCGCGCGCGGTGCAGACCCTCGACATCGTCTCGGGCGGGCGATTCGAGTTCGGCATCGGCGCGAGCTGGCTCGAAGAGGAGTGGATCGCCGCCGAGTTGGACTTCGCCAGCCGTGGACGGCGGGTCGACGAGGCCCTCGAGGTCTGCAAGCGCCTGTGGACCGATGACGACGTCTCGTACCACGGCGAGTTCTTCTCGTTCGATGGTGCGGTCTTCGTGCCGAAGTGCGTGCAGCAGCCGTGGCCCCCGATCCTCGTCGGCGGCGAGAGCGCTCCGGCACTGCGCCGCGCCGCACGCGCCGCTGACGGTTGGATCGGCATGAGCCACGACTTCGACTCCGGGGCGGGACAGATCTCCCGCCTGCGAGAGCTGCTCGACGCCGAGGGCCGCGACGCTCAGACGTTCCAGTACTGCTTGGGTGGTCCGGTCGAGTCCGTTGCCGACGTCGCGCGCTGGGAGGAGATCGGCGTCACCCGTTTGATCATCTCGCCGTGGCGACGCTCCAAGGAGGCGATCGAGGGCCTGCGCCAGTTCGCGGAGATGGTCGGGCTCGACGCCTGACTCGGTCAGGGTCCCTCGGCGAGCATCACCGTGGGGTCGGTGTCGAAGTCGCGGATCGTCTCCTTGTGCCGGAGCGCGACCCGGATCTGCTCGGGCTGCATCGTGAAGCAGACGCCGCTCATGAGCCGCTCGAGCTCGTCGGCCCGCTCCACCGCGTCGAGGTCCATGCCGCGCCCCATCCCGATGTCGCACGCCCGGCGCAGCACGATGGCTGCTTCGGCGGCATCGACATCGAGCGTCTCCTCGGCCCAGCGGAAGAAGCCCCGGCGCCACGGGGCCAGGGCATAGGGCGCCGGTGCCACGACGCGGCGCCCGTCGAGCGTCCAGGCGAGCAGGGGCTCGCCGTCGCGGTCGCAGTGTACGACGACATCGCCACCGCCTTGGGCCTGGTGCGGGATCTCGATGTCGTACTGGCGGGTGGTCCCGACCGGCCCGCCCCGTGCCCCGTGGGCGATGCAGAGTCCGGCGAGGTCGAACATGTGGGTGCAGTGCTGCTTCGGGTCGGCGACGTCGCCGACGGCCAGGCAGTCCGGCGACAGGTCCATTCCCTCGAGCGTGTGGAGCCGGTCGGCGGCCGCGGGGCACGTGGTCCAGGGCCAGCGGATCGCGCGGGCCGTCACCTCGCGCACCGACGCGCCGTCGTGGGTGACCCGTACCGTGAAGTAGTGGAAGTCGTCTTCGAGGCCACCGTCGACCGTGTCGGGGCCAGTGACGACGAGGCGGAGACGCCGTCGGTACGCGCCGTGCGGGAAGTGGGTCATGCGCTCGGAACGCTCCCGCCGGGGTAGTTGCCGCCACCGAACGCCGCGTCGAGCGCGTCGTAGTCGACGGCCCATCCGTTCCGGGGGAGCGCGTCGACGAGCTCGATCGTCCGTGGCTTCTTGTAGGAAGCGATGCGCGACCGGCAGTGCTCGATGAGCTCGTCGGGTGTGGCCGTCGCGCCCTCTCGCAGCACGACGATCGCCTTCACGCTCTGCACCCACCGCTCGTCGGGGACTCCGATGATGGCGCACTCGGCGACCGCGTCGTGGGAGGCGATGCACTGCTCGACCTCGACCGGGTAGATGTTCTCGGCCGCCGACTTGATCATGCGGGTCTTCGGCCCGACGAACGTGATCGAGCCGTCGGCCTCGCGCCGGCCGAGGTCGTTGGTGTGATGCCAGCCGCCGCGTGCTCGCCGTGCATTCTCCTCGGGCCGGTTCCAGTAGCCGTTCATCACCGTGGGACCGCGGGTGACGATCTCACCCGGTTCGCCGTCGGGGACGTCGCCTCCGTCCTCGTCGACCACTCGAACCTGGAGCAATGGCGACGTCCGCCCGTGCGTCCCGAGCGCACCGAGCGCGAGGCACGAGAACGTCATCATGCCGACGACTTCGGTCTGGCCGTAGCCGCCGGGCGCGTCGGCCCAGGGACTCGGGTCGCGGCTCGTGCGTGCGTTCCATTCGCGGCCGGCGGGCGCGGTGCGCAGGCTCGACAGGTCGTAGCGACCGTCGGGGTCGGCCGAGAGGATCTGCTCGAAGATCGGGCCGACCAGGAACGCGCCGGTGCAACGCTCGGCCTCGATGGTGCGGCAGAGAGTCTCGCCGTCGACGCGAGGGACGAAGACGTTCGTCCCGCCGAACACGAACGTCGCCAGGAGGTGCATGAGGGTGCCGAGATGGAACATGGGCCCGCTGTTGAGGTAGACGTCTTCGCTGCTGGTGCCGGTGAAGTGCCCGTACACCAGACCCTGAGCGATGCACGCGCGGTGCGAGAGCATCGCCGCGTTCGGCCGTCCTCCGAAGGCCGCGGTGTAGATGAGCAGTAGCGCGCTCGACGGGTCGACCTCGACGTGCGAGTCCCCGGGGGGATCGTCGGGTGCCCCACTTGCCAGGAACGCCTCATAGCCGTCGGGATCTTGCGGGCCGGTGTCGTGGCGGAGCCAACGGGCCAGGGTCGACGCCGCCGGGCTCGCGGTCAGGTCGCGTGCCGTCCTGACCGCGTCGCCCACCTCGTCCTCCTGCCAGACGATCACGCGGGGTGCGAGGTCGTCGATCACGAAGGCGAGCTCGTCGGCAGTCTGGCGCCAGTTCGCGGGGCAGAACATCGCGCCGAGCTTTGCGGCGGCGAGGAGCAGCTCGACGATGCGGGCCGAGTTCTGGCCGAGCCACAGCACGCGCTCCCCGGGGCCGACGCCCTCGGCTGCGAGCGCATGGGCCAGTCGGTTCACGCGCTCGTCGAGCTCGGGGAACGTGCGCCGGACGTCGCCGTCGACGACCGCAAGCCGTGCGGGTCGGCTGCGTCGGTGCTCGCGCAGCACGTCGCCGAGCGTGAGCGCGTGCAGTGCGTCCACCGGCTACCTCGCGGATGTCGACGCGTCGAGGTGCTCGCGGTAGCTCATCGGTAGCAGCTCGATGAGCTGGCCGTCGGGATCGCGTACGAAGATCGCGAGGTGGATGTCGGTGTCGTCGAGAACCTCGCCGCCGCAGTCGCGCACGAGCGCGCACGTCGCAGGAATGTCATCGACGCTGACGGAGATATGGGTGAGGCCCGGGTCGTTCATGGCGCGCGGGCGGTAGGGGTTCGCCGCCGCAGCCTCACCCGCGAAGTGCAGCAGCTCGAGCACGAGCCCGTCGCGCCGGAGATAGCACGCGGTCATCCCGATCGGCGGTGTGAGGCCGAGCAACCGATCCGACGGCGAGTCGGGCGGTCGGATCTCGCGTTCCACCTCGAAGCCGAAGACGTCGACGTAGAAGCGGCGCGACCGATCGAGATCGGTGACGCACTGGCCGAGATGGTTGAACGCGGACCCCATGCGGGGCTGCTCCTTTCGGTCTAGGTCTTGGGTGGACGGACATTGATCGCGAGGGTGAAGATCGCCTTGCAGACCGGCTCGCCGGTGTTGGCGTCCTTCCAATCGGTCTCGGTCACGTAGAACTCGAGCTTGCCGCCGCTCGACTTCTCCTTCTCGTACACGTCGCTGATCGTGCCGGTGCCTTCGAGCACGTCGCCGACCTTCGGCCAGCGGTAGTACTCGAACGCCTGCTCGCCGTGCAGGATCGCCCGTCCGGGCCCGCGCAGCTTCTCGATCGGCAGGCCGGCGGCGCCGCCGGTGCCCAGGGAGCCCCAGTACGACATCACGAACGGGAAGGTGGGCGGCACGGGGGCCGCCTCGCCCGAGTAGACCTCGTCGTCGTCCATCAGCGCTTCGGCGAACACGCGAACGGGGCCCCGCTCGATGACGACGGTCTGGGTGCCGGTGCTCTGGCCCTTGAGCTCGGTGAGTGCCATGCGTTGCTCCTGTTCGGGTCGCGTGCTTGGTCAGAGGGTCGTTGGTTGCTGGAGCCGGTGCTTCATCACCTTGCCGGTGGCGTTGCGAGGCAACTCGTCGACGAAGTACAGGCGGCGGGGGCGCTTGTAGTCGGCGAGCCGCTCGGCGCAGAATGCGACGAGCTCGTCGGCGTCGGCGTCGGTCCCGGGACGCAGCACGATCCACGCGCCGACGTCCTCACCGAGCACCGGGTGCTCGACCCCGGCAACCGCGGCCTCCTGGACAGCCGGATGCTCGAGCAGCACCGCCTCGACGTCAGTCGCATAGATGTTGTTGCCACCCCGAATGATCATGTCCTTCTTGCGGCCGCAGATGTACAGGTAGCCGTCGTCGTCGAGGTACGCGAGGTCACCCGTGTGCAGCCACCCGTCATCGGTCCACGTGCTCGTAGTCGCGGCATCGTCCTTGTAGTACTCACGCTGCTTGCCCTGCATGCGCATCAAGAGCTCTCCGACCTCGGTCGCCGGGAGCTCGTTGTCGTTGTCGTCGACGATCATGATCTCCATCGGCCCGACGGGCCTGCCGACCGAACCCACCCGTCGCGCGATCTCTTCCTTGGGCATGACGATGTATGCGGGTCCGGCTTCGCTCATGCCGAATGAGTTGCCGACGCTGGCGCCGGGAAGTCGCTCGATCAGGGTGCGGTGCGTGTGGGGTGCGATCGGCGCGCTGCCGATCGAGACCTGCACCAGGCTCGTCAGGTCCGCGTGCTCGAACTCGGGGTGCGCGACGAGCAGCTCGGCGAAGGACGGCACGAGCATCGTGTGGGTCGGGCGCTCCTGCTCGACGTACGCGATCCAGCGCCCGGCATCGAACTTGGGTTGGTAGTACGCCGTGAGCCCCATCTTCATGGGGTTGTAGATGAACGCGATGCCGGCGAAGGTGAACATCGGCGCGCCGTGGAGCCAGCCGCCACCGGTCCAGCGCGGTTCGTTGTTCGGGATCATGGCGACGTTGTCGTGGCGCACGGCGATCCCCTTGGGCAGGCCCGTGGTCCCCGAGGTGTACATGATGTCGGCGAGGTCGCTGAGCGCGACGGGTACCTGGAAGTCGGATGCGTCGTCGTCGAGCACGTCGTCCCACTCGCGGGCATCCGTCGTGCTCGTCGCGCCACCGGCCGTGATGATGGTGCGCAACGTCGGGAGAGCGGGCTGAACCTCGAGCGCCATCGGGAGCAGTGACTCGCAGGTGAGCATCGCGACGATCTCGGCGTGGCCGAGGATGGTGGTCAGCTCGGGCGCCGTCTGGCGGGTGTTGGTCGGGACGACGACGGCGCCGGCCTTGTGCACCGCGGCGTAGGCCACGATCCAGCGCAGCACTTCGTCCGAGGGGAGGTAGATCGAGAGCCGGTCGCCTCGCGTGACGCCGATCGCAACAAGTCCGCGCGCGAGTCGGTTCGACGCCCCGTCCCACTGCGCGAAGGTGAGGGACGTCCCGGCATCGAGGTTGCGATACGCGAGCTCGTCGGGGACGGTCCGCGCCAGGAAGCGCAGCTGATCCTCCTGGAGCTCGCCCCAGTCCGGCACGGCTGGGAACCTAGCCGAGCGGCCGGCGACCTGACGGGCGTGTCAGGGTACGATCCCCCGATCCTGCGCGCGCAGGACCGGCACGAGAACGGGATTCGTGCGAGCAGAGGGAGCACACGCCATGGGTGACGCCGTCATCGTCTCAGCAGCGCGCACGCCGATCGGGACCGCTCGCCGAGGCTCGCTCATGGACTTCAGCGCGTTCGACCTCGCTCGTCTCGCGGTCGAGGAGGCCTTCAAGCGCTCGGGTGTGCCCGTCGAGGACGTCGACGACATCGTGCTCGGTGAGGTGCTCCAGGGCGGTGGTGACATCGCCCGCTACGCCGCGATCGAGCTCGGCATGCTCGACGTGCCCGGTATGGCGCACAACCGTCATTGCGCCTCGGGCATGGCCGCGGTGCAGACCGCAGCCGGCAGCATCCGGGCCGGGATGGACCGCGTCGTGATCGCCGGGGGCGCCGAGTCGATCACCCAGTCGCCATCGACGTTCAAGAAGCTCCCGGGTTCGTACTCCGGCGTGCAGCAGTGGCTCTCGCCGAGCCACCCCGAGACGCCCGATGCGCCCACCATGGACATGTCCATCACCGTCGGGTGGAACACCGCGCAGAAGGCCAACGTCACGCGCGAGGAGCAGGACGATTGGGCGTACCAGTCACACATGCGCGCCATCGCCGCGATCGACGAAGGGCGGCTGAAGGAGGAGATCTTTGCCGTGGAGATCCCCTCCGGGAAGGGCGAGACGCGCATCTTCGACACCGATGAGCACCCGCGTCGCGACACGACGATGGAGAAGCTGGCAAGCCTGCGACCACTCCACCCGGAGATCCCCGGCTTCTCGATCACGGCGGGGAACTCGTCGGGCCTGAACGACGGCGGCTGTGCGATGGTGATCTGCCACTCCGACTACGCCGCCGACCACAGCCTCGAGCCCCTCGCGATCGTGCGGTCATGGGCGTCCGCGGGCGTCCCGCCGGCCGACACCGGGCTCGGTCCGACGCTCGCGATCCCCAAGGCGCTTTCCCGGGCCGGCCTGAAGGTCTCCGACGTCGGCCTCGTCGAGATCAACGAGGCCTTCGCGTCGATGGCCGTCGCATCCAGTCGCATCCTCGGGTTCCGACACGAGATCGTCAACGTCAGTGGCAGCGGATGTTCGCTCGGGCACCCGGTGGCGGCCACCGGTGCGCGGATGATCGCGACCCTCGCGTACGAGCTGCGCCGACGCGGTGGCGGCATCGGCGTCGCAAGCATGTGCGCCGGCGGTGGCATGGGCTCGGCCACGGTCATCGAGGTGCCGGCGGGCTAGAGAGCGGCGGACGCGTCGAGAGGCAGTACATTCCGGCGCATCGACCACGACCGTGTTCTCGACCTGGACTCCGACCTGGCGCTGGCGCTCGAGCTGTGCGACGACGCCGACGAGCTCACGACGGCGCGCTTTCGTGCGCACGATCTGCACGTCGAGACCAAGCCCGACCTGACCCCGGTGAGCGAAGCCGACCATGCGGTCGAGGAGGCGATTCGGGACCGGCTCGCGGTGGCGCGACCCGGCGACGCGATCCTCGGCGAGGAGTTCGGGACCACCGGCATCCAGATCGCGGGCGCCGGGCACCGTCGCTGGATCGTGGATCCCATCGACGGCACGAAGAGCTACGTGCGGGGCGTCCCGGTCTGGGCGACGCTGCTCGGACTCGAGCTCGAGGGCGAGCTCGTCGTGGGTGTCGTGTCGGCGCCGGCGCTGGGCCGGCGTTGGTGGGCGTCGCGTGGCGGCGGTGCGTTCGCCGACGGTGATCCCATCCGGGTCTCTGAGGTGCACGCGCTCGAGGATGCGCAGCTGTGCTTCGCGAACTTCCGCGACTGGGAGCCCCACCAGCTCAGTGAGGCCATGCTCACGCTCAGCCGGACCGTGTGGCGGGCAGTCGGTTTCGGCGACTTCTGGGGCCACATGCTCGTCGCCGAAGGCGCGGCCGACGCGATGATCGAGCCCGAGCTCGCGTTGTGGGACGTCGCCGCACTGCGCCCGATCGTCGAAGAAGCGGGTGGCCGCTGCACGAGCATCACGGGCAGCCCGGCGATCGGCCCAGGCGGGTGCGTGACGACGAACGGTCACCTCCACGACGAGGTGCTCGGGGCGCTGGGCGCTTCGTGATGACGGCGATGCTCCCGACGAGCGACGGGAGGACGCCGTGAGTCGACCGGAGGTCACGGTCGGTCTCGACATCGGGACGTCGTCGGTGAAGGCCATCGCCGCCGACCGCGACGGCAACGTGGTCGCGACCGCTCGTGTCCCGCATGCGGTCGGCGTGCCAACTCCCGGGCGGTTCGAGCACGACGCCGAGGTCGCCTGGCGGCGCGGTCCGCGCGAGGCCCTCGCCGTGGTCTCGACGGATCTCGACGTGCGAGGGGTCAGCGTCGCTGCGATGGTGCCGTCCCTCACTGCGGTCGACGCCGACGGCATCCCGCTGGTCCCCGGCCTGCTCTACGGCGACGAACGGGGGCGCAGCGACGACGACGGCAACGCCGGGAACCCGGTCGAGAGCGGGGAGCTCCTCGGGTTCCTCGACTGGTGCGCGCGCGAGGCTCCCGACGCGCGCGGCTTCTGGCCGGCGCAAGCCGTCGCCAACCACGCGTTGTGCGGCGAGGCGGTGCTCGACACGTCGACCGCGACGACTGCCGTCCCACTCTTCGACTGGGTGCAGTGGGACGCCGAGATCGCCGCACGCCACGGCGTGCGCGTCGAGCAGCTCCCCCGCCTCGTTCCGACCGCGTTAGAAGCCGCGCGCATCGACGGCGATGGCCCGCCACTGGCGTCGGGGTGCATCGATGCGTTGGCCGAGCAGCTCGTAGCCGGTGCCGACAACGACGGTGATGTCCTCGTGATCCTCGGGACCACTCTCATCGTGTGGGCGGTGACGCCAAGCGAGGCGACCGTGCCCGGGTACTGGACGATCCCGCACACCGCGGCCGGCAAGATGCTCGTCGGTGGCCCGTCGAACGCGGGCGGGCTCTTCTGCAACTGGGCGACGGGGTGGCTCGGCGACACCGGGGGCGTAGCCGCCGATCCTGCGAGCGTCCCGGTGTGGGCGCCGTACCCGCGTGGTGAGCGCACGCCGCTGCACGATCCGTACCGCCGTGCACAGCTGGTCGATCTCGATCTCACGCACGATGCGGCGGCGCTGCGGCGCGCCGCGTTCGAGGCTTCGGGTTTCGTGGTGCGTCGCACGCTCGATGCGATACGCGAACACGACGGTGGAGTCCCGAAGCGAATCGTCGCGACCGGTGGTGGCGTACGCGTCGACGAATGGGTCCAGGCCGTCGCGGATGCCACGCAGCTTCCGGTCGACTGTGTGGCCGTCCCGGAGGGTGGCGCGCTGGGATCGGCATGGCTCGCGCGCATCGCGGCTGGGTTCGAGGAGCCGACCGCGATGACCGACGGCCGGAAGTGGGCGCGTACGGGTCGCACGGTCGACGCCGACCGCGCGTGGGCCGAGCCCGTCGAGGCTCGTTACCGACGCTTCGTCGAGGTTGCCGGCTGAGCCCACTGGGTTGTGGTGCCCGGGCGCAGTGACGTCGTCGGGCGCTACCGTGATCGCGGTGGCGCTGCGGATCGAGATTGACCACGAGAAGTGCATGGGTCAGGGCCAGTGCATCTACTGGGCTCCGGCGACCTTCGATCTCGGTGACGACGGCCTCTCGCGCGTCGTCGACGTCGAGGGTGATCCGGACGACAAGATCGTGCTCGGCGCGAAGGGGTGCCCGACTGGCGCGATCTCGGTGTGGCAGGGCGACGAGCGGCTCGTCTGACGCCGTGACGAGCCCGGTCGTCCTCGTCCACGGCGGCGGACACGGTGCGTGGTGCTGGGGACCCTTGCTCGAGCACCTCGACGGCACCGTGCTCGCCGTCGATCTCCCGCCGAAGGCTGTCCGTGGCGTGACGAGCGCAACGCTGGGGACGCCGCCACCCGAGATCAACTCGATCGGTGTCGGCGATTTCGCGGCGAGCGCCATCGGGGACATCGATGCCGCCGGCATCGATCGGCTCGTCCTGGTGGGCCACTCGATGGGCGGGCTCACCATCGCGGAGATCGCCGGTCGGATCCCCGAGCGAGTTGCTCATCTCGTCTTCGTGAGCTGCATCGTCCCGCCGGAGGGAGGGAACGTCATCGACACGTTGCCGGCGGAGGTGCGCGAGATGACGCGGGACGCCGTCGCGGCGGCGCGCGCCGGGGGTGTGAACCCGATGGGTGGGCTCGACGAGGCGACGATTCGTCGGATGTTCTGCAACGACATGGACGACGCTCAGACCCGCTTCGTCCTGGAGCACACCGGAATCGAGGCTCCGAGCGCGTTCGCTGAATCCGTCAGCCGCGTGGGAATCCCGCCCGAGCTGCCCGTGACCTATGTCCGCCTGCTCCGGGACCAGGCGCTCCCGCTCGACGACCAGGACGCGCAGATCGAGCACCTGCGAGCGTCACCGGGGGGCACGGTGCGCGTGGTCGAGCTCGACGCGGGGCACGACGTGATGATCAGTGCACCCGAGCATCTCGCCGCGCTACTCAACGGCCTGAACCTGAACTCCTGACGGCGGGACCCTGAGCTCCGACCTGACGCTCGCGTCAGCGGCTCCGTAGGATCGCCGCCATGGCGATCGGGATCACGGAAGAGCACGTCGCGCTGCACGAAGCGGTACGGGGTTGGTTGGCTCGTCACTGCGCGCCGGCCGTGCGGCGGGCGGTGCTCGATGCCGAGACGGAATCGCTGCCGCCCTTCTGGAGCGACCTGGCTGCGCAGGGTTGGCTCGGGCTCCAGGTGGACGAGGCGTACGGCGGGTCGGGGTTCGGGGTGGGCGAGCTGGTGGTGGTACTCGAGGAGCTTGGCTGCTGCGCGGCGCCGGGCCCGGCGCTCCCGACGGTGCTGGCCGCCGCGGTGATCGCCTCGTCGACCAACGACGAGGCGAAACGAACGTTGCTCCCGGGCATCGCCTCGGCCGAGATGGTGGGCGCCGTGGGTGGGGGATCCGGGTGCGTGCTCTTCGGCGCACGGTCCGGCGACGACCTCGTCGTCAGCGGGACCGTGCGCCCGGTACTCGGGGGCCACCTCTGCGACGTGCTCGTGGCGCCCGTTCGCATGGGCGTCGAGGAGAACCAGGAAGAGGACGCCACCGTCTGGGTCGCCCTCCCGGTCCAAGCGACGACGCGCCAGGAGCTGCCGAGCGTCGACCCCACACGGCGAGTCGGCCAGATCGTCGTCGAGGGAGTCGTCGTTCCCCCCGCGGGCAGGCTCGAAGGAGTCGACGCGGCGCGGGTCCTCGATCTCATCGCGACGTTCGCGGCGGCCGAGCTCGTCGGCGTGGCGCAGTGGTGCGTCGACACGGCCGCGGCGTACGCGAAGGACCGGGTGCAGTTCGGCCGGCCGATCGGCCAGTTCCAGGGGATCAAGCACAAGTGCGCCGACATGGTCGGGCGCGTCGAGCTCGCCCGCGCCGCCGCGTGGGATGCAGCGCGCGCGGTCGGGGACACTGGCGACGAGGGTTCCCTCGCAGCATCGGCTGCGATCTCCCTGGCACTCGACGCCGCGTTCTCGAACGCGAAGGATTGTGTGCAGGTGCTCGGTGGGATCGGGTTCACGTGGGAGCACGACGTGCACGTGTATCTGAAGCGGGCGATGGTGATGCGCAGCCTGCTGGGTCCCTCGTCGTGGTGGCGGGCGCGCGTCTGCACGCTGGCGCTCGCCGGCACGCGTCGGGGACTCAGCGTCGACCTTGGCCCTGCAGGCGATGCCGCACGTGCGCAGGTGCGCGAATTCCTCGACGAGATCAAGGACCTGCCCGCCGACGAGCAGCACCGCCGGGTCGCCGATGCCGGCTTCATCGTCCCGACCTGGCCCGAGCCGTTCGGTCGGGGCGCGAAGGCGGTCGAGCAGGTCGTGATCGAAGAGGAGTTCCGAGCGGCCAAGGTGGCGCGGCCGGGGATCATGGTGGGCGCTTGGGCACTCCCGCCCGTGATCATGTACGGGACGCGCGAGCAGCAGGACCGCTGGATCCCGCCGACCCTCCGAGGCGAGATCGTCTGGTGCCAGCTCTTCAGCGAACCGGGTGCCGGTTCTGACCTCGCCAGCCTCGCGACGAAGGCAACTCGGGTCGAGGGGGGTTGGATCGTCAACGGCCAGAAGGTCTGGACATCGATGGCGCACTTCGCCGACTGGGGCATCCTGCTGGCCCGGACGAACCCGGATGCGCCCAAGCACGACGGCATCTCCTGCTTCATGGTCGACATGAAGCACACCGAAGGTCTCGACATCCGTCCCCTGCGCGAGCTCACGGGCGAAGCGATGTTCAACGAGGTGTTCTTCAACGACGCGTTCGTTCCCGACGACTGCCTCGTCGGCCAAGAGCACGATGGGTGGCGCTCGGCGCGCACCACGCTCGCCAACGAGCGTGTCTTCATGGGGAGCGGGCTGAGCTTCGGCCATGGGCCTGAGCAGATCCTGGCGTCGATCACGCGTCGTGACCTCGCCGGCGCCCCGCTCGTGCTCGACGAAGTGGGAGGCCTCGTCGCGACCGCCCATGGGTTGGCCTGCCTGGGCTTCCGGCTCACGCTCGCCGCCCTCGCAGGTGCCGACCCGAGTGGGTCCGAAGCCTCGGTGCGCAAGCTCCTCGGCGTTGTGCACGATCAGCACGTGCAGGAGGTCGGGCTCGGGCTCGTCGGCGCGGACGGCGCGGTCGCGGACGGTGACGGGCTCACCTGGAGCCGCGGCTTCCTGTTCAACCGCAACCTCACGATTGCGGGGGGTACGAGCGAGATCCAGCGCAACATCATCGGTGAGCGCGTGCTCGGCCTGCCCCGCGATCCGTGAGGCGTCGCGAGGTGTGCGTCAGAGGGTCGGGAGTTCGACCACCTCGCCGGCGTAGACCAGGCTCACGTCACCAGAGGTCAGATGCGGGCGGTTCGCCATGCACACCCGTGTCCAGTAGGGCGCGATGTCGAGCGGGCTGAGCTCGTTGCGCGGCCGGCCCGACGCGGCTGCGAGGTGCGCGGCCGCGATCTCCCAGAGGTTCTCGCCCGACACCACGGTGTGCGCCAGGGGCACCGCGGGAATCGGCGGGATGGGCGCAGGGCGGGGCGCGAGCTTGGGCGAGTCGGAGGCCGAGGTCGACGAGGTACCCGGTGCTTGGGTCGGTCGGCCCGGCTGACGGTCGGCGGGCTGGTGGTCGGCCGGCTGGTCGGTCGTCGGGCTGTCGGTCTTCGGGCTGTCGGTGGTGGGGCTGTCGGTCGCGGGGCTGTCGGTCGTCGGGCTGTCGGTGCCGGAGCGGGGATCGAGATTGCCGCCCGGCTGGTCAGCGGGAGCGGCGTCCCGCGGCGGGACATCGCCGAACCGGCCGCTGCGAACGGTCGGCACGCTCGCTGCGGCCGGCTCGACGGGCGCAGCGGGTGGCGGCGGCGCGTCGTGGGTCCGACCGGTCCGGGTCGGCGGTTTGGCGGTGGGAGCGGTCGGGTCCTCGCCGGGGGCGGGAGCCTCGTCGGCGAGGGCGCTCGGGGTGACGAGCAAGGTGCCGACGGCCAGCTCGGTCGCGAGGGCAGTCGCAAGGGCAGCGGAGAGGATGATGGGTCGTCGCATGGAGGCTCCTTCGGGTTGCGTGGATGAGTACCGTGCGGGGGCGATGACCCGGCTGCTGCTCGTGCGTCACGCGCACCCGAGCGCGAATTGGGATCACGACGTCGATGCCGGCCTCGACGGCCTCGGGGACCGCCAGGCCCGTGCGCTGATCGGCGCGCTCGCCCCGAACGGGTCGATGCCGATCGTCACGTCCCCGCTTCGCCGCACGCGTGAGACCGCGGCGCCGCTCGCCGAGCACTGGGGGCTCACGCCGCTGGTCGCGGACGCGGTGGGGGAGATCCCGTCACCCGTCGATGACCTCGCGGGGCGCGGGGCATGGCTGCGCACGGTGCTCGCCGGTCGCTGGTCTGACGCCGGCCCGGAACTGCACCGCTGGCGGAGGGTGTTGCTCGACGCATTGCACGCGATCGTGGTTCCGACCGTGGTCGTGAGCCACTATGTCGCGATCAACACTGCCGTGGGCGCGGCCGCTGGTGACGACCGCCTGGTCACGTTCTCGCCGGGACACGCCTCGATCACCGAGCTCGCCGTGGATGATGGTGTGCTCCGGGTCGTCGCGCTCGGGGCGGAAGCGACGACGACCATCCAGTGAGGCGACGACCTCGTGACATGGCCAGGCGGTGAGTGTCAGTTCGGTAGGGTCGGTCGCGATGGATCGAGACGACGTCGACGGTGGCATCGCGCCCGAGTACCTCGACTACCTTCGCAACGCGTTCCTCGAGGTGCCCCTGCACAAGCTGCTCGACGTTCGGTTCGTCGAGATGGGGGCCGGTGCGGTCGTCGTGGAGATGCCGGTTCGGCCGGAGGCCTTCAACGGGTCGGGGAACCTCCATGGTGGTGCGCTCGCAACGCTGATCGACGTGGCGGCGGGCTCCTGCGCCGCTCGCGCATCAGGGTTCGACCCGATGACCCAGAGCCTCGTCACCGCTGATCTGCACGTGCGGTACCTGGGTCGACCCAAGACCGACCTCGTGCGAGCCGAAGCTCGTCTGATGCGAGCGGGTCGGATGCTCATCGTCGTCGAGGTGCGGGTCGTCGATCTCGACGACAACCTGGTCGCGTTCGCCGACTTCTCCTCGATGATCGTCGGCCGCCGGGAGCCGCTCCAACGGGGTGCCGCCACCGACCGCGGCGCACCCGACCTCTAGCGGGCGCCGCAGCCATGCCTGAGAGCGCCCGCATCCATGCCCGCATCCAGCGCGGGATCGGCGGCCGGTGCTACGTTGCCGCTCGTCCGGCGAATCACGGGGGAACTACGACGCCATGAGGCTCGCGATCGAGATCTTTGACAACTACGGCTTGAACTTCGTTGTGCGCTGGGCTCACGTCCTGGTGGGCATCGCGTGGATCGGGCTGCTCTACTACTTCAACTTCGTGCAGGTGCCGGCCTTCGCCGAGCTCGACGCCGGTGCCCGGAACCAGGCCGTCGACAAGCTCGCCTCCCGGGCGCTGTGGTGGTTCCGCTGGGCGGCCTTGGCGACGTTCCTGTTCGGGATCATGCTCGGCTTGATTCCCGAGTCGAGTGGCGGCAAGGGGATGTTCCTCGAGACGGACTACTTCAAGGGTCCGGCGGGTGTGGCCATCGCCACCGGCATGCTGCTCGGCATCACGATGTTCCTCAACGTGTGGGGCGTCATCTGGCGCAACCAGAAGGTCGTCATCGCAAACGCCCGCAACGTGCTCGCCGGTGGCGAGGCCGACCCGAACGCCGCAACCGCGGGCCGCAAGGCGTTGCTCGCGTCGCGCCAGAACACGATCTTCTCCTTCACCATGTTGTTCTTCATGGTCGGCTCAGTGCACTTCTTTGCGCTGGGCGGGTTCAACACGGCCGACAACCGGGCGATCTACTGGGCGATCACCGGGATCATCTGGCTCGTGCTCGAGTTGAGCTGCCTCGGCGTGATCGGCGGCACGGGACAGAACATCACGAACTGGATGTACGAGGACCACAAGCGCGCGATCGGCGTCGGGCTCCTGCTCGTCGTCGTCTGGTACGTCGTGTGGGAGCTCGTCTTCTAGGTACCTCGCGCCGCTCGAGATCGCCACACCGCCCGGCTCCGGCCGGGCGGTGTCGCGTGTGCCGGGCGACGCGGCTCGAGGTGCATCAGATGCCGAGCAGGTTGCCGATGCGGGAGCGGTGCTCGGCCGTCGTGCCGAGGAGCTGCGCATCGGTCTTGACCCGGCGCGCGTAGAGGTGCATGTCGTGCTCCCACGTGTAGCCGATCCCACCGAGGATCTGGATGCCGTCCTGCGCGAGCAGACGCTGGCAGTCGCCGGCGGCGACCTTGGCCGTCGACACGGCAAGAGCACGGCGGTCATCGTCCTCGGCAATGGTCAAGGCGGCGAAGTACCCGGTGGCTCGGGCGCGTTCGAGCGCGACGAGCATGTTGGCGAGCTTGTGCTTGATGGCCTGAAAGGATCCGATCGGCACGCCGAACTGCTCACGCTGCTTCGCATACTCGAGCGTGATATCGAAGATCGTCTGACAGGTGCCGACGGCCTCGAGGGCGAGCGCCACGACGCCGTGCTCGATGGCCCGGCGGAGTGCTGTGGCGGTCGCGGGGCCCGGATCGCCGAGCACCCGGTCGTCGGGCACCCGGGTGCCGTCGAGGGTGATCGTCGCGAGCAGGCGGGTCGCGTCGAACCCGATGAGCGGATGTGCGTCGAGTTCCGCGATCGGGACGACGAACGCGGTGATCCCGTCGTTGCCCTCGGTGCCGGCGACGCGCGCGACGACGACGACGTCGTCGACCTCGGGTGCGCCGAGGACGCCGTCCTTGACGCCACTGAGCACCCAACCGTCGCCGCTGCGTTCCGCCGTCGCGCGCACCGTCGCCGGATCGATGCCCGAGCCGGGTTCGGTGATCGCGAGCGTCCCGGTTCGGGTGCCCTCGGCGACGCCGGGGAAGAAGCGGGCCTGCTGGTCCGGTGTCCCGGCCTCTCGGATTGCCGGGACGAACTGGGTGACGGTCGGGATGAACGGGCCCGGCGCGACCACGCGCCCGAGCTCCTCGACCACCACGGCGAGCTCGACGGCCCCGCGTCCGAGCCCGCCGTGCTCCTCCGGAACGGTCAAGGCCGGCCACCCGAGTTCGACCATCTGCTGCCACAGCCCGTCGGCGGACGCTCCGTCCTCGACCAGCGCGCGCACGAGGCTGGTCGGGCACTCACGGGCGAGCATGTCCCGCACGCCATCACGAAGCTCGTCCTGCTCGGACGTGAACTCGAGTTCCATCTCGCTCGTGATCCGCTCCCGCTGCGCTACGTGGGCGTGCGGCAACCTACCTGACGGGTGCGTCAGGAGGCGGAGCGCGCCGTCTCCCCGAGATCACGCCGACGTCAGGGCGTGAACGTGATGTCGGTGACGTTGGCGTTCTTGTCGAGCGTGAGCGTCGCGGTGCTCGTCCTTCCCGAGGCATCGGTGACCTGGCAGTCGATCGCCGAACCTGCGCCTCCGGGGGACCTCCCGAGCAGCGTCGCGGCTCGCGGGTGGCCAATGCAAGGGTCAAGGACCCCTCGCCGGCGTGCTCGTGGGACGTCAGCTCGGCGCCGCGGCGCGCGAGGCCAGGACGCGCCGGTCCACCTTCTCGGCCGCGGTGAGCGGCAGTGCGTCGATCAGGCGGAGCTCCTCGGGGAGCTTGAATCCCGCCAGCCGGTCGACCCCGTGCTCGCGCAGCGCGCGAAGCGTGGGCGGCCGTTCGGGGTCACGGGGCACGACGAAGGCGACCCCGATCTCTCCCATGACCGGATCGGGCCGGGGCGCGACCGCGACCGCGGCGATGCCGGGGTGGGTCGAGAGCACGGCCTCGACCTCGACCGGGTACACGTTGTAGCCGCCGCGCACGTACATCTCCTTGCTGCGTCCGACGAGCCGGAGCCGGCTCTGGTCGTCGACCCAGCCGAGGTCGCCGGTGCGCACGAAGCCGTCCGCGGTGAACGCGCCGCGCGTGCCCTCGGGATCGTCCCAGTACCCGCTCATCACCGCCGGGGATCGCAAACAGACCGATCCGACGTCGCCCGCGGGTACCACCTGGTCGTCGCCGTCGAGCAGATGGAGCTCGACGGCGGCGTGCGGTCGCCCCACGCTCACGATCGCGTCCTCGTCGGGATCGTCGAACGCCGTACCCAGCCCGATGCCCGCCTCGGTGCACGAGTAGCGCGTCGCGAGCTTCGCGCCGAAGCGCGCGCGCGCCTCCTCGGCGAGGCCTGGGGTCACGGGCCCACCGCCGACGACGATGAACTGGACACTCGAAAGGTCGTAACGGTCGAAGTCGGGTTGACGGAGCATCAGCGCGATCTGCGCGGGGACGCCCGCGACCGTGCTCATGCGCTCGCGCTCGAGCAGCTGGAGCGACCCCTTCGCGCTCCATCGCGTCATGATGAAGTTCACGCCGCCGCGCCGGAGGTTGCCGGCGAGCTTTGTCATGAAGCCGAGATGTGCGAACGAGGTGCCGGTGAAGCCACGGCCGCCGCCACCCCAAGAATCGCCAACGTCGTTCGCCGTGATGAACGCGAGCTGACGGTTGCAGTAGAGGGCGCCCTTGGGTGCGCCGGTCGTGCCCGACGTGAAGACGATCGCGACGGGGCGGTCCGGGTCGTCGGGCAGTGACGGTGGGGGATCTCCGCCGGCTCGCAGGCCGTCGAGCAGCTCGGCAGTGGAGGAGGCTGGGGAGAGTTCGATGCCGTCGAAGCCCGGAGGGACGGCGCCCGGCCCACCGATCACGAGTGCCGGCGTGGCCCGTTCGAGCACGTCGGCGCGTTCGCCCTCGGTGAGTCGGTCGTTGACACCGGCCGTCACCCCCCCGAGCTTGGCGACGGCGAGATAGAGGACGAGGTACTCGGGCCCCGGGGGCAGAACGAGAGCCGCGACGTCGCCGAAGCCAAGCCCTCGGGTGGCCAATCCGGTGGCCGCTTCGTCGCTGATCCGATCGAGGTCGGCGTAGGAGATCGGCCAGCCGGCCGGGGCGACGTAGGCGGGCGAGCCGTCGAATCGGGCGGCAGCCTCACGTATGGTTGCGCCGAGCATGGGCGGGAGCTCTCGGGAGTCGGACCGGGACGGAGCCGCGGCTGGGGGTGCGCAGTGGCGGCATCGTACAAGTCGGACGGGGCAACACCGCCCCGCGCCAAGGCGGAGCCGGATGCGAACCCCGACCTGCACGGCGCATCGGCGGGGACCCCGGCGCAGGGTCGTGAGCTGCGATCCCAGGGGAAGCGCACCATGCGCAAGCTCCTCGACTCGGGACTTCGGGTGTTCGCCCAGCGGGGCTACCACGCGGCGCGGGTCGACGACATCGTGCGGGCCGCGCGCACCTCGCACGGCACCTTCTACCTCTACTTCGCCAACAAGGAAGACCTGCTGCGCGCACTGGCAGTGGACTGTGCGCAGGAGCTCACCGACCTGTCGGCTTCGGTCGGCCCGATCGGACCCGACGATGCCGGACGCGACGCGCTGCGATCGTTCCTCGAGCGGTTCCTCTCGACCTATCGCCGCTACGGCCCGGTCATCCGCGCGTGGCTGGAGGACCAGGTCGGCGACCGCGAGGTCGACCGACTCGGCGTCAAGGCGTTCACCGCCATCGGCGATCGCCTCGGGCAGCGCATGCGCGAGGCCGGGGTCGAGTTCGCCGCGAGCGAGCAAGCCGCGGTCGGAGCGCTCATGGCCATGCTCGAGCGGGTCAGCTACGGCGTCGCATCAGGGCGCCTCGTGACCGACGACGCCGCGCTGCTCGACACGCTCACCACCATCGTGCACCGCGGGTTCTTCGGCGCGACGCGCTGACGCTGGAGCCCCGCGTTCGATGTGTCCTCGCGGCTCAGTCGACCCCGAGGATCAGGGTGCTGGCGGACGAGAACCAGCCTCCCGTGCCGTTGACGCAGCAGAGCCGCGCGTCGGGCACCTGACGCTCCCCGGCGTCGCCGCGCAGCTGACGGACGGCCTCGACGAGCAGGAACATGCCGCGCATCCCAGGGTGACAGGCCGAGAGCCCGCCGCCGTCGGTGTTGGTCGGCAGTGTCCCCCCGAGGCGCAGCGCGCCGGTCTCGACGAACGCGCCGCCTTCGCCCTTGGCACAGAAGCCGAGCGCCTCGAGGGACAGCAGCACCATCGGCGTGAACGCGTCGTAGACCTGGGCGCAGTCGATGTCGGCCGGCGTCACACCGGCTCGCGCGAATGCGGCGGCTCCGGAGCGCGCCGCGGGCGATTCGGTGAAGTCGCGCCACTCGCTCATCGTGGTGTGTGACACCGCCTCGCCGGTCCCGAGAACGCGCACGGGTCGCCGCGCGAGGTCGCGGGCCCGCTCGAGTGACGTGAGGACGACGGCGCCGCCTCCGTCGGAGCGGATGCAGCAGTGGAGCTTGGTGAGGGGATCGGCCATCAGGCGCGACGACTGCACGTCGTCGATCGTGATGGGATCGCGATAGTACGCGTCCGGGTTGAAGCCGGCGTTGTAGCGCATCGACACGGCTATCTCGGCGAGCTGTTCGATGCGCGTCCCGAACTCGTGCATGTGGCGGCGCGCCGCCATTGCGTACTTGGCGATCAGCGAGTGGCCGAACGGCGCGTCGAACTGCACCGGACCGCGCGATCCCATCGAGAGGTTCGAGGTCGCGCGCTTGCGATTCTTCAGATCCGCACGGGCGGTGGAGCCGTACGCGAGGACCACCACTTCGGCGTGTCCGGCCTCGATCGCGGCGGTGGCATGCTCGACCATGAACTCCCACGAGCTGCCGCCGACCGAGGTCCCGTCCACCCAGTCCGGGCGCACGCCGCAGTACTCGGCGACCTCGATCGGTGAGAGCAGGCCGGTGCCGCACGAGCCGAAGCCGTCGATGTCGGCCTTCGTGAGCCCGGCGTCGGCGATCGCGCGGCTGGCGGCCTGGTAGTGGAGCTCGAACGGGGACGTCGCGTCGACGCGCCCGCAGTCCGAGAGCGCCGCCCCCACGAGGGCGACGCCGCCGGCTCGGGCCACTAGCGCAGCTTCCAGTCGATCCTTGTGCCCGACTCGAAGAGCTTCTGGCCCTCGGCGATCGAGTCCTGGTCGGTGCCGAGACCGACGAACGCGTAGCCGAGTGCGACGGCCTGGCGGTTCGAGAGCTCACGGGCGGCCCAGATGGCCCGCACCGTCCCCTGGATCGCGAGCTGCGGTTGCCCGGCGATCGCGTTCGCGGCCCAGGTGGCCGCCTCCTCGAGCTGCTCTTTCGGGACGACCTCGGAGACCAGCCCGACCTCGTGGGCCCGCTGGGCGGACAGCCGCTCGTAGTTGCCCAGCAGCGACAGCCGCATGATCTCGCCGAACGGCATGCGGTCGGCCATGTGGATCGGCTCGAACGCGGCCGTCATGCCGTACGTCACGTGCGGGTCGAAGAACGTGGCGTGCTCCGCGGCGATGATGAACTCGACCTCGCCAAGCATGTAGAAGGCACCGCCGCACGCCATACCGTTCACCGCAGCGATGACGGGCTTCCAGAGGTCGGAGCTCTTCGGCCCGATGTTGTCGCCGGGGTCGTTGAACATGAAGGGGGTGACGCCGCCGGCACCGACGATGTCCTCGTCGGTCGTGTCGTCGGTGTTGCCGCCCATCTGTTCCATGCGGTCGATGCCAGTGCAGAAGGCCTTCTCGCCCGCACCCGTCAACACGACGCAACGCACGTCGTCATGACGGCGGAGCTTGCGCCAGCAGTCGTGAAGCTCACGTTGCATCAGCGAATTGAACGCGTTGAGCCGATCGGGTCGGTTCAGCGTGACCCAAGCGACGCCATCGCGCTCTTCGTACCCGAGCGTCTCGTAGTCGGGGAACATGTCCCGAAACCTACCTCCGGGCCTGGGCGTCGATGCCCGGGTTGGTGGTATGGAACGCGTAGCGGTTGAGGATGTGTCCGACCTGGGCCGGGTCCCACTGCGTGGCGTTGCCGTCCTTGTCGGTGGAGAAGAACTCCTCGCCCATCTGCCACGGCTGGTAGACGCACACCGAGTTGCCCACCATGCGCAGCACCTGGCCCGAGACCGGCTTGGAGTCGTCGGACGCGAGCCACACGACTGCCGGCGCAGAGTTGCCCGGGTTCATGCGGTCGAACTCGGTGTATTCCTCGGGGTTCTTGATCTCGATGTCCTTGATGGCCTGACCGACCATGCGCGTGAAGCCACCGGGGCCGATGCAGTTGGCGCGCACCCCATAGCGGGAGAGCTCGAGGCTCGCGATGATCGTCATCGCGGCGATGCCCGCCTTGGCCGCGCCGTAGTTGATCTGGCTCGCCTGGCCCTGGAGCCCGGCGCTCGACACGGTGTTGACGATCGAGGCGCTCGGCTGGCGCCCTTCCTTGGACTCGCTGCGCCAGTACGCCGATGCGTGGTGCATCGTGTTGAACGCACCGTACATGTGGACCTTCACGACCGTGTCGAAGTCCTCGGGCGCCATCGAGAACATCATCCGGTCGCGCAGCACGCCGGCGTTGTTGACCAGCACGTCGAGGCGCCCGAAGGCGTCGATCGCACTCTTCACGATCGACGCGGCGCCGTCGAAGTCGGCCACGCTGTCGTAGTTCGCGACGGCTTCGCCGCCGCGGCCCTTGATGACCTCGACGACCTCGTCGGCCACCTTGGCGTCGGCCCCCTCACCCGTCACCGAGCCGCCGAGGTCGTTCACGACCACCTTCGCCCCGTGGTCGGCGAGCATCACGGCCTCGCCCCGCCCGACTCCGTTGCCCGCCCCGGTGACGATCGCCACCTTGTCGTCGAGCATGCCCATTTGCGCGTCCTTCCGAGAAGGCCCCAGACTCGGGGAGAAACCTGACGTCGGCGTCACGGTACCGCGGGCTCCGCGGCGGGCGTCAAGGCGGGAGACACGGGGTGAGCCCACCGGCGAGCCCACGAGCGGACGGGGGAGTCGCCGCATGGCCGTCGACACGAGCGTCATCGGGAAATCGACCGGCGCCTACCAGGTGCGGGTCGAGCGGGGTCCGGTCAGCTTCTTCGCGGCCGCGCTCAAGGACGACAACCCGATCTATCGCGACGAGCCCGCGGCCAGGGCGGCCGGCTTCGCGGCGATCCCGGCTCCACCCACCTTCTCGTTCGCGATGCAGCACATGGGCCGCTTCGCCGAGGAGCAGCCGGCCGACCCGACCGGCGGGTCGAACCCGATGCACGCCGTGATGGGCGACCTCTACGCCAAGGGCGGTCTCGTGCTGCACGGCGAGGAGGAGTTCCAGTACCACCGGCCGATCGTCGTGGGCGACGTGCTCGTCGGCGAAGGCAAGATCGTCGACCTGTACGAGAAGGACAGCGACAGCGCCACGATGACGTTCATCGTCATGGAGACCGTCTGGCGTGACGAAACGACGAACGAGCCGGTCGTCACCGAGAAGTTCAACCTCATCCACCGTCTGTCGAAGAAGTAGGGGGCCCGAACGATGGCGTCAGATCGCCTGCAGGACCGAGTCGCGATCATCACGGGAGCGGGGCAGGGCATCGGGCTCGCCTACGCGGAGCGGTTCCTCGCCGAAGGGGCGAAGGTCGTCGTCGCCGAGCTCAGCGAGGAGCGCGCCGCGTCGGCGATGGAATCGCTCGCCGGCAAGGGCGACGCCCGGTTCGTCCGCACCGACATCTCGGACCCGGACTCGACCGAGGCCTGCGCCAAGGCCGCGAAGGACACGTTCGGGTCGCTCGACATCCTGGTGAACAACGCGGCGATCTACCACGACATCGACAACGCCGACGCGAGCTACGAGTACCTGCAGAAGATCTTCAGCGTCAACCAGCACGGCACCTGGCTGATGAGCCGCGCGGCTGCGCCCTACATGGTCGAGCAGCGGCGGGGCCGGATCATCAACCAGTCGTCGGGTGCGGCCTACTCGTACATGTTCCCGCCGATGGACGAGTTCCACGGGCTCGGCAACTTCAGCTACAGCATCACCAAGTGGGGCATCGTCGGCCTCACGAAGTTCATGGCCGCGCAACTCGGCCAGTACAACATCACGGTGAACTGCATCGCGCCCGGCGTCACGATGACCGAGGCGACGAAGAAGGTCGTGCCCGAGATGTTCATCGGCGGGATGACCGCGATGACCGCGATGAAGCAGACCCTCGAGCCCGAGGACCTCGCCGGGGCCGCGGTGTTCTTCGCGAGCGACGACGCCAAGTTCTGTACCGGTCAGACGCTGGTCATCGACGGCGGCCTGTCGATGCCGGCCTAGGAGCCGCGCTACTCGACGGCGCCCGCGTCGCGCAGGCGTTGCTGCTCCGACGGGTCCAGGCCGAGCAGCTCGCCGAGGACCCAGGCGTCGTCCTGGCCCAGAGTGGGCCCGGCGCGGTCGTAGCCGCCGGGCGCGTCGGAGACGCGAAAGCCGTTGCGCTCGTAGAGGCCCCGTCCGAGGATCGGGTGGTCGAGCTCCACGAAGTGATCCCGGGCCGCCAGCTGTGGGTCGTCGTGGACGTCGGCGAAGTCGTTCACCGGCACCGCCTCGAGCCCGAGCGCCTGGAGCTCCTCAGCCACCGCGATCCGGGTGCGTGACGCCGTCCAGGTTCCGACGAGCGCCTCGACCTCGTCGATGCGGGCCCGGCGCCCCGCTTCGGTCGCGAATGCTGCGTCGGTGACGCCGAGCACGCCCGCGAGGCGTGCCCAGTCCTCGTCACTCCAGCACGCGATCGCGATCCAGCGGTCGCGCACCGCCGACCCCCGAGCATCGGTCTCGGCTGCACACGGGAACGCGCCATGGGGGACGGCACGCGAGGAGCGGTTGCCGTTGCGCGTGCCGATCACCCCGTTGAGCTGCGCGTCGAGGAGCCACGGCGCCAGCGTCCAGGTGCCCGCCTCGACCTGGGAGAGATCAAGGTACGCGCCCCGGCCCGTGCGGCGGCGGTAGTGGAGGCCCGCAGCGAGGGCTGCTGCCACGTAGCGCGGCGCGAGGGAGTCGGTGATCGTGCCGAACGGTCCGAGCGGCGCACGGTCGGGCCAACCGGTGAGCGAGTTGTAGCCCGACAGCGCGGCACCTTGGCCCCCGAACCCCGGGTAGTCCTTGTGGGGGCCGGTCTGGCCGTTGAGGCAGGCGCTGATCATCACGAGATCGGGCTTCGTCTCGACGAGCGATTCGTAGTCGAGCCCGAGGCCCTTCATCGCGCGCGGTGCGTAGTTCTCGGCGACGGCGTCGGCCCACTCGACGACGAGACGCCGAACGAGGGCGGCGGCATCAGGGTGCTTGAGGTTCAACGTGACGTGGCGCTTGGCGACGTTGAGCCCGTCGTACATCCCGCTGCCCTCGAGACCGTGGGGATTGTCGGGTCCGAGCACCATGGTGCGGAGGAAGTCGGGACGGGTACGCGACTCGACACGCAGCACGGTCGCACCGTGTTCGACGAAGTACCGGGTCGCGATCGGCCCTGCCGCGCCGGATCCGAACTCCAGGATGTTGACGCCGGACCAGCTTCCGGCGCGGTGATCGCGTGACGCTGCGGGGGGACGGGGAGCGGCACCGACCTTGCCTGCCTCCGGGTGTTGGGCGCGTGGGCTCGGGCTGTCGGTGCTCTCCGTCCAGACTCTGGCGTCGGGGCCGGGTACCTCGGGGGCGGGCGCGCCGGGTCCGATCGGCGCGACATTGCCGTCGCTCGAGCGGGCGAGGGCGAAGCTCACCGGGAACTGGTCGAGGTCTCCGAGAGGGGCGAAGAAGCCGCGTGCCGCGAGCTGGGTGCTGGCGAGGATCTCGCGCGGGGAGTTGGCCGGTGCGAGCATCAGGTTCGTCTCGCACGCGAGCTCGTAGAGCTCCTGCATCGTGTGCCGAGCGAAGTACTCGCGCACCGGCGCCTCGACCGCGCGCAGGATCTCGTCGCTCACGTGGTTGGGCGACCACGTCGACCAGTCCTGTGCCTCGAGCGCGCTCGCGTCGATGCCGTCAGCCGCGACGACTCCGGTGATCGTCTCGAGGCTGGCGATGCGCGCCTTGCCACCGCGAAGCCCGAAGCTCACCCAGCCGTCGCTCGCCGGCCAGATCTCCTGGGTACGCCCGATCATGGCCCCTAGGCGCCGACCGCGCATGCCCTCGCGCGCGAAGCGGGCGGGCGCGGCCATGTTCGCGACGTTGACGCACTCGGCCATCGACAGGTCGACGTGTTGGGGCACGCCAGTCCAGAGCGCGGTCAGCGCGGCGAACGCAGCCTCACCTCCAGAATGCGCGTACCCGGACGGCTCCGTGCACCGGACCGGGGCGCGGTCCGGGTCCCCGGTGGCGTACATGTTGCCGCTCGCCGCGAGCACCCCGAGGTCCGAGGCGCGCCATCCCGCGCGCGGTCCCGTGAGCCCGAAAGGGGTGATGCTCACCCACACGGCGCGAGGCGCGCGCGTCGGGTCGAGCGTGAGACAGCCCGGCATGCCCGGGGTCTCGAGGACGACGTCGGCGGCGGCGAGGAGCTCGTCCAGGGCAGGATCCTCGGGCCCGTCGACCGCCCTCGCGACCTTGCCCGCGGCCCAGGCGAGCCAGCGGTGCGGTTGCTCGCGCAACGGGTGCCCACCGGGCGGCTCGACCACGACGACGTCCGCGCCGAGGTCGCCGAGCACCCGGCCCGCGATCGCCCCGGGTTCCCCGGCCAGGTCGAGGACCCGAACGCCGTCCAGCAGCCGGTTCGTCACCGTGGATCCCTTCTCGTCCCCGTGGGTGCGCCACCGCGGATCTGGGCCCCGGCGGTCGCGGTCGGGCCGGATCGAACGCCCATCGAACGCCCATCGAAGGCCCGGTGACGCTGTCCCTGACGCCCGTGTCAGCGTACTCTGGGGCTCCAGGAGCGCCGCCGGGAGGAAGACCATGGCCGAGCAACGCATCGTGGACGCCGACTGCCACATCCTCGAGCCACCGGACATCTGGAAGAACTGGCTCCACGACAAGCACCAGGACAAGGCGCCGAAGCTCGTGAAGGACCCGGCCGGCGGCGACGCGTGGCTCACCGCGGTGGGGGGTGACCCCGACCCGATCGGTCTCGTGTCGACACCGGGCATGCCGTTCGACGAGTTCCGTTGGTTCGGTGTCACTTACGACGAAGCGCGCACCGGTTGCTACAACGGCGACGCGCGTCTGGGCGACATGGACATCGACGGCGTCAACGCCGAGGTGCTGTTCCCGCCGCAGCGCACGATGAGCCACTTCTTGGGTGATGACGACGAAGACTTCGTGCTCGCCGGTGTCGAGGCTTACAACAACTTCCTCTTCGAGGAGTTCTGCGCGCCCGACCCGAAGCGCCTCATCGGCCTCGCGCAGATGCCGTCGATTGGGATCGACACCGCGGTCGACGCGCTTCGCAAGGCCAAGGCGCGCGGCGCCAAGGGTGTGATCATCTCGAATTGGCCGTCGGGGGGCGACAGCCTCTCGCCCGACGACGACCCGTTCTGGGCGGCTGCGGTGGACGAAGGGATCCCCGTCTCGATCCACATCAACATCATCAGCAGGAAGCAGCGTTCCGCAGGCCGTCAGGCGACTGCGAGGACGGGGAACGCGCTCTACGACATGAGCAGCGAAGCCGCGCGCGCCAAGGCGATCGGCTCGATGAGCCACGTGTTCTCGATGACGGCAGGCTCGATGACGCAGATGCTCTTCAGCGGCGTGTTCGACCGCTACCCCGAGCTCCAGATCTGCTGGATCGAGACCGGCGTCGGTTGGCTGCCGCACATGCTCGAGTCGATCGACGACCGCTACTGGCGCAACCGCTCGTGGGGCGAGCTCTCGATCAAGCACCCACCGTCGGTGTACTGGCACCGCAACAACGCCGCGTCGTTCATCAGCGACCGTTCAGGGATCGCGATGCGCCACGCGGTCGGGATCGAGAACATGATGTGGTCGAGCGACTACCCGCACCACGGCAACGATTGGCCCTACTCCCGCAAGGTCATCGAAGAGACGATGGGGCAGATCCCCGCTGAGGAGAAAGCGCAGATCGTCGGCGCCAACGCGGCCCGCATCTGGGGACTGGACGACTGAAGCCGGGCACTTCGAGTCGAGGACGACTGCCCGTCAGCGCGGCGATCTCAGGCCGGCGCAGGCGGCGCGACCGTGCCGCGCTCGATGGCGCCGAGGGTGAGGCGCTGGATGGTGCGGTGATGCGTGTAGTCGACGATGCGCCGCGCGAGCGGGAGAATCGCGGGCGCAGCCGCCGCCGAGGACTCCTGGAATCGAGCGAGGTCGCCGGCGTCCCACGCAAGCGTGCCGCCAGTGGTGAAGAGCTCGACGATTCGCCGCTGGGTCGCCTCGACGCCCTCGGCGTAGATGCGGCCGAGCTCCACGAGCGCCCGGGCGTCGATGCCGAGTCGGTGCAGCTCGGCCATCGTGCGCAACAGGTCGAGGTCGTCGGCATCGTAGGAGTCGCGGCCGTACTCGGCCGGCTCACGAAGGAGCCCGGAGGTTCGGAGCGCGTCGACGAGCGCGGCGTCGATGCCCGCTCGTTCGGTCAGCTCCTCGAGGGTGTAGGTCCGGCCGCCACCACCCGCGAAGATGCCCTCCAGGAGGTCCTCACGGTCGTCGTCGAGCAGCGCACGGATCGCGGCGAGCGAGAACCGCCGGCCCTGGAGCTCTTTGATGCGCTCGAGCCGGTCGAGGTGCTCGGGTCCATAGAGGTTGGTCCGGCCATGACGCTGGGCTGGCGGCAGGAGCCCCTCGCGCTGGTAGTAGCGGATGGTGTCGACCGTGATCCCGGCCCGCTGGGCCAGCGCGTCGATGCGCCAGCAGCCGGCGATGGTGGGGCACGTGGTCTCGGTGTCCATCATCGTCCCCCACTCCCCGGGCCGTGCGGCGTGCTGATCCGCTTGTGACATCCGTCACCGAACTTGACAGCACCTACCCTAAGAGTGAATACTCACATAGTCAAGACGCCAGAGTTTGTGCACCCGTTCACAAGGGGGCCCGGACGCTGGTGACCGGTTCACGGAAGGGAACTCGCCATGGGCACCACCACGAGCATCGAGCGTGAGCGGGCATTGGCGTGGATCGCACGGCAGCTCCGCTGGGAGCACACGCTGAACGCCTTGCGTCACGACGAGGTCACCACGGCGCGGCAGGCGGCCTGACCGATCCTTTCACGCACGACCAAGTCGACGCCCCCGGCCTGACGGGTCGCCCCCCGTCCCGTCCTGGCTGAGGTGTCTCACGAGACCCGGTCCGCCCCCCGGACCGGGTCTCGTTCTTTCTGAACGACCGGTCGGGCTCAGGCCCGCACCCAGCGGGGGAGGGTCACGTCGTCGACGGCCTGGAAGACCACACGCACGGCTTCGCCGATGCGGATCGACGTCGGGTCGATCTCGTTGATCGGTCCGTCGGGGTCCGCGAGCAGGTTGCCGACCATCCGGATCCTCGGGTCCTCGTCGAGCGCGACCACGATCACGTTGTACGGCGCGAGCTCGGCGTACGCGGGGAGCAACGGGGGGTGGGCGACGACGTAGGACCAGACCGTCGCCTGCCCCGAAGCGCGTTCCCATCGGATCTCGAGCGACCGGCACTCCGGGCACATCGGCCGGGGCGGGAATCGCCACGCACCGCAATGACCGCACGCCTGCACGAGCAGCTCGCCGCGCGCCGTGCCGGCCCAGAACCCGGCCCCGTCCTCGCCGTCGAGGTCGGGAAGCAGCATCCCTGATTCCATCCCTGTGCCTCAGCTCCTCAGGAGCAGCGCGCTCGTCGGCACGCCCTCGCCGCTGGTGACGATGCACGTGTCGGCGCCGTCGACCTGGGACGTCGAGGTGCCGCGCATCTGACGCACCCCTTCCAGCACGAGGTTGAAACCGTGCACATAGGCCTCGGACAACCCGCCGCCGGCAGTGTTGGTGGGGAGGCGCCCGTTCGGCCACTCCAGCGCGCCGCCTTCGGTGAACGCCGCGCCCTCGCCCCGTTCGCAGAACCCGTACCCCTCGAGTGAGAGCGGGATCAGCGGGCTGAACGCGTCGTAGATCTGGGCCACCTTGACGTCCGCGGGGGCGAAGTCGGCGTCGCGCCAGAGTCGGCTCGCCGCGGTCCACGACGGCCCGAGCAGCGGATCGTCGTTGAAGTAGTTGATCATGGTCTGGTGCTGGCGCGGGAGGCCCTGCGCGCCCGCGTGCACGTACACCGGCTTGTGCGCGAGGTCAGGCGCTCGCTCGGCGGCGACGAGCACGATTGCGAGCGCCCCGTCGGTCTCGAGGCAGTTGTCGAAGAGGCAGAGCGGCTCGGAGATCCATCGGGCAGCCATGTAGTCGTCGCGCGTCATCGCCTTGTCGTGCATCGTCGCGTTCGGGTTCCGGTTGGCGTGCTTGCGGAACGCCAAGGCGACGTTGGCAAGGTGGTCCCGGGTCGCACCGAACTCGTGCATGTAGCGACGCGTGAGCATCGCGACCTCGTCGACCGGACGCAGGAGGCCGAACGGGCGACTCCACTGCCAGTGGTCAGCGAGGCGCTGGGGTACCTGCGCCCAGGGGCGACTCGCCTTCGACGCACGCTTGCGGGCCCGCCAGGCCACCGCAACCTGGCACTGGCCGGTCGCGATCGCCATCGCCGCCTGCACCACGACGCCGCAGCCGGCGCCTCCGCCGTATCCGACCTGGGAGAAGAAGGTGATGTCGCCGAGGCCGACGTTGCGCGCGACGTCGACCTCGCGGTTCGGCTCCATCGTGAACGACGCAAGACCGTCGACCGTGCCGGGTGCGATGCCGGCGTCGTCGAGCGCCAGCGAGATCGCCTGACACGCGAGCGACAGCTCGGTGTCGGGGAGTCCCTTGCCGAACGCGGTCTGCCCGATACCGGCGATCGCGACCTGATCCTTCAACATCGCTTCGCTTCCGCTCTGCTCCTCCGGCGGTGCCTCATCCGCTCCGCTCCCGGCGCGTTCGACATGGCCTGACTACCAGCCCTTGAACTCGGTCGGCCGGCGCTCGATGAAGCTTGCGACGCCTTCCTTGGAGTCCTCGGTCGCGGTCACCATCTCGACGTACAGCGCCTCTTCCTCGAACATCGTCGCCCGATCGGTGTCGAGCGAACGGTTCAGGAGTCGCTTGGCGAAACCGATCGTCTTGGTGGGGCCGCTGGCGAGACGACCGGCCCACTCGGTGGCCGTCGCCGTGAGCTCGGCGCTCGGGACGACCTTGTTGACGAGGCCGATGCGCTCCGCCTCCGCGGCACCGAGGTCGTCACCGAAGAACACGAGCTCCTTCGCCTTCTGCAGGCCGACCAGCCGCGGGAGCAGATAGGTGCCGCCGCCGTCGGGGATGAGACCGCGGCGCACGAAGACCTGGATGATGCGGGCGTTGTCGGCCGCGACGACCAGGTCGGAGGCGAGCACCATCGCGGCGCCGCCTCCCGCAGCCGTCCCGTTGAGCGCCGTGAGGATGGGCTTGTCGCAGTCGAGCATCGCCCCGATGAGCCGCTGGATGCCGGTGCGGATCATGCGGGCGGCCTCGCCCGCCGCGCGCTCGGGGGCACCCTCGGGGCGCGGCGCGGGCGCAGCGCGTCCGGCACGCAGGTCGGCCCCGGTGCAGAAGTGCCTCTCACCAGCCGCGCTGAGCACGATCGCTCGCACGTCGAAGGAACCGTTCGCATCGTTGAGGTGCTCGATCATGCGGTTCCGCAGTGCGGGGGTGATCGCGTTCCCGGCATCGGGCCGGTTGATCGTGAGCCACAGCACATGGTCACGGATCTCCGCGAGCAACTCCTGGTCGACGTCTACTTCGGTCACTTCCTCACCACCAGAGCATCGAGGGCCACCGCACCGCGGGGCCGTACCACCAGGGGATTCACGTCGAGCTCACCGAGTTGCTCGGCGAACTCCGGGCTCGAGAGGTCCATTGCGAGCCGCTGCACGTTCATGATCGCGTCGACGAGAGCGTCGACGTCAGCCGCCTTGGCCCCGCGGATGCCCTCGAGCATCGCGAACCCGGCGAGCTCGTGCAGCATCCGCTCGGCCTCGTCCCGGCCGAAGGGAGGTACGCGGAAGGTGACGTCGCCGAGGACCTCGACGAAGACGCCGCCGAGCCCGACCATGACGACCGGCCCGAAGAGCTCGTCCTGGGCGACGCCCACGACCATCTCGACACCGCCCGAGACCTGCTCGCACACGAGGACGCCTTCGATTCTGCCCTTCCGGCCGACGCCCCGCCGGGCCGCGGTCGTGAGCTCGTCGAAGGCGCTGCGAACCGCACGATCCGAGTCGACCCCGATGCGCACCAGGCCACGGTCGCTCTTGTGGAGCAGATCGGGTGACGAGATCTTCACCACGACCGGGTACCCGAGGGTCTTGGCCGCGCGCACCGCCTCGGCCGGAGTCGTGCACAGCTCGTCCCGGCTCACCCGGATCCCGTAGCGCTTCAGCAGCGCCTTGGACGCGTGCTCGGACAACGCGCCACCGGGCTCGGCGTCGGCAAGGATGCGGCGAGCCCGGGCGGCGGCCTTCGACGGCGCCTGCGCCGCGGTGGCGAACGCGGACCGATAGCGGCGAATGAACTGCCAGTAGTCGACGTACGCGCGGACCGCGCCCACGCAGTTCGAGAACGTGCGGAAGAGCGGCAAGCCACCGTCGAGAAGCCGCCGGGGGTACGTGTCGTCGGTGCCGGCCGGCGCACCCCAGATCACGAAGATCGGCTTCGTCGTCGTCCGCGCGACCTCGATGAGGTCACGCGTCAACGGGTTGCTGAACATCTCGACCGCGCCGGTGATGGGGACGATCAGGATGTCGATCGCGGGGTCGGCCAGGATCCGGTCGAGGATCTCGCGCCCACGGTGATCAGCGACCGGAGGCCCGCCGCAGTCGACCGGGTTCGACACGCGCAGATAGGGGGGGATCAGGCCATCGTGCAGCGCGGCCTGGGTCGCCTTCGTCAGCGGTGGGAGGCGCAGACCGGCGGCTGCGACCATGTCGGCCATGTGCGCCCCGGTGCCGCCGGAGACGGCGTAGACGCAGATCCCCGGTCCCTTCGAGCCCCATACCGGCGGGGTCCCCGGCGCGGTGCGGGCGAACGCGCTCGAGGTGTCGAGCAGCTCGTCGAGTCCGTCGACGCGTGTGACGCCGAGCTGGCGGAACACTGCGGAGACCACGGCATCGGAGCCGGTGAGGTGGCCGGTGTGGGCCTTGGCCATCGAGCGTCCGGCATCCGTACGACCCACCTTCACGACGACGAGCGGCTTGTGCAGGCGCGCCGCGTGATCGGCCGCGAGCATCAACGTGCGCCCGTCCTTGAACCCCTCGATGTACGCGGCGATCACTCCGACCTCGGGTTGGTCGGCGAAGTACTTCGCGAAGTCGGCGAACTCGAGGTCGACTTCGTTCCCGGTCGGGGCCCAGTGCGACAGGCGGATCCCCAGCTCCTGCCCCTGGAACACCGGCCTTCCTTGATGCCCGCTCTGGGTGATGAGCGCGATCGCGGGGCCGGTGAGGTCGTCGCGGAAGTCTTCGAACGCGTTGAGGTTCGTGTTCGGGCCGAGCAGGCGTGTCTCGCCCGAGCGGACGAGCCGCTCGAGGCGGTCCTCGAGCCTCTCGCCCTCGCGCCCTGCCTCGGAGAACCCTGCGGCGAAGATGACCGCGAACTTGGCCTTCTCGGCGACGACCTCTTCGTAGGTGTCGACGGCCTGTCGCGTGAGGATGACGGCGAGGTCGATCGGTCCCGGCACGTCGGCGATCGACCGGTAGCACCGGGCGCCCAGGACCGTCTCATAGACCGGGTGGACGGGGAAGAAGCCGGCACCGTTGGCCGTGGCCCACGCCGCAAGGCGGGCGGTCATCGCTGCGTTCGGCTTGCGTGGCGTCTCGGAGGCACCGATCACCGCGACCGACCGCGGGTGCAGGAACCGGTCGAGGTCGACGTCACGCAGCGTCAGCGGACGGCCGATGACGTCGACGGACGGGAGAGGCCCGGGATCAGGACGCGGAGAGCTCGGGGCCACGGCCAAGAATGACACGCACGTCAGGGTTGGGGCGACTTCCCAGCGGTATCGTCGGGTCCGTGCCCGGGCCGGAGACCGTCGTCGTGGTGGGTGCATCGCTGGCCGGGCTGCGGGCCGCCGAAGAGCTCCGACGTCTCGGGTTCGACCGACGTCTCGTGATGGTGGGAGCGGAGTCGCACCTCCCGTACGACCGCCCGCCGCTGTCCAAGGCGGTGCTCGCGGGCGAGGCGCAGGCCGATGACATCGTGCTGCGCCACCAGTCCTCGGACGACCTCGACATCGACTGGCGTCTCGGCCGCCGCGCCGTCGATCTCGACGTCGCCACGCGCACGGTCGAGCTCGACGACGGTGAGCAGATCACGGGCGAGCGCGGAGTCGTGATCGCGACGGGTGCTGCGCCGCGCCCGCTCGCGGGGATGCCGTCGCTCGCGGGCATCTACGGGCTGCGGACTCTCGAAGACTGTCTCGCTATCCGCGCTGACCTTGACGCGGGGGCGCGCCGCGTGGTCGTCGTCGGAGCCGGCTTCATCGGTTCGGAGGTAGCGGCGACCTGTCGCGCCCGTCACGTCGACGTGACCATGCTCGAGGCACTGCCGGCCCCGATGGTGCGAGGGCTCGGCCCGGTGCTCGGGGATGTCCTGGCTCGTCTGCACCGCGACCACGGTGTCGATCTGCGCACCGGCGTCGGCGTCGAAGGCGTCGACGGGTTGGAGCGCGTCGAGCGTGTCCGCCTCGCCGACGGGAGCACCGTCGATGCCGATCTCGTCGTGGTGGGAGTGGGGGTCGCTCCGGCAACCAGCTGGCTCGACGCCTCGGGCCTGACGATCGACAACGGCGTCGTGTGCGACGAGACGCTCCTCGCCGCGCCCGGGATCGTCGCAGCCGGTGATGTGTGCCGCTGGCCGAACCCGCTCTTCGACGGCGAGCTGATGCGGCTCGAGCATTGGACGAACGCCGCGGAGCAGGGGATCGCGGCCGGCGCGCGACTCCTCGTCAGTGACGCCGCCGCCGCACCGTTCGCGCCCGTGCCCTTCGTGTGGTCGGACCAGTACGACGTCAAGATCCAGGTCGCCGGGCACGTGCGCGGCGACGACCAACTGGTGCTCGTCGACGGATCTCTCGACGAGCGCCGCTTCGTCGCCGCCGTCGGGCGCGGGGATCGCCTCGTCGGTGCAGTGGGGTTCAGCCGTCCCCGCGTGCTGATGCAGTACCGGCGCCTCGTCGCCGAGGGAACGTCGTGGGACGACGCCCTCGCGGCGGCGGAGGGTGCCCTATGAGCGCGGGCCTCATCACCATCTCTCGGAGCGATGACGGTGTCGCAGTGTTGACGCTCACGCGTCCGGAGCGGAAGAACGCGCTGTCGATCGCGCTCCGCGACGAGATGAGCGAGGCACTCGACGGACTCGGCGCCGACAGCTCGTTTCGGGTGCTCGTGATCACCGGTGCGGGCGACGTGTTCTCTGCGGGTTTCGACCTCGACGAGTTCGCGCGCCCCGAGCTCGCACGCGAGCTCTGGGCATCGAGCGATCGTTGGCACCGGACCCTCCTGGAGTTCCCGCTTCCGCTGGTCGCGGCCGTGAACGGCGCGGCGTATGGCGGTGGCTTCGACCTCGCCGTCATGTGCGACCTCCGCGTCGCCGCGACCACGGCGCAGTTCGGACACCCCGAGCACTCGTTCTCACAGGTCGTCTACAGCCCGCTCCACGATCTGGTGGGCGGGTCGATCGCCCGGGATCTCGCACTGACCGGTCGTCGGATCGACGCCGAGGAAGCACACCGGCTGGGCGTCGTGAGCCGGGTGGTGCCACCCACCGATCTCCTCACGGAGGCGCGTGCGGTGGCGAGCGAGATCGCGCTCGCGCCGCGTGAAGTGCTGCTGGCGATGATCGCCAAGATCCGCCGGCGCGCGGGCGTGACGCCGGGGGCGACGCTCGACCTCTGAAACCTCTGGCCTCGGTCGGCCAGCCTGCGCCGGGCACCCCACGAGTCTCGCGGAGGATCTCGAGGTCCTTGACTCCGGCCAGCGCTCGCCGGGCGACCCGAGTCGCCGAGGTTGTCCATGGCGACTCCACGGTTGACGACGGTGGCGACGAAGGGGGATGCGAAGGTCTCGAACCGTGTGGCGCGCCGGTACCTCCCACGGCGACGATGGCGTCCATGAGCCGCCGACCCGCCGCCCTGTTGACGCCGAGGTTCGCCCTCATCGTCGGGTCGGGGTTCGCGTACTTTCTCGCACTCGGCACCGTGCTCCCGGCGGTGCCCCAGTATGTGAAGCATCGTCTCGGGGGCGGCGACATCGCAGTTGGCGTCGCCGTCGGAGTGCTCTTCGTCGGGGCGGTGTTGCTCCGCCCCTACGTCGGTCGTCTGGGCGATCGCTTCGGGCGACGAATCCTCATCGTCTCCGGCGCCGCAGTCGTGGCGGTGTCGGTCTTGCTCTACGGCGCGGTCGAGTCGTTGCCGTTCCTGATCGGCGCGCGGATCCTGACCGGTCTCGGTGAGGCTGCGTTCTTCGTCGGTGCGGCGACGATGGTGACGGATCTCGCTCCCGTGGACCGGCGTGGCGAGGCCATCAGCTATTGGTCGGTGGCCGTGTACGGCGGCCTCGCGTTCGGGCCGGTGCTCGGCGAGCAGCTCATCGACGCCGGGGGGTACGGCGCCGTGTGGATCGTGGCCGGAGTGCTCGCGACCTTGGCGGCAACGCTCGGCTTCTTCACGCGCGAGGTCGAGCGACCGGCGGCGGTCGGCGCCGGGGGTGGCGGGCACCTGCTGAACCGGGCGGCGATCGGACCGGGCACGGTGCTGTTCTCGGGGCTGATCGCGCTTGCGGCGTTCACCGCTTTCGTCCCGTTGTACGTCGATGACGTCGGGCTCGGCAGTGCCGACGTCGTGTTCCTGCTCTATGGGGGCCTGGTGCTCGTCGTCCGGATCTTCGGAGCCCGCATCCCCGACACGCTCGGCGGTCGCCGCTCGGGCGTGCTGGCGTTGGCGGCGACGACGACCGGGATGACGATCATGGCCCTCTGGGGGACCACCGCCGGGCTCCTCGTCGGCACGGCGTTCTTCGCCGCGGGGGCATCCCTGCTCTATCCGGCCCTCCTCCTGCTCGCACTCGGAGGCGCGCCGGAGAGTGAGCGCGGCTCGGTCGTGGGGACGTTCAGCAGCTTCTTCGATCTCTCCCAGGGCCTCGGTTCTCTCATCGTCGGCCTGGTCGCGGCCGGCGCGGGCTATCGCGGCGCGTTCGGCGCGGGAGGTATCTTCGCCGCGTTCGGTTGTGTCGGCTTGGTGGTGCACACCGGACGGCGCCGAGCACGGCGCGTGCGGAGCAGCGAGATGGGTGTGCTCGCGACCGAGCATCCGGCTCCGTGAGCGCGCTGCTCGTCACCAACGACTTCCCGCCCAAGATCGGCGGGATCCAGACGTACCTCTACGAGCTGTGGCGTCGGCTTCCGCCGGGGCACGCGACGGTGCTCACCACCCCCTACGACGGTGCGGCCGCATGGGACGCGGCTCAGTCGTTTCGGATCGAGCGGACGACCGAGAGGTTCCTGCTCCCGACGCCTTCGCTCGTGAAGCGGATCGACGCGCTTGCTCGTGAGATCGACGCCCGGGTCGTGTTCCTGGATCCCATGTTGCCGCTCGGCCTGGTCGGTCCTCGCCTCCGCGCCGCACCGTACGTGGTCGTCGCGCACGGCGCGGAGGTGACGGTCTACGGGCGGATCCCCGGGATGGGAGCGCTCGGTCGACGGGTGCTGCGCCGTGCCGCCGGGATCGTCGCGGCGGGAGAGTACCCCCGCCGCGTCGCCGCGGGCGTTGCCCGGCGGGAGTTGGCCACGCTGTTGCTCCCGCCCGGGGTCGACCCGCATCGCTTTGAGCCCCTCGAGGAGGCGGCCCGACGCGCGACGCGCGTGAGATTCGGGCTCGACCCCGACGCGCCGCTCGTCCTCGGCGTGAGTCGCCTGGTGCCGCGCAAGGGCTTCGACGTGCTGATCGACGCGGTTGGGGGACTCGACGGCGTGCAACTGGCGATCGCGGGGAGCGGGCGCGACCACAACCGGTTGACGAAGCGTGCAGCTGGTGTCGGAACGCGTGTGCACGTGCTCGGGCGCGTCCGCGACGATGACCTCCCGGCGCTCTACGCGAGTGCCGACGCGTTCGCGATGCTCTGTCGTGATCGTTGGGGTGGGCTCGAAGCCGAGGGGTTCGGCATCGTGTTCCTCGAAGCGGCGGCATGTGGCATCCCGGCGGTCGCGGGTCGAAGTGGCGGCGCTCACGGGGCGGTGGTCGACGGCGAGACCGGCTACGTGGTCGAACCCCACGACGTGATTTCGGTGCGCGCGTCGCTCGAGCGGCTCCTGGGTGACGACGCGTTGCGGGCTCGCATGGGTGCAGCGGCGCGCCAGCGGGTCGAGCACGACTTCGCGTACGACGCACTCGCGGCGCGTCTCGCGCCGCTCGCGGCGGGGGATCTCTCGACGCTCGACTGACTACGCTCTGAGCGTGCCGGATGTTCTCGGCGTGCCGGGCGCACGCGACCTACCGGGCCGATCGATCATCGTGTCGTCGTGGGTCGGGAACATCGTGTTCGCTTGCACGGCGATCCCGGCCGCGCTCGGGGTGGATTCGTTCGACGGGCCCGCGATCGTGACTGCGCTCATCCTGTTCTTCGTGTCGCTCGGCATCTGGACGTGGGCTTTCGTGGTCGCGATCGCTCGCAGCACCCAGGGTGACGACATCGTCGTGGCCAACCTGTTCGGAACCATCGGTGGCGCACCCCGGGCCGTGCGGTGGCATCTGTTCGGCTCACTCGGCGCGTGCCTGATGATCACGATCGGAACCGCGTCCGCCGATCCCTTTGGTGTGCTCGTCCCGATGCTCCCGCTCGGGTTCGTCGGCTTGTGGGCCGCCCGCCACGGAACGTTCCCGCCCCGACGCTCCCCGCCCCCGTCAAGAGCCTGAGCTCCGCCGCGGTGCGGGCGGGTCGGGTTGCGCACCCGGTGTGGGCTTGCTTCGATGGTCGGATGGCTGACGAGGCGCACGAGCACATGGTGGTTGGGGCGCCTCCGGGACGCTGCTGGGGGGTCGCGACCGACTTCGAGTCGTATCCGGACTGGGCCCGCGACGTGAAGCAGGTGGCACTGCTCGAGCGCGATGCAGACGGTCGCGGCAAGCGGGTCGAGTATCGGGTCGCCGGTCTCGGTCGGAGCATCCACTACGTCCTCGAGTACGACTACTCGGAGGCTCCGGCGGCGTTCTCCTGGCATCTCGTCGAGGGGGACGTCCTGCGTCGGCTCGACGGGCGCTATGGCTTCGAGGCCGAAGGCGACGGTACGCGGGTCTCCTATGACCTGGTCGTCGACATTTCGATTCCGCTGCCCGGGCTCCTCAAGCGCCGGGCCGCGGGCATGATCATGGGCACCGCGCTGCGGGAGCTCAAGAGGGAGGCAGAGAAATGACCGAGCCCGTGCGTGACGATGTGCCTGAGGAGGGGCCCGACGCGGCTCCCGATCCCGACGCCGGCTGCTCCGAGCACGCCGACCCAGCCCGGCCCGGCCGGGGATCCGGCCCCGGCCTTCCGCCGCCTTCCGCGACCGAGTCGCTGGTGAGCTCGCTCCTCGAAGCGGGGCCCGAGGTCGCCGAGCACGTCGTGCGCGCGGCGCAAGAGCTGCTGCTCGCGGCCCAGGCGATCGTCGACGCCGCCGAGCGCGCCGTCCAGGAGCAGCAAGCAGTGCGCGCGCAGGCGCACTCGGCGGCCGATGAGTTCGGCGAGGCCGCTGCGAGTGACGCGGGGACGGTGCACCACCTCGACCTCGCCGAGTGAGGGCGGCCGGCGCGCCGACCCTCGGGATCGACCTGGGCGGTACGAACCTGCGGATCGGGGTGGTCGATGCGGCCGGAGCGATCCTCGCCGAGGTGCGTCTCCCGGCACCGTCGGAGGTCGACGCGCTCGTGTACGCGATCGGCGCGCAGGCCGACGATCTCATCCCGGCACATGGGGTTCGCGCGGTCGGTGTGGGCACGGCCGGAATGATCGATCGAGATGGTGCCGTCCGCTACGCACCGAACCTCCCGATGTTCATCGACGTGCCACTGCGCGCGCTGCTCGCGGAGCGCCTCACGCCACCGGTCATGGTCGACAACGACGCGAACGCGGCCGCGTGGGGCGAGCATCGTCACGGCGCTGCCCGCGGCACGTCCAACGCGCTCGTGATCACGCTGGGCACGGGGGTTGGTGGCGGCCTGATCGTCGACGGTCGGCTCTTCCGCGGCGCGAACGGGTTCGCGGGGGAGGTCGGTCACTGGCAGTTCGATCCGCACGGCCCGGGCTGCGCGTGCGGCGAGGCGGGTCACTGGGAGGCGGTTGCGTCGGGTACGGCGCTCGGTCGCCTCGCCCGCGCTCGTGCCGAGCAGGGGTTGGCGCCCGGGGTTCTGGCCCGCGCCGGAGGTGACGCGACGGCGGTGCGGGGGGAGCACGCGGGCGAGTCGGCTGCAGCGGGCGAGGCGGACGGCGTGGCGATCCTCGGGGCGTTCACCGAGGTGGTCGCGCTGGGATTCGCGGGTCTCACGAACATCCTCGACCCCGAGCTGATCGTCGTGTCCGGTGGCCTCGTCGAGTTGGGCGACGTGCTGCTCGATCCGTTGCGGTCCGCGTTCTTCGGGCACGTCGAGGGGAGCGCGCACCGCCCCCCGGTCCCGATCGTGGCTGCCGAGCTCGGCGACGCGTCCGGCATGGTCGGAGCGGCCGCCCTCGCTCGTGAGCTCACTCCGTGAAGCCCTGACCGGGAGACTCGGACCGTGAAGCTGGGATTGACGCTCCCGTCGTTCGTGGACGATCCCGCGGTGCCCCTCGCGGTCGCGGGCGCGGCCGATGAGGCTGGCCTGGACGGGATCTTCGTCTACGACCATCTGTTCCGGCGCGCGGCGGACGGCACGCGGCGACCGGCGTTGGAGGGCGTCGCGTTGCTCGGTGCCGTCGCGGCGGGCACGACGCGCATCGCAGTGGGGGCGCTCGTGTTCCGGGCGTGGTCGCGGCCGCCGTCGTCGCTGGCATCGGCGGTCGGGACCGCATCGCGCATCGCGCCCGGTCGTGTGGTTGCCGCGATCGGCGCCGGCGATTCCGAGAGCCGCGAAGAGAACGAGACGTTCGGTCTCGGGTTCGGCACGATGGCCGAGCGTGTCGATCGCCTCACTGCTGCCGTCCGTGCGACACGCGACCGTGGAGCTCGGGTCTGGGTCGGTGGGAAGGCACAGGCGGTCCGCGAGGTGGCTGCAGCCGAGGCCGACGGATGGAACGCCTGGGGTGGTACGCCTGAGCGGTTCGAGACCGCGGCGGCTGCGGTGCGCGCGGCCGCGGTGCGCCCGTCGTTCGAGTGCACCTGGGGTGGCTTGGTCGTGCTGGGCAAGGACGACGCGTCGGCCGGCGTGAAGGCCGCGCGTCTCGGTGCCGGCGCAGACACGATCGTCGGCGGTCCGGCGACCCTCGCCCGTGCCGTTGACGCGTACGGGCGAGCCGGTGCCAACTGGGTGATCCTGGCGCCGGTCGACTCGCGTGACCCTGAGAACGCGATCCGTCTTGGTCATGAGGTCAAGGACCGGTTGGCGACGGGTTAGGGCAGGGGATCGGTGGGCTCGGGGGTCGGGGGACGCTCGCCGAAGTACTCGAGCGCGCGGTCGGCGCCGATGACGACGAACAACCCTTCGGCTTCGGCGGTCACGATCTCGCCGGCGCGAAGCGTCGCGACGGTCGTGACGCGGCGCCCGTCGACCCGTTCGGTGCGGGCGTGGAAGTGGAGCTGGGTACGTAGCGGCGTGGGCTTGCGGTACCGGACGGTGAGGCGCGCGGTCATACCGGGATGCCCACTGAGCGCGTTCGCCATCCCGAGGGCCTCGTCGAAGGCGAGCGAGACCCAGCCGCCGTGCACGTACCCGGGCGGGCCCTCGTAGGCGGCGCCGAACCAGCCGTGTGCGACGACGTGATCACCGTGGAACTCATACGCCAGTGGGGGCGCCATCGGGCTGACCGAGCCCACGAGGGGGCTGCGGGGCAGGTAGTCCTCTTCGCGCCGTTCGTGGCGGGATCGTTTGCCCTGCGGCCGCGCGGTGGTGTCGATGGCGCGGCCGAGGAGTTCCGCGACGGTCCGCTCGGTCGCGTCGGCGGCTTCGGCGAGATCCTTGTCGGTCGCGTCCTCCGTGGTGAGTACGGCGTCCATGAGGTGGCGCGTCGCCGCTGCGAGCCTGACCCGTGCGGGCGTCGCAAACGTGGACGCGTCGGGTGACGACATCGCGCTCAGCGACCCTTGAAGACCGCGGGGCGCTTCTCGGCGAATGCGCGCGGACCTTCCTGGGCGTCTTCGCTCGCGAACACCTCCCACCCGATGACGTCCTGGTGCTGCATGGCGTCGGCATCCGGGAGGTGCTCGGTCTCGCGCCAAGCGCGCAGGATCGCCTTGGTCGACAGTGGACCGCACTCGGCGACCTGGGTGGCGACCGCGCGCGCGACCGGGAGTGCCTGGCCGTCGGGTACGACGCGGCCGATCAAGCCGATCTGCTGGGCCTCGAGCGCGGTGACGGGCCGGGCCGAGAGCAGGATGTCCATGGCCCTGGTGTACGGGATCTGGCGCGGGAGTCGGCACGCCGACCCACCGAGCGGGAACAGGCCGCGTCGCGCCTCCCACACCCCGAAGATCGCGCTTTCGCCGGCGATCCGGATGTCAGTGCCCTGGAGCATCTCGGTACCGCCGGCGACGGCGTAGCCTTCGACCGCGGCGATCATCGGTTTCGAGCATCGGTAGTCGCGCAACAGCCCCTTCCAGTGAATGTTCGGCTCCTCCGTCATGCGGCGCTCGACGTACTCGCTGCGCGGCTGATTCAGGGAGACGAGATCCATCCCAGACGAGAACGCGCCGCCGGCACCCGTCAGGATCGCGGCACGCACGTCGTCGGTGTCGTCGACGTAGGTGTACGCGTCGGCGAGGCCGACGAGCATCGCAGCGCTCAGTGCGTTCTTCTTCTCGGGTCGGTTCATCGTGATGATCACGACCGCGCCGTCGCGCTCGATGATGCAGTCGTCCGTCGAGATCGAGAGCCTTTCGTGCACCGCGCCTCCTTGCGT
>Ga0209048_10000483_pt1 | contig 42635 bp, 41 predicted proteins | sample FrelakmetCRP12CR_FD_187146 | JGI IMG/M metagenome (GOLD analysis project Ga0209048, IMG submission 187146) | Freshwater lake sediment microbial communities from the University of Notre Dame, USA, for methane emissions studies - CRP12 CR (SPAdes)... | ecosystem: Environmental > Aquatic >...
GCTGCGAACGTCCTCAGCCAGTCGACGAAGGCCAGGTTCGCCTTGCGATTCTCGGGCGTGAAACGGGGCACGATGCTGCGGAAGTCGCCGCTGTCGAACGTCGTCTGTTCGTCGATCTTCCCGGTCAGGAAGCCCTTGCCGAGCGGACTGAACGGCACGAACCCGACGCCCAGTTCTTCGAGCGTGGGCAGCACCTGCTTCTCCGGTTCTCGCCACCACAGCGAGTACTCGCTCTGCAGCGCCGTGACCGGGTGCACCGCGTGCGCACGGCGGATGGTCTGCGCACCCGCTTCGGACAGGCCGAAGTGTCCGACCTTGCCTTCCTGGATCAGGTCCTTCACCGCTCCCGCCACATCTTCAATCGGCACGTCCGGGTCAACGCGGTGCTGGTAGAACAGGTCTATGCGATCGGTCTTCAATCTCTTCAACGATGCTTCGGCGACGTCCCTGATATGCGCAGGCCGGCTGTCCAGCCCCGCCTGCTTGCCGCCCTCGAACTTGAAGCCGAACTTCGTGGCGATGAGCACCCGGTCACGAACCGGCCCGAGGGCCTCGCCCACGAGCTCCTCGTTCATGAACGGGCCGTACGCTTCGGCGGTGTCGAAGAACGTCACTCCACCGTCAACAGCCGACCGGATGATCGCGATGCCTTCTTCCCGGCTCCTGGCCGGCCCGTAGCCGAAGCTGATGCCCATGCAGCCGAAGCCGAGGGCGGAGACCTCCAAACCGTTCGTGCCCAACATTCGCTTCTGCATTGCTTCGTCCTCCTATGGGCGCAACAGCGTCTTGATCGCGCGCCGCTCGTCCATCGCGCGGTAGCCCTCGGCCACCTGGTCCAGTGGGAGCGTCAGGTCAAAAACCTTGCCGGGGTTGATCTTCCCGTTCAATACCAGGTCGACCAGCGCGGGCAAGTAGCGGCGTACCGGAGCTGGACCGCCGAGCAGACGCACATGCCGGAAGAACAGGTCCGCTCCATCCAGCATCACGCCATGCGGCACGCCGACGTAGCCTATCGAGCCGCCCGGGCGCGTCGCACGCACCGCCTGCATCATCGCTTCCTGCGTGCCGACGCATTCGAGCACCGAGTCGGCGCCGATTCCGTGCGTCATCTCCTTGATGCGTGCCACGCCTTCATCGCCGCGCTCGGTCACGATGTCGGTCGCACCGAACTCGCGCGCGAGCTTCTGACGCGACTCGTGACGGCTCATCGCTATGATCCGCTCGGCGCCCATCTGCCTGGCGGAGAGCACTCCGAGCAGGCCGACGGCTCCGTCACCGACGACTGCGACGGTTGCGCCAGGTTCCACGTTGGCTGCGTCGGCAGCGAACCAACCAGTGCCCATGACGTCGGACAGCGCCAGCAGGCTCGCGACGAGGTCCGCCGACGGAACGTCCGCGGTGGCCACCAAGGTGCCATCAGCGAGTGGCACGCGCAGCAACGGCGCCTGCGCGCCACCAACCAGCTCCTTGTGCAGGCACGACGTCTGGTAGCCGTGCCGGCAGTTGGGGCACGTGTTGTCGGAGGCGAAGAACGATCCGATGACGAACTGGCCGCGCTTGATCGACCTCACCTCGCGGCCGACGTCCTCGACGATGCCGCAGTACTCGTGGCCGAACGGCGTCGGCTCCGTGACCGGCTGAATGCCACGGTAGGGCCACAGGTCGGACCCGCAGATGCAGGTCGCCGACAGCCGGATGACGGCGTCCGTCGGCTTGATGATGGTCGGCGTCGGGCGCTCCTCGAATCGCACGTCACGCGGACCGTAGAGAACAGCTCCTCGCATCGCTTCACCGCCCCTCGTACTGCTCGTCGTTGACTTTCTCCATCCAGTCCACCGCTCTGCCGTCGAGCTGCTCCTGGATGGCGATGTGCGTCATCGCCGTTGTCGGCGACGCGCCGTGCCAGTGCTTCTCACCCGGCGGAAACCACACGACGTCAACCGGCCGTATCTCCTCGATTGGACCGCCCCAACGCCGAGCGCGTCCGCAGCCTGCGGTCACGATGAGCGTCTGGCCGAGCGGATGTGTGTGCCACGCGGTGCGAGCGCCGGGCTCGAACGTGACGGTCGCGCCGGCAACGCGTGCCGGCCCCGGTGCGGCGAACAAGGGGTCAATGCGAACGGTGTCGGTAAACCAGTCGGCCGGCCCTCTGCCGGACGCTTGCGAGCCAACTCGCTTGATATCCATGTGTTCGGTTCCTCCAGTCCATGGTAAGCAACCCGGAAACCTTCCGGTAGTCGCGAACATCGCCTAGGGTTTATGAGTACAATTCATGAATGGTGCGAGACGAACTGAGCGTCCTGGCGGCATTCCTGGTCGTGGCGGAGGAACGGAGCTTTACGCGAGCGGGCAAGCGGCTGGGCGTCTCACAGTCGGCGCTCAGCCACTCCATGCGCGGGCTGGAAGAGCAGATTGGCGTGCGCTTGCTGGCGAGAACGACGCGCAGCGTGGCACCGACCGGGGCCGGCGAGCAGTTGCTCGCCCATCTGCGCCCTGCGCTCATGGATATTCGGGGCGCGCTCGAGGGAATCTCTGGGCTGCGTGACAAGCCGGCTGGCCGCGTGCGATTGCTGGTGCCGCGGTCTGCGGCGATGACGGTCCTGGCGCCGAAGCTCGGAGACTTCGCGCGCGACTACCCGGACGTCGTGCTGGACATCACCACCGACGACAGCCGCGTCGACCTGGTGGCCGCAGGCTTCGATGCGGGCATTCAGTTCGGCGAGTTCATCCAGCAGGACATGACGGCGGTGCGCGTGTCCCCGGATCACCGGCCGGCCATCGTCGGCTCGCCCGACTATTTCCAGTCACATCCCAGGCCGAAATCGCCGCGCGACCTCCTGCGGCACCGATGCATCAACTTCCGGCACGGGTCTGCGGGTGTTTACAGGTGGGAGTTCGACAAGGGCAAGCAGTCGCTCACGGTTGCGGTAGACGGCCCGCTGATCGTCGATGACGTGGAGGTCATGACCCGCGCCGCTGTCGACGGCGTGGGCCTGGCGTTCATGACCGAGGACCACGCGTCGCCATACCTCGCGAGCGGCGTCCTCGTGCGGGTGCTCGATGACTGGTGCCCGCCGTTCCCCGGCTACTTTCTCTACTATCCAAGCCGGCGGCAGCAGCCGGCCGCCCTCGCAGCGCTGATCGACGCGCTTCGTTTGTAGGCAGGCCACCGGGGGATCAGCGGCGCATTGAGCGTTCGCCCGGCCAGCGCGGGCGACTCTTCCGCCCAGTCGAAACCCTCACGACCTCTTGGCGTCGGAACGATCGATCGTCCCGAGGGGCGTCAGCCGCGGGATCCACCGCGGCACCTGCCGGCAGTACTCCTCGTAGTCGGACCCGAACATCCGACGCAAGTCGGGTTCTTCTTTCCTGACCACCACGACCGTCACGACGATCGACAGCACCGCGATCAACGCCGCCATCTCCCGCCAGATCTGCGGCAGGAGGAGCGCTTCCCCGATCAGCATCACCGCCATGCCCACGTACATCGGGTTGCGCACCCATCGGTACATGCCGGTGATGACCAGCCGCCGCGGCGGGTCGAATGGAGCAGGCGTCCCGCGACCGCGAAGCGCGAATTCCATTGCGCACCAGAACGACAGTGCGAATCCCAGCGCGAAGAACGGCCACCCCCACCGGTTCTCCGGAGCCAACGAAACGCCTTCGGCGTGCGCGAACCACAGCGGGAGCCAGTACAGCCAGATGGAAAGGAAGAGCGTGCCGAAGACGAGAGTCCTCGCGACCGCGAACGCGCGGTTCATCATGCTGCCCTCCTGCCGGCGGGCACGAGATCGTCCTCAGGGGACGATCCTGTACGACGTCCTGATCGCGGTCCCGGGTCTCAACATCGCCCATACAGGGCAGAGCCGGCCCTCCGCCTGCGCGATGGCCTTCTCCACCGCCGCCGGCTCGACGCCCTTGCCGCGGACGACGAACTCCACTGCGATCGACGTGAACACCGTCGGGTGCTCGTCGCGACGCTGACCGCGCACATCGACTTCGACCCCGACGACCGGCTGGTTCATCCGGCCGAGCAGCGATCCCACGACGCTGCCGCCGCAGGTGCCGAGACTGACGAGCAGCAGTTCCATCGGCTTGAGCCCCACGGCCGGCTCGTCCGCCTTCAGCGGGTAGTCCGTCTTCACGGTGTGTTCGCCGTTGGTTGCCGTCATGCGCAAGCCGCCGTCGTAAACGGCGTGGATTCGAAGTTCCGTGGGCACTGCGCCTCCTGCAGGTTCTCTACGATGGTCGGCAGCCGTGGCTCGACGACCCCGACCTCTCCAATTCCAACGGATCGAAATGCGCCGGGTCCCAGAGCGGCAACGTCTGGGTGAAGAAACCGGGCGCCATCCGGCCGAGGAACGCCCCGACGCCGGCCCCGGCGATCCCGAAACCGGCGGCCGTTCCCACGACGGTCCCCGGTGCTTTGAAGGCGTTCATGGCTGCCTTCCACCGTCACGCTGGCCATCACGACGGTCAGCCCGGATCGTGGATTGCGGAAGCACGGCCGCAGTATACCCCCGAGCGCGCGCGGGGAAGCCGCGAAGGCGCATCCAGAATCGCGATTCTTGACGGGAGGGATGGTCGGCGTCTCAACACACCCTGTCAACTTCTTATCAAGTTCGGAACGACAGCCGCAACGACACCGCCGGCCCCTTGGGCACGCGATAGCGCATGCAGGGCCGATCGGTTTGACTCGATCTCGCCTCTTCCCTAAGCTGGCGTCATGGATTGCCGGGGCATCATCACGATTGCGCCGGGCAAGCGGGGCGGGAAGCGGTCCATCCGCGGTCTGGGCATCACCGTGTTCGACGTGCAGACCCTGAGTTCGTGCGCCACCATTGTTCAATAGGTCCGTCATCTGTGCGATTGTCGGAGCCAAGCCATGCGAGCGATTCACCTCGTCTGTGCCCTGCTGCTTGTCTCCGGCTGCGCGCAGAAGGTCAACGAGCCGGCTGATGTCCAGGCGGTCAGGGACGCGCTGGCAGCGTGGGACAGCGCGTGGAGCGCCGGGAACGTGGACCGACTTTCATCGCTCTACACATCGAACGCCGTTGCGATGGGGCCGAACCACGCGGCGGCCGTAGGGAAGGACGCGATTGTCGCATCCGCCCGAACGTACCTGGGGCAATTCAGGGAAGAGAATCACAGCGTCCTGGAGGACGTTCGGGTGTCAGGGAATCTGGCGGTCGGGAGGGGGACGCAACAGACCGTTACGACTTCGAGAGCCGGCGGCAGCTCCGAGCAGGACAAAGCCAAGTGGGTCGTGGTCTTTGAGCGTCAGCACGACGGGTCCTGGAAAGTGCTTTGGGAGACCTACAACAGCAACCTGCCGTGCAGGTAGTCTCGTCCGCTGGTCGTCGGGGACGCGCCACCCCGCCCCCCTTGCCTGGAAGTCCGCTGACGGATTTCCACAGCAGCCACAACCCTCCCCAGTTACGCCATCACCATCAGCAGCTCCGGGGCGCTCGCCGGCGCGAGCGGCGTCAGCAGCCGCTTCATCGACTCCACGCTGGAGTAGCGTCGTTCCGTCCTCGAGCAGCGCGGCGGCCTGCGGCAGGCGACCGCCTGTTCAATCGCCCCGATCACGTCCGTGTGTTCTGACACCGTGTCATGCCGGGGATGGGCCAGGTCGGTACGCTCCCTGCCCTCGGACATTCAGGCCGCCGATTGACTGGCGCCCGCGGCGTGCGGCCGGCTGGCGGGTATAGACCACGGCTCGTTGAAGAGGACGCGTTGGGCGCCGTTCTTCAGCAGGACCAGCTGGAACAGCCCGGTGTGGCGTTCGAGGAAGGTCGCTTCGCACGACCCCAGGTACAAGTCCCACATGCGGATGAAGCGGTCATCGAACCCGAGGGCACGCACCCGCGCAAGGTCGTGGAGAAACCGCGCGCGCCACGCCCGCAAGGTGTAGGCGTAGTGGGTGCCGCAATTCTCGGCGTGATACAGCGAGAGCGACGTGGTTCGCGCCAGCGACTTCAGAATCTCTCCGACCGACGCCAGCTCACCGCCCGGAAAGATGTACTTCTCGATCCAGTCCGGGGTGCCGTGGTACTTCGGGAACCACTGATCGTCGACCGTGATCGTCTGCAGAAACATCACGCCATCCGGCGCGAGCAGGCGGTCAACGGCCTTGAAGTACCCGTCGTAGTGGCTGAGGCCGACCGCCTCGAACATCTCGATGCTGACCACTTTGTCAAACCGTCCGGTCAGCTCGCGGTAGTCAGCCTGCCGCACGTCGATACGCGAGCCCGCGTCCCCAATCCGCGAGCGCCATTGGCAGACGTGGCGATACTGTTCCTCGCTGATCGTCGTGGTCGTCACGCGGCAGCCATACCGGGTCGCCGCCCACACGGCGAAGCCGCCCCACCCGCTGCCAATCTCGAGCACGTGATCGGTGGGCGAGAGGCTCAGCGCCCGGCAGATGCGATCGACCTTGCGGACCTGCGCCTGCTCCAGCGCGTCAGCGGCTGATTCGAAGTAGCCGCATGAATACATGAGCAGCTCGGCATCGAGAAAGAGGCGGAAGAAGTCGTTGCCAAGGTCGTAATGCCGACGGATATGCCGGCGACTCCCGGCCGGGGAGTTGTCCCGGAGCCGGCGGGCGAGGCCGCCCGCCAGCCGGTGCAGCGCGCCTGTCAGGCGACTCTGGCCGTCCAGCACCCGCCGGTTGCGCAGCATCAGCCGCACCAGGGGCACGAGATCGGGCGTCGCCCAGTCGCCATCCACGAAGGACTCGCCGAGGCCAATGTCGCTGCCGGTCAACGCCCGCAGAAAGAACCGCTCGTCGTGGACCGTCAGGGTCGCATCCAACTCGCCTGGCTCCCCGTAGCGGTAGGTGCGGTCCGGGCACTCCACGGTCAGCATTCCGCCGGTCAGGCCGCCGAGACCCGAGAGAAACGCCGTCTTCGCCCACTGCGTCAGCATGCTCCTTACTCCATCCACGAACCGGCCCGCACGGCCGGCGCGGCCGCGCGCGCCGCGCGTTCCCCCACGCCGTCCGCCGTGACACGCGGCACGACGGGCACGCCTTTCCACCACAACTTCAGCGCCTCCCAGTGAATCTCCGCCATCACCCTCGTGGTCATCGCGGGATACCGCACCAGCACCCGCCGGATCTCCGCCGCGTTCCAGGGGCGGCGTTCGAGCGACAGCGTCGCGTCGAAGCCGACCGAGCCCGCCTGGTTGGTTTCCATGTGGGCCACGAGGCGACCCGCCGGCGGCGTGAAGGCGAACGTGTACTCGACGTCGACCGGCATGAACGGCGAGACGTACAGGGACTTGGCGGCGGCGGCGCGAAACGTGCGCGACGCCGGATCGGGCCGCAGCCAGTAGTTGTGGGTTCCGCCGAAGGTGTTACTCACCTCGGCGAGGACGACCCTCAGCTGCTCCGTGCGATCGAGGCAGTAGAAGAACGACACCGGATTGAAGCCGTAGCCGAGATACCGCAGGTGTGTCAGCAGGAAGATTGGGCCCGCCGGCACCTCGATCCCGTGGCGCGCCGCGTCGACGATGAGCCGTTCCCTGAGAGGGCGGCTCGGATCGCCGAGATGGTCGCGATCGTCGAAGGTCGCCCAGTTCCACCGATTGTGACTGGTCAGCCGAGACCGGTTCATCAGCTCCGGCACGCGATCGACATCGAGCAGCGCCATGAACAGCGGATACGTGAAGGCATGCGCGACGGGCGTGAACCGCCGATGACGCAGCGTGCCGACGAACAGTCCCGAGTCAATCACCACTCGACTCCGAGCGCGCGGGCAACCCTGAGCGCCGAATTCAACCCGTCCTCGTGAAACCCGTAGCGCCAGTAGGCGCCGCAGTAGTGCGTGCGATTGACCCCGCTCACCTCGCCCCAGTGCCGCTGCGCGCGGATGGCCTCCGGCGTATAGAGCGGATGACGATAGAGGAACCTGCGCAGCACGCGACGTTCGTCGATCCCGCCGTTCGGGTTGAGCGTCACGCAGTACTGATCCGGTGTCGTGAGTCCCTGCAGGCGATTCAGGTCGTAGGTGACCGTCGGCGGCGCGTCGGCGTCACCGGCGAGCCGGTAATTCCAGGACGCGCGGGCCCGTGCCTGCACGGGCAGCACCGACGCATCCGTGTGCAGCCAGGCGACGTTGGGGGTGGTCGTGAAGCGCGGGAACACGTCGCGCTCGCGATCGGTCGGATCGGCGAGGAGCGGCAACACCTGGTCCCCGTGGCACGCGAACACGACCTCGTCGAACCGCATCGATGGCCGATCGCGAAAAGTCAGCGTGACCCCGTCCTCGTTTCGCCGCACCGCATGAATCGAAGCGCCCTGGTGAATCTCGCCTGAGAGGTGCGCGATGAGCTTGGGAATGTAGCTGTGGCTGCCCCCGGCCACGACCCTCCACGTCGGTTGCGCATTGAGCGAGAGCAGCCCGTGGTTGTCGAAGAAGCGGATCAGCGTGAGCGCGGGAAACGATCGGATCGCGTCGAGCGAGGCCGACCAGATTGCCGACGCCATGGGAAAGAGATACCGGTGGGTGAAGCCGTCACCGAAACGGCGGGACTCGAGAAACTCGCCAAGCGTCTGTCCTTCCGCGTCCGGCGCCTCGAGCAGGGCGGGCGCCTCCCGATTGAAGCGCACGATCTCGCGGAGCAGCCAGAGGTGCGACGGCCGCATCAGGTTCCGCCGCTGCGCGAAGAACCCGTTGGCGCCGCGGCTGCTGTACTCGAGCCCGGTCCGCCGGCACGACACCGCGAAGGACATGTCCGAGTCGCGGGTGGCCACGCCAAGCTCGCCGAAGAGCCGCACGAGGTTCGGATACGTGCGGTCGTTGTGGACCAGGAATCCAGTATCGAGCGCAACGGCGCCGTTCGCACCGTCGACCACAACCGTGTTGGTATGGCCGCCCAGCCTCGGCTCCTTCTCGAACACGTGCACCTGGTGGCGGCGGCTCAAGAAATGCGCGGCGGCCAAGCCGGAAATACCCGCGCCGACTACCGCAATGGTCTTCATCGATGCTCGAGAATACCAACTCCCCGCGCACGTGTCAAGTGATTGTCCATGACAACTGCTTGACAACACCGGGGCGTCGCGATAAGCTGAGGGAGCACTGGCGCTCGAGAAAGCGAGGATATCGATGGGACAGACGATCAAGCGTGCAGCCGTTGGGGCCGTCGCCTTCATGGTGCTCGACGGTGTCTGGCTCGGACTGCTGATGAAGAACTTCTACCGTGAGCAGCTGGCGCCGATCGTCCGTCTTGCCGACGGCGGCATTGCGCCCAACTGGCCCGCGGCGTTCGTCGTCTACCTGCTGCTCGGGGCTGGCATCGCGCTCTTCGTCATCCCGCGGACATCGACGCTATCGTCCGCAGCGGCCTTCGGCGCCCTGTTCGGGCTGGTCGTCTACGGTGTCTACGATTTCACCAACTACTCGACGCTGCGCCAGTGGCCGTTCGTGCTGACGCTGGCCGACATGGCATGGGGAGCGCTGGCATCCGCCGCCGCGGCGGTGGCCGTGCGGGTCGTGGCTCGATGAGCGGACCACTCGCGGGCCCGGCACGTTATCCGATCCGGGCCGTCTCCAAGCTGACCGGGATCGGCATCGACACGCTGCGTGCCTGGGAACGCCGCTACGGCGCAGTCACGCCGGCTCGTGACGATCGGGGCCGGATGTACACGGAAGCCGATGTCGCGCGCTTGCGGCTCCTCAACGGCGCCGTCGAGCAGGGACACAGCATCGGGCGGCTGGCCGGGCTCAGCAACAATCAGCTGCGCGACCTCTGCGGCGCGGCTGGCCGCGGCGCCCTGCGTGCGGCCGTCCCGACACGGCGGACGCCGCTCGATACGACGGCACTCATCAGCGCGCTGCGCGAGTACGACGCCGTCGGCCTCGACCAGGAGCTCTCCCGGCTGGCTGCGGTTCTGCGTCCGCTCGACCTCCTCCAGGACGTGCTGATGCCGGTGCTCACGCAGGTCGGCGACGACTGGCACCGCCGGCGGACGCGCATTGCGCACGAGCACCTGATGTCTTCTACGATACGGAACCTGCTCGGCGCGTTTCTCCGGCTGTACGCGCGCCGCGACGCATCGGTCCGCCTGTTGTTCGCGACGCCGTCGGGCGAGCGCCACGAGATCGCGACGCTCGGCGCGGCGATGCTGGCGGCGAGCGCGGGGCTGGGCGTCTCCTACCTCGGCGCCGATCTGCCCGCGCGCGAAATCGTCGACAGCGTCGAGCCCGCGGGCGCCAGGGTGCTGGTGCTCGGCTTGACGACGGCCGGGGCCGACAAGGCGCGCGAACGAGAGCTGAAGACGATCGTCCGCGAGCTCCCGGACGGCGTCGAGCTATGGGCGGGGGGACGTGGCGCCGAGCGTCACGCTTCGATCATCCGGCCACGGGGGTTGATCGTGTCCGACTACAACACCTACCAGCAGGAACTCGTCCGTGTCGGCAGACGTGTGGCGTGACACGCGGCGTTTATGAACACCATGTACCGCATCACCACTTACGCATGTTTCATCGGAGTACTCGTCATGTCGATGGCCGCACTTCGAGCCGGCCCCGCGCAGGAATCCTTGCGGGTCGGTGATCGGCTTCCGGTACTCAAGGGACAGTTCTTGTCGGGCCGCGATGCAGAGCTGCCGCGGGCGTCGTCGGGCAAGGTCGCGCTCATCGCGATGGGCTTCACATACAAGTCCCGCGTTCCAGTCGAGGCGTGGGGTAGCTGGTACCGCGCGACGATCGGTTCGAGGACGGACGTCACGTTCTTCGAAGTCCCGATGATCGGCGGACTCGCAACGCTCGGGCGGTGGTTCATCGACCGAGGGATGCGCAGTGCCACACCCGTAGAGCTGCACGACCAGGTCATCACTGTCTACAAAGGCTCTGACGACTGGAAGAAACGGCTCGCCTACTCTGCGGGACGGGGAGACGATGCCTACTTGATCGTCCTGGACAGGGATGGAATCGTGCAGTGGCTTTATCACGGCGAGTTCGACCAGGCGCGAGCCGATGACCTGCGCGGGCTTCTCATGTCGCTCGCCAACGGACGTACCACGGTGGCTGACCTCGACCTCGCGCATCGACAAAGCGAGCCGTGATGGCAGACGGACCGCGCTCGCCGGAAGGCCCCATTGTTCTCGTGACGGGCGCGACCGGCTACATCGGGGGACGGCTGGTGCCTGTCCTCGAGGCCGCAGGAGTCCGGCTTCGCTGTCTGGCGCGGCAACCGGCCGCGCTCGCATCCCGCGTGTCGCCGACGACGGAGACCGTCGCCGGGGATCTTCTCGATCCGGCGTCTCTCGATCGCGCGCTGACCGGCATCGACGTGGCCTATTACCTGGTGCACTCCATGGGGGCGCACGGCGACTACCGCAAAACGGATCGCATCGCCGCCCGTAATTTCGGCGAAGCGGCGCGGCGCGCCGGGGTTCGCCGGATCGTGTACCTCGGCGGCCTCGCAACCGGCGACGAGATGTTCAGCCAGCATCTCAGGAGCCGGATCGAGACCGGCCAGGCGCTGCGAGAAAGTGGCGTCCCTGTCGTGGAATTTCGCGCGTCGGTTGTCATCGGGTCCGGGAGCCTGTCGTTCGAGCTGATCCGCGCGCTCGTCGAACGGTTGCCGGTCATGGTCTGCCCGCGGTGGGTCTCGACCCTGGCGCAGCCCATCGGCATCGATGACGTGCTCGCCTATCTTGCCGCCGCGCTTCAGCTGCCCGACAGCGAAGGCCGCACGTTCGAAATCGGCGGGGCCGATCAAGCGAGCTACGGCGACGTGATGCGAGAGTACGCGAGGCAGCGTGGGTTGAAGCGCGTGATGATCTCGGTTCCGCTGCTGACCCCTCGTTTGTCGAGTCTCTGGCTCGGACTCGTCACGCCCGTCTACGCGCGAGTCGGGCGCGAACTCATCGCGGGACTGAAGAACCGGTCCGTCATCACCGATCCCACGGCGCTCGCGGTATTCCGGATCAGGCCGGTCGGCCTGCGCGAGGCGATCAGTCGCGCCATTCGCTACGAGGATCGTGCGTTCGCGCTGACGCGGTGGTCGGATGCGCGCTCCTCGGGAGGAGCCACGCCGTCGCCGGCCGACACGCGATTCCGCGGCAAGTTCGTCGACCGACGCCAGATTCGCGTGTCGGTCGACGCGGACCGCGCGTTTGTACCCATCGCGAGAATCGGGGGCGAGGGCGGCTGGTATTTCGGCACGTGGCTGTGGCGAATCCGGGGGGCGATCGACCTGTTGATGGGCGGCGTGGGGATGCGTCGCGGGCGGCGCGATCCTGACGCCCCGGCCGTCGGCGACGCCCTCGACTTCTGGCGGGTGGAGGCGTACGAACCGAACCGACGGTTGAGGCTCGCGGCGGAAATGAAGGTGCCCGGCCGCGCTTGGCTCGAGTTCGAGGTGGTGCCGGACGCTGGGGGCGCGCTCGTCCACCAGACGGCCGTGTTCGAGCCGACCGGACTGTCCGGGCTGCTCTACTGGTACGTGCTCCTTCCGGTGCACTCCGTGATATTCGGCGGGATGCTGCGCAAGATCGCGCAGCGGGCCGAAGGTGGCCGCGAGTGATCGCCGACGCCCTGTCATGCCGGAAGGCCAGGCGATCGTGACCGGCATGATGACGGCGCTCGCCGGTCTGGGCGCGATCCTGACGGCGCTGACCCTCGTGTGGGTGCTCAGCGTGAAGCTGCGGGACGCCGGCATCGCGGACGTCTGCTGGGGCTCAGGCTTCGTGCTGCTGGTGTGGCTGTACTGCCTGCTGTCGCCGACGTTGACACCGCGGTCCTGGCTCGTCGCGGCTCTGATCACGCTGTGGGGCGCGCGTCTCTCCCTATACATCGCTCGCCGCAATCATGGCAAAGGTGAGGACCCACGCTACCAGGCGATGCGCGCCTCACACGGACCGGCCTTCTGGTGGCGGAGCTTGTTCACGGTCTTCTGGCTGCAGGGCGCGATCCTCTGGTGCGTCGCCCTGCCGCTCCTCGTTGCGGTGCGTGCCACGCAGTCCGCCACGCTCACAGCCGTCGATGCTCTGGGAATACTCTTGTTCGCGGTCGGCTTCGGCTTCGAGGTCGTAGGCGATTATCAACTCGAACGCTTCAAAGCCGATCCCTCCAACCGTGGCACGGTGCTCGATCGCGGGCTCTGGCGCTACACACGGCATCCGAACTACTTCGGAGACGCCACGATGTGGTGGGGCATGTATGCCATGGCGGCATCAACGCCAGGCGGATGGCTCACCGTGCTGAGTCCGTCCCTCATGACGTGGTTGCTAATGCGGGTCTCTGGAGTGCCGCTGCTCGAGGACGGCCTGAAAACCTCGAAGCCTGGCTACCGCGCGTACATCGCCCGCACGCCGGCATTCTTCCCATGGTTTCCGCGCGTGCCGCGGTGAGCTGTGCGGCGCGCCAATCTGGTCAACTACGCTCTCTGCCAAATCGGATGGTTCGCCTGCGTGTTGGGCGGAGCGTCGCATCGTCCTCGGACCGGATTCGCGATTGCGATCATCCTCTCGCCTGCAGCCTGCTCCGCCTCTCCGTCAGCTGGGCGATCGCCCTGGTCGTCTTCTCCGTGGTCGTGCGCCGCGTCCCGCCGGAACGGGCCGCGGACTTTCGCGGGCCGCGGTCAGCCGGAAGTTGGTTCGCGCGGATCGTCCGGACGGATCGGCTCGAGAAGTGCGTTTTCGTGGGCGGTTTGTCAAGTTTCTGTCAAGTGCGGAGTGTCGCGCGTAGCTTGACAATGTGTCGCGTTATGCGCGACACTATCCTCCGGTGATCAGCAGCTTCCGGCACGCCGGGCTTCGCGAGCTCTTCGAGACGGGAAGCAGCAGGCGCGTTCGGACCGACCTCCAACATCGAGCCCTGGTGAGGCTGAAGGCGCTCGATGAGACCGTTCTCCTCACCGACCTCAATGTGCCGGGTTTCAACTTCCACCGGCTCCAGGGGAAGCCAGTCCGGTACAGCCTCCACGTGAACGGTCCGTGGTGCGTGACGTTCGAGTGGGAGGACGGCGAGGCGGTCCGCGTGAACCTCGAGCAGTATCACTAGGTGAGTGCCATGGCTAAGGAATACCCGGTACGGCGTCCCGTCCAGTCTCCCCCGATCCATCCCGGTGAGATCCTCCGCGAGGACGTGCTGCCGACTCTCCGTCTCTCCGTGACAGAGGCGGCGAGACAGCTGGGGGTGGCGCGCCAGACGCTTCATCGCATCCTCGCGGGCCGGGCCGCGGTCACTCCGGAGATGGCAGTCCGTCTCGGCAAGTTCTGCGGGAATGGCCCGGGCCTCTGGTTGCGGCTACAGCAGACCTACGACCTCTGGCACGCAGAGAGGCTTCTCGCGGACGCCATCGAGCGGATTCCTACGCACCAGACAGCGGCCTGACAGATCTGATGCCAAACGGTCCGCCGGCCACTGGGTCAGGGGAAGATGGAGCCGCTCGGTCCTGCTGCGCCTTGCCGAGGAGAACCCCAAGGCCGTGATTGAGGCGCTCCACGGAGACCGTTGGAAGTCGCCTGCGTAGGGACGCAGATTCGGCGCCCTTCGGACTCAATCAGTCCTGCCGCGTTCGCATTACATGACCTCGACGCCGAGGTTGCTCAAGTACTCAAACGTGCCGTCGTAGAATGTCGGCAGCCGCGTCGGGTCGTTGGGATCACCGGGCGGCACGAAGATGGCCATGCCCTGGCGCGCGCGGGTCAGAAGAACGCGGTAGGCGTTGAGCAGGTGCCGCTGACGGTCCGGCCTGTGGAGGTTGGTCCACACGTCGCCGCGAAAGGAGTGGTAGCGCCAACCGCCGTCGATCAGGCGAAGGTCGGCGTCCCAGCTGACGCACGCCCAGTCCACCTCGAGACCCTGCACCTGGAACTCCGTCGCCGCGTCCTCGAGATAGTAGCTGGATCGCGTGTCCGAGGGTTCGCTGAGGAACCAGTGAATCGGGTTCACGCTGACGCGTACGTCGATCGCGTGGGGCTTGAGGCGCAGAGCCTGGGATGAGGCGACGAGGCCGTACTGCTCAGAACCTCGGGCCTGAGCCCGCACCCAGCCCTTGGCGGTGGCGAGGTCTCGGGTCACGACGATGGGGTGTCGCATCATGACCTGGCGCAGCGTCTCTCGCGCGCTCGACCGGTCGCAGTCCAGGAGGGCCGTCACAAAGGCCGAGACCCGCTCCGACCGGAATGACCGCATCGATGTGTTCAAGTGCAACCGGCTGTCTCTCTCGAGTGGAATGGAACTCTCGAGCGAGTCAATGAGTGCCGCCGCAGCGTACTCCGATCCTGAGAGGTCGGGCGAGACGTACGTGCGCCAGTGTGGGAACTGGCGACCGACCGCGTCCAGCCACGCGCCGATGCCGGCCTCGCCGGTGTGGATCTCCTGCCCGCCACCCACGAGGCGGACAATGACCGCCCGAGTATCGTGACGGTCCAGATACGAGATGAGGAACTCGGACTCGGACTGAGCGAACCCCGCACGCCCTTTCCTGCGCTTCATGAAGTCCGCGGTCTTCTCCCGGTTCCATGCTCGCTGCGCTTCGTCGAAGATCACCACGTGGTCAAACGGCGGTGCGTCGCTCCGAACACCTTCGTCCCGGAAATGGTGAACGTTCTGGATGAACGGCTTCACCTTCTGCCGAATCGCCCCCTTGCGCTCGGATCCGTTCAGGCGAGCATGCTCGTCGCGCGTCAGCGCCTCCTGAAGTACCGCGACCAGCGGGCCGTTCCCAGACAGAAAGACCGCCCGCGCCTCCCCGTACGTCCGGCGCCGGGTCGCAACGGTCAGGCCGACCAATGTCTTGCCGGCGCCTGGGACCCCCGTGACGAAGACGATCGCTTTGTCGTGATGCGCTCTGGTCTGCTCGAGACTCTCCTCGACGCGCCCCGAAGTGATCTGGAGATTCTTGGCTTCAGCGTCATTGCGCGTAATGGCATCGACGGTGTGCCGGGAGTAGAGGGCGCGAGCAGCTTCGATGATCGTCGGTGTCGGCTGATAGGGCGCCCGGCCCCACGCGTCACCATCGAGTGCCGGACCATCTGCCTGCTGCATCGCTGCGTCGATCGCGGTCTGCAACGCAGTTGGTGTCGTCCTTCGTGGCGGACGAACGCCGTCGTTGCGAGGGGACGGCCAGTTCGAATCATCCTCCAGCGCCAGGGTCGCGACGACGATGGGGAAGATAGCCGCCTCGTGACTGGCCAGATGAAAGTTCTCCAGGTCGAGTCCATAGTCCCAGACCTGGTTGTAGGCGTCGGTCGTGAAGCGCTGCTCGCCGCACTTGAACTCGATAGGAAAGACTGCGGGCCCGCTGACAAGGGCAGCGTCGATTCGACTGCCGAGCCGCGGGACGTCGAACTCGAGGTACGGCATTCCATGGAGATCCGCCCGCACTGTGCCGGTTTCCGACGGCACGCGATCGCGAGTTGCGGTAAGTCCTGGTTGTTAGAGGAATTGATTTGGCTGGGAGGCAGGGACGGTTTTCGAACGTGGGTGATTGCCAACGCTGGATGGAATCTGCACAGCGGACCTGAGCGTGCGAAGGGTCGTCGTCCTGCTGGCGCTCTCTATCTCCTGAGGCATTAGTAACTTACGGTCGAACGCAGCCGACGGGCGGCGGCTTCGATGGCCCGCTGGGCGACTGTTTCCAGGCGACGAGCGCGCGGCCGGCGGCACGCGATGACACGAACGCGATCACCACCGCCCACCGAAGGACCCTGCGCTGAACCCTGACGTTTCTCTCCTGGCCGATCACTTTCGCGGCCGGCGGGGACGGGGGTCGAGCCCTTTCTCTGCGCGCTCCGTGATCGTCCGGTTCGGCGTCAGTTTGCGGCCCTTGAGGGCCGGATGGTCCGGACCGTAGCGGAACGCGCGGAACACCGAGTTCGTCATCGGCAGAACATCGCCCAGCACCTTCACTGCGCCGTCGCGCGTCACCGGGTTGATGTACTCCCAGGCCAGATCGCCGTTCGCGGTGACCTCGAACAGGTGTCCCTCAGTATCGGAGCAAATGAACGTGTTGCCGTTCGCCAGCCGCTGCCCGCTCGAACCGATGTGGCTGAAGAACCCGTGGCTGTTCACCGACCGGTAGCTCCAGACGACCTGGTTCGAGATCTGGCGCGGAGGGTTGTGGGTGTCCCGATCATAGGTCTCCCGCCAGTAGCCGGCGTCGGGCGGGTTCACGTAGTGCCCGGTGTCGCGCTTGTCTCGGTCGACGAACGGATTGATCTCGAGCACCGACGACTGCGGCGTCCGCTGGAACAGGTACTGGCCGTTGTTGAACACCATCAGGTGCCCGGCACCGGGCAGCCCGGGGGCGATCCAGTGCGCGTGGTGCGACCCGCCCATCTGCCGTTCCCCGGAGGTCGCGTTGTCCCAGTTCTCCAGGATCCTCGGCGGCTGTCCCTGACCGTAGCGGGCGGGATCGCCAAACCGGTAGAGGAAGTCGCCGGCCCGTCCCGCCGCCTTGGCAATGCTCGCCGTCGGGTCGCCCGCGACGAACGTGCCGTCGTGGTCGATGACGTACAGCTCGCCCTGCACGGAGTTGACGACGATGTGCCCGACCTGGGCGTTGTAGTCGACCGAGTTCACGTGGAGCCAGTCGCGCCTGAGCGGCCGGCCGGGCATGTTGATGTTGATGCGACCCGGGATATCGGCGACCGTCTTACCCGCACCCGCGTAGTTTGCCTTCGTCGCGTCGATGGTCTGGACCACGTGGTCGAAGAACCACCACTCCCACACAACGCGCCCCTGCATGTCCACTTCGACGACCGCATCCATCTGGCCGTCTTGGTAGGGGCCGTATGTCGGGTCGGCGCCTGCCGCGATCGCCTGTTCGTGGCTGACCGCCTTGTTCGCCACGTAGAGCGTCGTGGCCGCGTTGAGCGCCCGGTTGAAGATGCGCACCCAGTCGTGGTGCGGGGCGTAGTCGGGCCGCGTCTCTGTGTACTCCCACACCGTCTTGCCGTCCCAATCTACTTCCTTGAACCCCTGGAAGCCGCTGGGATCGTCCCGGCTCGCGTCCACGACGTGGCCGTTGTCCAGCAGCTGCGGGTTGGTGCCCACGGGCCACGTGTGGACGACGCGGCCCTCCATGTCGATGAGGAACGTGCGGCCGGCCACGCCGAAGAGCGTGTAGCCGACGAAGGCACGCGCCTTGTCCCACAATAGGAGTTCCGTCGGCCCCTGCAGCCGCTCTGCGGCCAGCGCAGCCCCGGCAGCAAGAACGAGGGCCAGCACGCCGATCTTTTCCGGGAAGGCACCGCCACCCACCCGCTGGGTCATCGGCGGCGTCTTCCGTCCTTCATGCCGCATGCTGCATTCTGCTTTCTGCCTTCTGCATTGGCGTACTACTGCCGAACCCCGCCCCTTCCCCGTCCTCGCCGTCCCTCGTCAGGCGGCGCATCGGCCCGGTCGAGGCCGGTCTTCCCCTTCTGCGACGCGGGAAGTTCGATCACGTCGTTCGGCGCGAGGTCGCGCCCAGCCAGGCCTTCGTAAGTCGGCGCGTAGCGGTGGACCTTGAAGACGGCGTTGAACAAGTGGCCGCGCACATCCTTGCCCGGAAGTTCGCCCTGCGCGAGGATGCCGCCGCGGACCATCGGGTTCACGTACTGCCAGACCAGCTCGCCCGTCGGCGTCACCTCGAACAGGTGTCCGACAACACCCGCGCAGATGAGCGTGTTGCCGTTCGGCAGCCGGTGCGCGCCCGAGATTTCCGACGAGAAGAAGTCGGTCCGGTTCTTCGCCTCGTAGTGCCACGCCGGCTTCTCGGGACCAAACGCTTTGCCGGCGCTCACGACGTAGCGCCCCTGCGCGTCGGCCGGCGGGACGATCTCTTCGATGCTGGAGTAGCCGCGTTCGTAGCCGTTGTTGAAGATGGTGATGTGGCCGGCGCCAGGGGCGCCGTCGGGGATCCACTGCGCATCGTGCTGCTGGAACAGTTGGCGGTCGCGCTCGGTGCCACGCCGGTAGGCCGCCGGGTTGCCCCAACGGTAGATGAGGTCGCCGCCCTTGCCGTGCTTGCCGCCAATGTGGCCGGTCGCCTCGCGCGTTGTCGTGCTGTGGTCCAAGATCCAGATCTCGCTGCTGCCGCGTACGCTGAGCATGACCTGGTCGAGGGCGGCGTTGTAGGCGATCGAGTTCATGTGGTTCCAGAACGCGGGCGTCCCGCGGCCGTTGACGGCGGTGTCGACCAATTCGGGGTGCGCTGCCACGTCGCCGTAGTTGGCCTTCGTCCGGTCGTGGTCCTGGATCAGGTGGTCCCAAACGCGCCACTGCCACACCACTCTTCCGCCTCTTGGATAGATCGGCTGCACCTCGACGACCGAGTCCGGGAACAACCGGTCGTCGCGCAGGAGCTGCGGATCGAAGCCGGCGGCCACCGCCTCTTCGTACGACTTGTTCTCCACGACGAGCATCAGGATGTTGCCGTTCGGCATCGGCGCGATGTCGTGGTGCTGGACGTATTGGTCTGTCGAGTAGTCGAACTCCCACACGAGCTTCCCGTTCCAGTCGTACTCCTCGACGCGCCCCCCCTCGCCGCCGCCGGTGAAACTGCGCGAACGCATCATGCACGTGTGCAGCAGATGGCCGTTCGGCTTCAGGTACACCGACTGGCCCGGCTCGTAGGCGCTCTTCCACTGGTGCACGACGCGGCCCTGGTTGTCGAGCAAGTACGTGACCGTGTTGTGCTTGGGCGCGAAGAGGGTGTAGCCAGCAAACGCTTTGGGGGTCGTCAGGAACAGACCTACGGTTTGACCGGGGTTGGGCGACGCGGGCGTTTTGTTCTCGGCCATCGCCGGTCCCGGGCCGCCAGCGCGTCCACCACGTGCGCCTCCTCCACGCTGGCCGCCCTGCGACGCGTCCATCCCGCCACGACCGCCGGGTCCCGTCGGCTGGTTGAGCCCCTGCTGGTATGCCGCCTGCCCTTCGCCGGCATGGCCACGCCCTCCGGGTGCGCGGCCGCCAGCTGGCGGCGGCTCACCGCCTGCGCTGCCGCCCGGCTCGTACAGCGTATAGTTCACCGCGAGTTCGGCGCTGGCGAGCGTGCGGTCCTTGATGGCCGCCAGCAGCGCCTCGCGCGTCACCCGGTTTGAAGGCACCGTGAACTGGGGCGGCTTCGAGAGCGCGTAGAGGGTCAGCAGGTACTTCTTCAACCCCGGGCCCTGCGAATGCGGTGGCGCATATTCCGCGCGGTCGTTGACGCTGTTCGTGCCGAGTGTCCCGACGCCCCTCACGTTCTTCGGGAGCGCGTGGACGTCGGCCGGAATGTCGTAGAGGACCCAGTACCATTTCACGACGCCCTGCGGGTCGACGTGGTGCACCACCAGCGCGTAACTCTTCGTCGCGGCGGGCGCGCCGCTCCACTCGAGCGGCGGCGTGGCCGCCTCGCCGTCGCCGGTGAACTCCTTCGGCAGTACGCCGTCGGTGCCGACCGCCGGGCTGCGGAGGACGAATGAACCGGCCGCCCGCGGTTGCGTCGGCGCCTCTTCGCAAAAGGCCGGGTTCTCCTGGCGCGGAGGGCGGCCATCCGGCGCCCGCCCAGGACCCGGGTCCTGCGGGGGCCTCGCGCCGGCCGCCGCGTCGCGCCGGCTGCCGGCGGGAACCGGCGTTGGCTTGGTCAGCGGCCGCGACTCGGCGTCCACGGGCAGCACCACGCGGAAGCCGACGTGGTAGTAGGGATGGTCGGGGTCCTTCGGTCCGCGATAGTAGGACGGGTTTCGGTTCGACACGCGGCCGTGACCGTTCTCGCCGTTGTACCAGCTGCCGCCTCGCATGGCGCGATACGCCTGGCCGTCCGGCATGACGCTGCCAGTGGCCGGGCCGGGCGGGTTGGCAGCCGGGCTGTAGGCGTAGTACCCGCGCTCGTACCAATCGTTCACGAACTGCCACACATTGCCCGACATGTCCCAGAGGCCGTAGCCGTTGGCGCCGTTCGACGTCTGGAACGTCTCCTGCCCTGCGGGCCAGCCCATGTCGGCCTTGCGGCGAAGCGATCCGTCGAAGAAGCCGACCGGCGTCGTCCACGGTTCGGGTCCGGTCCTGAATGGATTCTTCGACTCGGGCCAGTTGGCCTTCGTCGGGTCGGCGGCGTCGCCCCACGGGAAGATCCGGTAAGGGTCGTGCTGCCCGCCGCGCGCCGCGTACTCCCACTCGGCTTCGGTCGGCAGCCGGAAGCCGCTGACGTTGAAACGGCACTCCCACGTGGTTGTGTCGTACACCGTCGGGCGTCCCTTCTGCGCACTCAGCCAGTTGCAGTAGGCGGCCGCTCCGGGCCACCGGACACAGACCATCGGGTGCCGTTCCTTGCGGTCGAGTACGGTGAACCGCGAGCCATCCCAGGCGATCCGGCTGTAGGGCGACATCGTGCGGGTCTCGGCCAGCAGGTCGCTCTTCCCGGCAAGGAACACGCCGCCCTGCCGCACTTCGATCGCCCGGGCGGCCAGCGCGGCATTCAGGAACTCGCAGTACTGCTCGGTGGTCACGTCGAAGATCCCTATGTAGAAGGCATCCAGGCGGACCGTGTGCAGCGGCGTTTCGTCACCACCGTGCTTGGGATCCACGAAGCCGTGGTGGTCTCCCATCTCGAACGACCCAGCCGGAATGAGCGCGAAACCCGGCAGCGGGGCGTCGGCTGCGCGCCTGGCGACGGTGCCCTCGAGTGAGGCGCCGGCCAGGATGGCGGCGGTGCTGAGAATGATGACGATGTGTTCCTTCATGCCTGCATCCTCGCTGAGCTATCACCTAGACGTCTTGAACGGCCAAAGTCGTTGCGAATGAGTCAAGTGTCCACGTAGTCCGTCTGGCCGTTCAAGACGTCTACGCCCCGCGCACGCGCGGGGCCAGCCAACAGCGTTTCTGGTTCTAGCGAGGCGGGCGTCGTCGCCCGACATGCTTGGCGGTCCGAGGCCCGCCTCGTTAGTACTTCTCGATGAAGTCGCCCGGCGCCAGTGTGCGGCCGGTGAACGCAGCGTACGACGGCAGGTACCGGTAGATCCGAAAGACCGAGTTCATCGTCTCTCCGGACCGGGCTGGGTCGGAAGGCGGCGTGGTGCCCTGCCTCATCGGTCCGCTGGCGTCCACCGGGCAGATGTACTTCCATACGATGTCGCCCGACGACGTCACTTCCAGAAGCTGACCGGTACCGCCCGAGCAGACGAGCGTGTTGCCGTTCAGCTGCCGCTGGGCGCCCGAGATGTTCTCCGAGTTCATCGGGTTGGCGTCGTTCCCACGATACGTCCAGCTGAGGGCCCCCGGGCCGAACGCCAAGCCAGGCGAGATCGGGTAGTTGCCGTTGCCGTCGCTGTCCGGCGTAATCTCGTCGACCGTCGAGTAGTTGCGCCCGACGCCGTTGTTGAAGCACGTCAGGTTGCCCGCGCCCGGGTATCCGGGCCGAACCCACTCGACGTCATGCTGCTGGAAGTAGCGCTGGTCCGAGGCGCTCCCAGCCCCGTAGGTGAGGGGATTGCCCCACCGGTAGAGCAGATCGCCGCCTTTCCCCCGCCTGCCTCCGGTGTGTCCCTTCGCCTCGGCGGTCGTCGTGCCGTGGTCGATGATCCACGCCTCGCTGTTCCCCCGGACGCTCACCGCAATCTGATCGAGATCGGGGTTGTAGTCGATCGAGTTCATGTGGTTCCAGAACGCCGGCAGCACCTTCCCGTCACCAGCCGCGTCGATCAACTCCGGGTGGGCGGCGACCGTGCCGTAGTTGGATTTGCTCGAATCGTAGTCCTGGATCAGGTGGTCCCACACGTGCCACTCCCAGACGACCGTCCCGCCCGAGGGACGATTCGGACGGATCTCGACGACCGAATCAGGGAGCATCATCCCCTTCGACTGGATCTCGGACGCCAACTTGGATGGGTTGAAGCCCGCCGCCAGGACCTCCGCGTACGTCTTCTTCTCGACGACGAGCATCAGGATGTTCCCATTCGGCAGCATCCGGATGTCGTGGTGCTGCATGGCAGTGGCTGACGAGTATTCCATCGACCAGACCAGGGTGTCGTTCCAGTCGTACTCCTCGATGCGCCCGCCCTCGCCGCCGCCGCTGCTCAGCGATCCCTTCGTCATGCACGCACGGAGCAGGTGGCCGTTCTCGAGCAGATAGACTGACTGCCCGGGCGGGTACTTGCTCGCGGTCCACTGGTTGATGACCCGCCCCTCGTTGTTGATCAGGTACGTCGACGTGTACTGCTTGGGCGCGAACAACACGTACCCGTCCGACACCCCGGCCGCGTTGACCATCAGTCCGATCGTCCGGGTCGAGCCCGAGTCGGAACTGGTGCCCACGCTGACCGACAGGCCCTTGCCGCTCGAGCCCAGGGCATTCGACACGGTCAGGCTCACGGCGTAGGTTCCTGCCGTCGCGAAGGCGTGGCTCGGACTCTGCGCCGTGCTGGTTCCACCGTCGCCGAAGCTCCACGACCACGACGTCGGCGTCCCGGTGGACGCGTCGGTGAACTGGACCGCCTGACTGACGCCGGGAGAACTCGGCGAGTAGGTGAACGACGCGACGGGCGCCGTCGGCGTTGTGGATGACGACGGCGGCGTCGAGCCGGACGAGTCTCCACACGAGGACGCCGCGAGGGCGGCGAGCGTGACCCCGAGGACGGACGCCGCCAGGTGCCACCGCCGCCGAACGCGCCGTGCCTTGATGCTATTCACGGGATCCTCCTCGGATGGGCCATCCAGGTTCCCCGGCGAACACGGCGGCGATCAGCGAACCGAGCGGGTTCGCGGGCAGGGCGCCGTCGTCGTTTCTCGCAGTTCTGAAACCAACGTGGTACCAGGGATGATTGGGGTCCTGCGGGCCGCGGTAGTAGGACGGGTTCCGGTTCGAAACGCGCGAATGGCCGTCGTTGACGCCTCCGGTCACGTAGCCGTTGTACCAGTTGCCTCCCCGCATGCCGCGGTACGGCTTGCCGTCCGGCATCAGAAACCCGGTGTCCGGCCCCTTCGGGTTGTCGTAGGGGCTGACGCTGTAATAGTCCTGCCCGTACCAGTCGTTGACGAACTGCCACACATTGCCCGCCATGTCGTAGAGGCCGAACCCGTTCGCGCCGTTCGACGTCTGGTAGGCCGTCGCGGCGCCGGGCCAGCCGTACTCGGTCTTGAGGTGACGCCGCCCGTCGTAGAAGCGAACGGGTGTCGTCCACGGATATGTCGACTCGCTCGTGCCTTCGTACGGGTCGCCCGAACCTGGCCAGTTGGCCTTCGTCGCGTCCGCGTCGTTGCCCCACGGGTAGTTGTAGTACGGACTGGTCTGCCCTCCCCGCGCGGCGTACTCCCACTCGGCTTCGGTCGGCAGGCGGTAACCGTTCTTCGAGAAATCGCACGCGCCGGTACCGAGGTCGTAGCAGAGCTCGAGGCGGTTCCGGGCGCTCAGCCAGTTGCAGTAGGCGGCGGCACCGAGCCACATCACGCCGACCACCGGGTGGTTGGCCCGGAAGTCGGCGATCGAGAACGCCCGCCCGTCGAAGCTGATGCTGTAGTAGCTCGCGGTCTGGCGCGTGTAGCAATAGAGGTTGCCCGTGCCCGCGCCGTAGACGGCGCCGCCGTGAACCTCGATCAGGCCGGATGCAAGCGCATCGGACAGGTAGGCGAGGTACTCCTGGTTGGTCGTCGGCGCCGTCGCCATGAAGAAGGTGCCGATGCGAACCGCGTGGATTGGAAGCTCGTCGCTCGGGTGGCTCGGATCGACGAAGCCGTAGTGGTCGCCCATTTCGAATTCGCCGCCTGGGATCCTGACCTCGGCCACGGACGTCAGCGTCGACCCGCCGCACGTGACGTTGCGGGTCGTCGTGTTCGACCCGAGCGTGTTCGACACGGTCAGACTGACGGTGAACGTGCCTGCCGCCGCGTAGGCATGGGTCGGGTTCTGCGTTGCGCTGGTTCCGCCGTCGCCGAATGCCCACGACCACGCCGTCGGAACGCCCGAGGATGTGTCGGTGAACTGCACCGCCGCGCCGACCCCCGGCGAATAGGAGAACGAGGCCGCCGGGGCGGCTGGCGTCACGGAGGACGGCGGAGACGACGAGGGGGGCGTTGAACCCGGCGACGATCCATCCCCGCAGCCGGCCATCGTCACGCAGGCGACGGCAAGCGCCGTTGCCGCGAGCACGCGCGTGTCGCATGTGGGCTTCATCAGGCCTCTTCCCTACCGGATTACGTAGCTGGTCACGATGGTGCCGTTCCTCCGGGTCGAGGTTTCGTCTGCCGGGGCGACCGATCGCACGTACTCGACCCGCACGTCGGCCGCTCCGACCGTCACCCGCAGGTGTCCGGAGCTCGCGAAGATGTTCACGCCGTCGGCGCCCTGGTAGCCGTACCCCGCACCGGGGTTCGCGGTGTCGTAGCGCGCCAGGCTCGGCTGCGGCACTTCCTGGTAGACGACGCCGTCGAGCTCCTCGCGGGCGTAGAGGTGGTCGTGCCCGTGGAACCAGGCGGACACCCCGTTGTCGACGAACAGTTCATGGATGGGCGACCGCCAACCCGGGCGCCTGGAATCGAACGCCCGCGAGCCGTCTGCATTACTGCCGCCCCATTCGAAGAAGCGCGCGAACGCGGCGCCCCCGCGGGCGTCGGCGCCGTTCCCGCCGAGCAGGTGGTGCGAGAAGACGAACTTGAACCGCGCGCCGCTCGCGGCCAGCGTCCTGGCGAGCCACTCGTACTGGGCTGCGCCGAGCGTCCAGCCCCACCCGTCCCCGTCGGGTTTGTGTGTCGTGTAGGTGAACGGATCGAGCACGACGATCAGCGCGTTTCCCCATTCGAACGCGTAGTAGTTCTGGCGCAGGCCGATGCCGGGCGCCTCGTCCGCGCTCCCCGAGTAGAAGCCGTCGGGCTCGGGGTTCGCGAACATGGACTTGCGCGCCGCAAGCGCCCAGTCGGCCATCGCGCCCTGGCCCATCTCGCCGAGCCAGCCCATCTCCCCGTCGTGGTTCCCGAGCGCCATGAAGAGCGGCACCGAGTGGCACACCTGCTCGAACGAAGACCTCACGAGCGCGTAGCGCGCCGCCACCGTAGCCTGGGTGGCGGGGGATGGATTCGCGCACAACGTGGCGCCGTCGACGGCACACTTCTCGACCATCGACGTGTCGCCGAGGTCGACCATGAAGTCCGGCCGGTCGGCCAGCTCGTTGATCAGCGTCTGGCCGTAGACGGCCGTGCTCGAGTTGGCGTCCAGATGCGGGTCGGCCTGGACGACGAACGTGAAGGGGCTGCCGGCGGCGCGCTTCGTGTGGAAGAAGTGCTCGGCGTCCGTGGCGTAGCTCGTGTCGTTCTTCGCCTTGTACCTGACCCTGTAGTAATACTGCGTGTCCGCCGCCAGGCTCGAGATGCCGACGAGGAGGACGCTCCCGGCCTGTGCAGCGACCGGCGCGGTCTGGCGCGAGTAGTTCCCGGCCGTGGTGCCGTACTCGACATACAGTTCAGTCGCCGCGTCGGCGTTCACGCCCGCGACAATCGAGCTGTGGGTGGGCCGCCCGAGGACGACGGCCGGCTTCGAGACCGAGCTGGCTGACGGAGGCGTGGAGGGCGTGGCGGACCCATCCCCGCAGCCGGACCCCGCCGGGCACCCGAGGGCCAGACCCACCGCGAGCACGAATCGGGCGGTCGAGCGCGCACGCCCGGTCGGCGGCAGGGCCCGTTTGGCGGAAGGCGGGAATGGCAGCACTGTCATGGCCGTCACCTGGTGTTGAAAACCACTGTCACCTTCTGGCCCTTTCGGAGAACGGTAACCTTCATCTGCGGCGAGGTCTGGATCTGGCCGAGCAGCCGCATGATCGTCGGGAGGCCGTCGAGCGGCTGGCCGTTCACCTCGAGGATGACGTCTCCGTTCTTGAGCCCCAGCTGCTCGACCACGCCGGCTTCCTTGACCGCGCCGATCTCGTACCCGTCTACCGACTTCGTCCCGCCAGGACCGTCCCTCAGCCGGGGCGCCGCGAGGGCCGACGCCAGGACGCTGGGCAGGTTTCCGAGGTAGTGCTCGACCGAGCCCTTCGCCAGGTCGACGGAGACACCCTCGGGCGATTCGGTCACCACCGGCGGTGGCGGGGCCGGGGCGGAAGCCGGCGTGGAAACAGCCGGCGGCGACGCCGCTGCCCCACGCTGCCCCTGCGAGAGTGGCAGAACCTCGAGCCTGGTCCGCAGCAGGTTGTTGATGAGGACCTCCTGCTGGCGGATCTCCTTGATCTCGGCGAGGTCGCACGCGGTCTGGCCGGCGACGAACCGGCCCTGCTTGTCCGTGGGACAGGTGCAGCGGATGAGGCAGGACGACTTCGCCTGGGACTCCCGGTCGATCATCACGGCGACGAGCTGGAGCGGCAGCGTCGAGGTGGGCGGCTCCGGCTGCGGCGGATGCTGAGGACCCGCGCCCATTCCGGCGGCAGCCCACACGGCAAGTGTCGCGGCAATGCCAAAGATGATGTTCACGAACTCGTGTGTACCAGTCGTTCCTTACGAAAGTCTTGAGCGCAGGCTTCCAGCTGTAGGCTGGCGCACATGACGCGAGTGCGGACCGGTGCGGCGCTGGCGCTGGCCCTGCTGGCTGGCGACGCGCGCGCCGGCCAGCAGTCGTGGCCGCCTGCCGGCTCGTCGCCGGTGCCCACTCTGACCATCGGCACGGCCGCCCCGCTCTCCTTCCGGTTCGCCGCCGGCACCAGCGTCACCGGAATCCTCCGCTTCCTCGCCGAGTCGGGCGGCGTCAACGTCGTGTTCGAGAGCACGATCGACGATCGCGTGACGCCCTCCGCCATTTCGCTCGACGATGTGACTCTCGAGCAGGCGCTCGACCTCGTCCTGGCCATCAACAACCTGTTCTACACCGCGCTCGATGCTCGGACGATGCTCGTGGCGCCGGACACGCTGCAGAACCGGCGGAAGTACGAGCAGCAGGTGATCCGGACGTTCCGTCTTCGAAACGCCCAGGCCGGCGACCTGGTCGACCTGTTGATCGGCAGCTTTGCGAACCCGCTCCTCCAGCGGCCGATGCCGCAGATTCAGTCGGACAAGGTGGCAAACACCCTGACCGTGCGCGGGAGCCCGTCGGCAGTCGCGATCGCCCAATGGATCATCGAGGATAACGACCTCCCACGCGCCGAGGTCGTGGTCGATGTTCAGATTCTCGAGGTCGATCGGGCGCGGGCGAAGGCCTTCGGCCTCAACCTCGCCACGTTCATGGCAAGCATTCAGTACACTCCGAACGGCCTCAATGCCAACCCGGCACCTGGCGGCGATTTCCTTCAAATGGGCACGCTGCTGTCCGGCATCTCGACCACGGACTTCTTCGTGACGTTCCCGCAGCTCGTGATCAGGTTCCTGGAGATGGATGCGCGCACGAAGGTGCTGGCGAAGCCGTCGCTCAGGGGATCGGACGGCGCGACGCAGACGGTGAGGTTCGGCGACGAGATCCCGGTGCCGTCGACGACCTTCCAGTCCGTCAGCTCGGGGCGGGGCGCCATCAGCGGGCTCTCCGCGTTCACGTACCGGCCCGTAGGAATCTCCATCACGGTCACGCCTCGCGTCACGGCGGACGACGACGTGGTACTCGAGCTCGAGGTGGAGAGCAGCACGCGCGCCGCGGATGTCAACGTGGCGGGCCAGAATCTGCCGTCGTTCGGCACACGGAAGGTGCGAACGAGGATGCGGCTGCGCAACGGCGAGTCCACCATGCTGGCGGGACTGATCCGCGACGACGACAGGAGGCTGATCGCTGGGCTCCCTGGCGTCGTTCACGTTCCCGTCGTCCGAGAACTCTTCTCCGCGAACCTGGGCGCCGTCGCCCGAACCGACGTCGTGATGCTGGTGACGCCGCACATCGTCCGCGATCAGCAGACGAAGGACCGCGTTCGCGCGGCGATTGTCGTCCGGCAGCCGTGAGTGGGCTGCCTGGCTCGCAGGAGTGTCGAGTGATCAGTCCCGGGTGTAATCTACCGCACATGATGCGCGTCCTCCTCGTCGAAGACGACGACAAGCTCGGGCGACAGGTCGCGGACGGCCTGCGTGCCGCCGGCTACGAGACCGAGTGGGCGACGCGCGGCGACGAGGCGCTGGCTGCGGACTTCTCTTCCTTTGCGCTGGTGATCCTCGACCTGATGCTCCCCGGCGTGCACGGGTTCGACGTCCTGAAGGCGCTGCGCGCGGAGCACCACGGCGTGCCCGTGCTGGTCCTCAGCGCGCGCCAGGCTGCCGCCGACAAGGTCCGCGCACTGGAGCTCGGCGCCGACGACTACCTGACGAAGCCGTTCTGGCCCGAGGAGCTTGTTGCCCGCGTCCGCGCCAGGCTGCGGAGGCCCGTGCTGTCGGAGGAGGTCGGCACGCTCGTATCCGGCCCGATCCGAATCGACACGGTCGGACGCCGCGTGACCGTCGACGGCACCGCCATAGACCTGACGCGCGCGGAATTCGAACTGCTGGCCGCCCTCGCACGCCGGCCCGGCGCCGCCATCTCGCGGGCCTGGCTGGCGGACCACGTGCTCGATCCTTCGCGTGACGGCGACGAACGTACGCTCGACGTGCACGTCTCCCGCCTGCGCCGCAAGCTCGGAGAGGCCGGACGCCGCGTCGAAACCGTCTGGGGCGTCGGCTACAGGCTGGAGGACCGCGCATGACCATGAGGACGCGCCTCCTCCTCACGGGCGTCGGCATTGCCGTGCCCCTCGCTATCGCCTGGTTCCTCATCGTCGGCGGCATGCGGCTCGGTGCGAAGGAGGACGAGCTGCGACTCTCGGTCGCCGCCGATCTCGCCAATGGCCTGCGGGATCGGTGCGAGGCGAACCCGCCGGCGACGGGCCGGCCTGGCCGTGGCGGGTTCCAGCGGCCGCCTCGGGGCGGGCCGCCCGCCAGCGAGGGCGCGAGGGGCGCACAGCCGCCTGGAGGGCCCGGCGGAGAAGGCGCGAAAGGCGGGCCGCCAGGCGGCGATGGCGCGCGGGGCGGACCGCCACGGGCCGGCGAGGGGCCCAGGCGGGATGGCGCCCAGGGCGCCCGCGGTGGTCCGCCCGGCCAGGGCGCGAGCGGCGCCTACGAGTACTACGCCTACGATGCCGCGGGCGTGCCGAGCGCCGCAGATGCGCCCGCGCTGCCGGCCGAACGCGACGGCACGGCCTCGACGAAGTACTGGGCCGGCTCCGGATTCGGCGTGGCGGTTGTGGTCCCGCTCGGCGGCCAAGGCCAGTGCGCGTACCTGCTGGCGCGCATTCCCCCGCGCCCAGCCGAGCTCAGAGATCAGCTTCAGGCCCTGCTGCTCGTCGTGGTGAGTGTGCTGGGCGCCGCCTGGTTCGCGGCCGGGCCCGTCATCGGCCGGCTTCGGCGCCTCGGGGACGCGGTGCGCCAGTCGGCGGCGTCCCACTACGCGACGCCGGTTTCGACCGCGGGCAGAGACGAAGTCTCGGCGCTCGCGAGCGCGTTCAACGAGGCCGGCCAGGAGGTGCGCAGCCACCTGATCGATCTCCAGGCGCGGGAGCAGGCGCTTCGCGAGTTCGTCGCCAACACCACGCACGACGTCGCCACTCCGCTCACCGTCCTGCAGGGGCACCTCGCTGCCCTCGACGCGGACCTGGCCTCCGCGGAACACAGGGAGCACGTGCGGGCCGCTGTGCAGGAGGCGCACTACATGGGGTCGCTCCTCCGCAACCTGGGAGCGGCCACCACGCTCGACGGCGCGGCTCGGGAAGTGACGTTGTCTCCCGTCGATTTCTCGGCGCTCGTCGAGCGCGTCGTCGCGCGCCATCGACCCGTCGCCCGCACCGCCGGCGTCGAACTGAACGCCGCGGTTCCCGATCCGCCGCTGGTGTCGCCTTCGGACCCGACGCTGCTCGACCAGGCGCTGAGCAATCTTGTCGACAACGCGGTGCGCTACAACCGCGCGGGCGGTCACGTGGCGGTACTGCTCGACCACACGGACCGCGGGTTCGTGCTGTCGGTCACCGATGACGGGCCCGGCGTCAGCGACGAGGAGCTGGCCCATCTGACCAATCGCTGGTTCCGCGGGTCCGAGGCGCGCACGCGCCGCCCCGACGGCAAGGGGCTGGGCCTGGCGATTGTCGCGGAGTCGGTCGGGCGCCTGGGCCTCGGGCTCCGGTTCTCGCGGCCGGACGGCGGCGGTCTCCGCGCGGACATCTCGAGCCGATAGCCGCCACTTCAGGGTTCCTTAGCGGCCAGGCGTTCCTGGAAACACTCACGCCCGAACAGCGCAGCTGGGTGACGGCAACGGTCGAGCGGCAGCGCGACGGGCTCGCGGAACTGGTCAAGGTCCGGCGGGCGATCTCGGCGGAGCTGCGCAGGTTCCTGAAGGGTGAAACCCCCGGCCGCGACAGGGTCGCTGCGCTCGGCCGCCGATACGGCGAACTCGACGGGCAGGCATCCTATCTCTACGCGTCGGCGTTCGCCAGAGTCGGACGGACGCTGACTGCGAGCCAGAAGGGCGCGCTGGTGAAGCTGCGGAATCTCGATGGCTACACGAGCGCGCCGGCGTACATCTATTCTGATCCGATTCCGGACAATCTGGCGGTGCCGACCACCGACCACTTCTTCTTTCCACCGAAGTAGCGGCAGACGGAGGCGAGACCGACGTGTTGAACCGCAGACTGGCGATAGCGGCGGCGACGGTCGTTACGATGGCCGCGCTGGTATTCGCTCAGGGCCGTCAAGGGCAGCAGGGCGGGCAGGGGCGCGGGGGCGGACAGGGGCGGGGAGGCGGCCAGCCGGCCGTCTTCCGCACGGACTTCCCCGCGCACGATCTGGATGTCATCCAGGCGAGGCCAACCGATACGTCGGTGACGATGAGCCTGCTCGCCGCGAAGGAGATGACGGTCACGTTGTCGTACGAACCGGGCGGCACACCGCGACAGATTGCGCTCAAGGCCGGCGTGCCGTTCTCGGTCGAGATCACGGGCCTCGCGCCGAATCAGTCGTATCGATACTCGGTGGTTGCCGCACAGACCACACAGGCAACGGGCACGTTCCGCACGGCGCGCCCATCCGGCACGCCGCTCACCTTCGCCGTACAAGCCGATTCGCACCTCGACGGCAACACCGACCCCAAGATCTACGAGAACACGCTCGGAAACATCGCCGCCGACAAACCGGACTTCCTCGTCGATCTCGGCGATACCTTCATGACCGAGAAGTACCCGGTGTATCCGGACGCCGAACGGCACTACCTGGCGCAGCGGTACTACCTCGGGCTGGCCGGCCGGACGATGCCGGTCTTTCTCGTGCTCGGGAACCACGACGGCGAGGCCGGCTGGCGCGCCAGGGCCGGTGGCGACGTCTCGGCGTGGGCGTCTTCGACGCGACGGAAGTACTTCCCTCCCGTCGAAGCCAACCGGTTCTATTCCGCCGGCCCGGCCGGCAGCAACTCGTACGCCTTCACGTGGGGCGATGCGCTCCTGATCGTGCTCGACCCGTTCACGGCAACGCGCGACAAGCCGCAGCGCGACGAAGACGGATGGTCGTGGACGCTGGGCAAAGCGCAATACGACTGGCTCGCGGCGACGCTCGCCTCGTCGAAGGCACCGTTCCGGTTCGTGTTCATCCACCACCTGGTCGGCGGCGGCACTCGCGAGGCCCGCGGTGGCGCCGAGGCTTCCGTCTTCTTCGAATGGGGCGGCGCCAATCGCGACGGCTCGAAGGGGTTCGCGGCGCACCGACCCGGTTGGTCGATGCCCATCCACGACTTGCTGGTCTCGCAGCGTGTGGCCGCGGTGTTCCACGGCCACGACCACCTTTACGTCCGCCAGGAGCGCGACGGCCTCGTCTACCAGGAGGTGCCTCAGCCGGGACACGCGCGCGGCGAGGCCACCGGCAACGCAAAGGAATACGGGTACCTCTCTGGCACCGTGCTCGGCAGTTCCGGGCACCTGCGCGTGTCGGTCGCTGCTGCAGGCGCCGTCGTCGAATATGTGAGATCCCGCCTGGCTGGCGGAAACGCGGAGGTTGCGGATCGCTACACGCTCAAGCCGGCAGGAGGCCGCTGAGATGACGACCGAACACCGGCGGATGTGGGTTCACGCGGCGGCCCTCGTGACTGCCGTGACCTGTCTCTCGGCGGCGCCGTCGGTCGCGCCGCAGCGCGGCGCGAGAGCCGCCGGTTCGGCTGACATGGCGATGACGTTGGTACTTGGCCGGCCAACGGATCGCGCGATCGCGCTGAGCGTGCTGGCGGCCGGGCCGATCGAGGCGTTCGTCGAGTTCGGCACGGCCGCCGGCCAGTGCACCGGCAAGACCGCCCCCGTCACCGGCAGGGCGGGAGAACCGTTCGAGATCGCGATCGCGCCGCTTGCAGCCAACACGCGGTACTACTACCGGCTGCGCCACCGCCCGCCCGGCCAGTCGTCGTTTGACGCCACCGTCGAGCAGACGTTCATTACATCTCGCGCCGCGGGCGCGACGTTCTCGTTCGGCGTGCAGGGCGACTCGCATCCAGAGCGGGCTGGGAAAATGTTCAACGGCGACCTCTATGTCCGAACGATGGAACACGTCAGGGAGGACCGGCCCGATCTCTACTTCATGCTCGGGGACGATTTCAGTATCGAGAGCCTGATCGCCGGAAACACGCTGTCGCAGCGGGCCGTCGATCAGGTCTACGCGTTTCAGCGCCCGTTCGTTAGCCGAGTGGCGGGATCGACATCGCTCTTCCTGGTGAACGGCAATCACGAGGAGGCCGGGCGGGTGCTGCTCGACGGCAGCGCGGCCTCTGCGCCGGTGTTGGCCGCGATCGCGCGCAACAGGTTCTACCCGCTGCCGACGCCCGACGCGTTCTACACGGGGAATGCCGAGCCGGTCGAACACGTGGGTCTGCCGCGCGACTACTACGCCTTCACGTGGGGCGACGCACTGTTTGTCGTGATCGATTTCTACTGGCACTCGCAGGTCCAAGTGGACGGGGTACCGGGTGGGCAGGGACAGCGCGGCGGGGGAGGAGGCGGGGCAAAAGGCGGAGCGAGCGCCAACGCCAGCCGTGCGGCGGCCGGCGGCAATCGTGATCTCTGGCAGGTGACGCTCGGCGACACCCAGTACGCCTGGTTCAAGAAGACGCTCGAAACCAGCCGCGCCAAGTACAAGTTCGTGTTCGTGCACCACGTGATGGGCACCGGACGCGGCGGCGTGGAAGTGGCTGATTTCTACGAGTGGGGCGGGAAGGACCGACGCGGCGTCTCTCAGTTCAAGGAGCGGCGGCCGACGTGGGAGCTTCCGATCCACCAGTTGATGGTGAAGACCGGCGTCACCATTCTCTTCCACGGCCACGACCACCTCTTCGCGCACCAGGAGAAGGACGGCATCGTGTACCAGGAGACGCCGAACCCGGCGGATGACACCTACACCGCCTTCAACAGGGACGCGTATCTCTCGGGCGACATCCTGCCCAACTCCGGTTACCTGCGGGTGACCGTGTCTCCCGAGAACGTTCGGGTGGAGTACGTGAGGTCCTACCTGCAGAAGGACGAAACGGCAGCCCACAAGAGCGGCGAGGTCGCGTTTGTCTACACGGCGAAGGCGAGAAGCGTGCATGACGGCTCGCCGGTGGGAGGCTGTCGGCCTGAACAAGTGCCAAGACAGATTATGTGAGTGAGGGGTTCAAGATCGAGTGGCGGAAGTGTCCGCCTTTGCTCTTCGCGGTCCTGCGGCGCGCGCACTCTTCGCGCGCTTCGGCGAGACAGCCTTCGCCTGTGGGGTGGCCGCTTGGCTGGTTTGGAAGCTCCTGGGAATGTGACTCGCCTGCCTGGCCGAAGCTCACCCGAAGGGTGAGCGAAGGCTGGCTGGGAGGCAGGGATTTGAACCCCGATCACGTGGTCCAGAGAGACAAGAAGTAGTTCGGGTGGTTTCGGGACGTGGCGGTTCTGTTGGACTTTTCGCTCATCACCCTCGGGCGGCCCAGGGCCGCCGGGGGTGTTCTCGTGCGCGGAGTTTCAAGTCTCTTTCAACGGCATCCATCAACCGCAACATCGAGTTGTTGCGGCACATGATGAACTGCGCCGTGGGCGGGTCCGCGCGCGCTTGACCTTTCCTAGACTAGAATCGGGTCGGCTGGCTGTGCGCGTCGATTGCCGACACGGGCTGGCCGATAGATGCGCCCTGGTGCTTGGCCCGCTATGCTACGATCGGCCCGCCTTGGCCGTTCGCGTGCCGTCAGTACCGCATCGAGAGGGCCAGATGCCACCACGACTCAGGCTGGGAAAGTCGGACGTCGAGGTCAGTCCGGTGGGCCTGGGCTGCTGGCAGTTCTCTGCCGGCCAGGGCCTGGCGGGAAAATTCTGGGACCCGATTCCGCAGCCGGCGATCGACCGGATCGTGGAAGCCTCGCTGGCCGGTGGGATCAACTGGTTCGACACGGCAGAGATGTACGGCCACGGCGCTTCCGAGCGGGCCCTGGGGGCGGCGCTAAGGCACGCGGGAAGGGCCAACGGCGACGTCGTCGTCGCCACCAAGTGGTCGCCTTTACTCCGTACGGCCGCGTCCATCACGGCCACCGTTCAGCAGCGCCTCGAGAATCTCGCTCCCTTCGCCATCGATCTCCACCAGGTGCACAATCCGTTCGGATTCTCATCGGTCGAGTCGGAGATGCGCGCGATGGCGGGGTTGGTGGCGGAGGGGAAGGTCCGTGCCGTGGGCGTCAGCAACTTCAACGCGCTCCGCATGCGACGCGCGCAGGCGGCGCTCGCGAAGCAAGGGGTGACGCTGGCGTCGAACCAAGTGAAGTACAGCCTGCTCGATCGGCGCGTGGAACGGAATGGGACCCTGGCGGCGGCCAGGGATCTGGGCGTGACGATCATCGCCTACTCGCCGCTCGAACAAGGGGTGCTCAGCGGGAAGTACCACGAACAGCCGGAGCGCACGCGCCCCTGGCCACGGCGCTGGATGAGTCGTCTTCGGTTGGCGCAGAGCCGGCCTGTCATCGAGGAGTTGGCCAGAATCGGGCGAGACCACGGCGCCACCGTCGCGCAGATCGCACTCGCATGGCTGTACCAGTTCCATTCGGGCTTGGTTGTCGTCATCCCGGGTGCCTCCCGCGTCGAGCAAGCCGTGGAGAACGGACAGGCGCTGGACCTGGTCCTCTCGCAGGCCGAACTTCAAAGGCTCGACGATGTCTCGAGCCGCGGAGCGCGGTCGTGAACGCGGCGTTGTACGGGCTGAAATACGTTCTGGACCGCCGCCTCCTCGGGAGGGCGAGACCGCTCATTCGCGGGCTCGTGCTCACCAACCGCTGCAACCTGCGCTGCCAGCATTGCAGGGTGCACGAGCGCCCCGATCATGATCTGGATTTCGCGGAAGCCACCGATGCCATCGACGCGTTCTACGACGAGGGCGGCCGCTGCCTCTATCTGGAAGGCGGCGAGCCCTTCATCTGGCGCGACGGCGAACACGATCCCGACGATATCGTCGACCATGCCCATCGTCGCGGCTTCCTGGCCGTCGTCATCTACACCAATGGCACCCGTCCCCTCCGCACCGAGGCGGACACGGTTTTCGTCTGTGTCGATGGCCTGCAGGCGACGCACGATGCCCTTCGCGGCAAGTCGTTCGACAGAATCATGGCGAACATCGAGGCGTCGGCGCATCCGTCGCTCTACATCAACTACACGATCAACGACCGCAACAAGGACGACATCGCTCCCTTCTGCGCCCACGTCCACACCATGCCGCGCGTTCGCGGCACCTTCTTCTACTTTCACACTCCCTACTACGGGCGCGACTCGCTCTACATCGACCTCGAGGGGCGGCGCGGCATCCTGGAGCAACTGCTCGATCTTCGCAAGACGTACCGCATTCTCAACTCCCGGGCGGGCCTGCTCTGCGCCATGAGAAACGACTGGACCCGGCCAATGGACGTGTGCTCGGTCTACGAGAAAGGAGTCGTGTACGCCTGCTGCCGGACCTCGAACGATCCCGAGTTGTGCCGCCAGTGCGGGTACCTGAGCTACGCGGAGATCGACCAGGCGCTGAAACTGAAGCCCTCCGCCCTGCTGAACGCGCTCCACTACTTCTGACGGGGCACGTGCCATGGAGCAGTTCATACGCCAGCGGGTCCTGAAGTTCCTCGCGGGACAGCAGAACGTTGTCTTGTCGCGGCGGGCCCCGTCGCGCGAGCAACTGCGCGGCCAGTTCGAGCACCTCTCCTCGCTCGGGCTCTACCTCCACATCCCGTTCTGCGAGCAGATATGCCCGTATTGTCCGTACAACAAGGAGATCTACCGCGATGAGGTGGCCGCGGCGTACGCCCGTGCGGTCGGCAGGGAAATCGACTTCTACGCGGACCTGGTGGGCGGGAGGGCCATCACCTCGTTCTACATCGGCGGAGGCACGCCGACGACCATGCTGCGCCGCGGCCTGGAGGAGATGATCGAACGCGTGCGCGGCACGTTCGATCTGCAGTGTGACATCCACATGGAGAGCCACCCGAACCACCTGACCGCGGAGAACCTCCGCGCCATCAGGTCGATCGGCGTGGAACACGTTAGCATCGGCGTGGAAGCGCTCGCGGACCGGCACCTGAAGACGTTGTGCCGGCCCTACACCGTCGAGGGAGTCAAGGAAGCGGTGGGACGGGCGGTGTCTGCGGGCTTCAAGTGCGTGAACGTGGATGTGATGTTCGCGCTGCCCGGGCAGACGGAACAGGAAGTCGAGGACACCGGGCACCAGCTCGTGGCCCTTGGCGTCGATCAGGTCGCCGCCTACCCGCTGTTTCTGTTTCCGTATACGGAGATGGGCAGGCACGGACACAAGAGGAATCATGGCGTGCTCGAGAGTGTGAAGCGGAGGAGGATGCTGCGCATCCTGGAGTCCATCTTCTACGGTGCCGGCTACGAGCGGACCTCGACGTGGGCGTTCACCCGGCGAGGAGTGCCGCGGTACTGTTCGGTGACCGTTCCCGCGTATGTCGGCCTGGGCGCAAGCGGCGGGTCGTACCTTCGAGACGTGTTCTACGTGAACACGTTCCGAGCCGCGGAGTACAGCAAGGCGCTGGAGGAGCAGCGAACGCCGGTTGCGCTGTCGGTCGAGATGTCCGAGCCCATGCAGCGGGCGGGTTGGCTGTACTGGCGCATTTACGAAACGAAGTTCAGCAAGGCCGACTATCATCGGCGATTCGGCAAGGCCATCGAACGCGAGTACGGCACGCTGCTGCGGTTGCTCGCACTAGCGGGTTTTCTCCGGGACGACGGCGAACGGATTGTCCTCTCGGACAGGGGCGCGTTCTGGCTGCACGCCCTTCAAGACATCATCTCCATCGACTACATCAACAAGCTCTGGGGTACTTCGAAAGAGATCGCCTGGCCGGAGGAAGTGATCCTCTAGGCAGCGCGCTTCGCGAAACCGAAGTCGAGCAACTTGGCACCGGATCTGGTGAGCATGACGTTGGCCGGTCTTAGGTCGCGATGAATCACTCCCTGTCGGCGCGCGGCGTTCGTGTTCGGCGGTCGGGTTGGGCGGGAGGACTTTGATGGCAACGCTGCGATCCAGCCGCGTATCGCGAGCTTTGCACGCCTGGCGCATGCCGCCAGTGCCGATGACGGAGAGATTCTCGTAGGGGACCGGGACGCGTGCCGGCGGCGAGAGCCATCGGAACCCCCCCGGGAATCAGGCGCGGGCAAGGCACGCGGATTCTACCACCTGAGCCGCTTCACGCCCGCTTGCTCTTCGGCCATCGGCCATGCGGTTGCTCTCCATTAGTACGCCGTCCCCCGCGAACTGCGGACGGGCTTTTCAACTTCCTTTCAAGAGTGTCCGGCACGCGCGTGCGACCAGGTCGCGGCATTCGCCGTATCCCGTTGAATCAGAGGCGTTTCAGATGCAGGCAGGACGCGCAACAGCGGGCATCGGTAACGTGGTCATGAACCCGGCGTCGCACCGAGGCGCCAATCGATGCAACTGCTTGATTTCAGATCTGTTATTGGCTGGGAGGCAGGGATTTGAACCCCGATAACGTGGTCCAGAGAGCAGTGAGTGTGTTCCGGTATGTTCCGGTCCGCTCCGTTTTGCTCTGGTCTTCACCTCCAGCGATTCGGTCTGCTCTCGTCCGCTCTGGTCTGGACTTGTGCGAAATGTCTCATCCTGTCCCAGCGTCCGGAGGCCGCGTCCGTCCGCCGCGGCCAACTGCAACCCTCGCATCCTCCGGCCAGGCCTTCATTCCAGCCTCCTGCGCCGCCGTCCAGAGCTGCCGGTCGAACGTGCCCACGATGACTTCCAGGCCGATGGACTCCTGCCACATCAGCGCGGATGCGAGCTGCACCGCGTCGTAGCCGCGGAGCGCGTGACTCCACGCGAGCGTTCTGGCTCGATCGACGAGCGCCTCGGTGACCGGCACCCGCAGTAGATCCTGCCAATCCCTGTCGAAGGCACGTTGAGCCCTTCGTGCAACGTGCTCCGTCACGAGAGCCACCCGAACCGCCTTGGCAAGCGCCGCGGCGACCTCGGCGCGACTGACAATCGAAGTCGCGACCATCTCGGATTCGGCCGTGAGCGCGATCGTCTCCCGCGACCCGCGTTCAGCGATGTAGAGCTTCACGAGCGCGCTGGCGTCGAGGTAGGCAATCACTCGCGATTCCCCACGAGGAGATCGCCGACCGTTCTGGCGCCGCGGAGCTTTCCAACCGGCTTTGCCGGCCGCAGCCGCTGGCCACTCCAGGCGACCGCGCCCGCCCTCTTCAGTGCCTCGACCCGTTCCCGGACGGAGAGCGCTTCGGGAATCACCCGAGCGACGGGTTCCCCATGCTCGGTGACGACGAGGGTGCGGCCGGCCTTGACCTCACGCACGCACGCGCTCAGCGTCGACTTCAGTTCCCTGATGCCGATTCGTCTCTCTCTCATGTGATTGAGACCACATTGTATCATATGTGGGCTCACACACTGACGGCCGTGACTGCCCGGAGTTGTCGAAGACGTGGTTCAGCTCCGCGTCACGGTCGGCACGGGCACGCCTGGCTTCGCGGGCTGTCTTGGCCCTGCCCCTGCCCGGCCGGCGAACAGCATGGTCACCGCGTCCTTGGGGCACGAGGCCGGGCACCCGCTGTGGGGATACCCGTTCAACATGTCCTGGCCAGACCGCGCAGACATTACGATCTCAAATCGGGATCTTGTAGAGAATTCCGCGATCTCGAGTCAATCCTCCAACGCTGCCTCCGGCCGCCCGCTCGGGCCGGGAACAGCAGGGCGGGTCGGACGCTAATTCGCGTCTTCGTCCCCGGCGTCCGGGCGGGGCCGCCACAGCCCGAGCACCTTGCCGACGCGCAGCACTTCGGCAGCGCCGGTGCGGGCGCAGATGGCCTCGCAGACGTCCGCGCGCTCGGCCCGGTCCGCAATGCCGATCCGTACCTTGATGAGTTCGTGGGCCGCGAGTGCCCGGTCGATCTCGGCCACGACCTTGTCGGTCAGGCCGGCCTGCCCGATCTGCACAATCGGCTCCAGTGCGTGGGCGCGGGCTTTCAGGTGGCTCCGTTCGCGGTTTGTCAATGACAGCACCATGGCCCCATTGTATCCGGGCCCTACCGCTTCCCACCTGGCTGGAGGCGCAGGAGCAGGAGCGGCGGACCGGCCACGTCGTGCTGACCGATCGCCAGCGCAGGAGAGCGCTGAACGAAGCCGTCGCTCACCCGAAGGGTGAGCGCGTGTCGCCGCCGGGGTTCAAATCCGCGTTGGGGGTCCGCCGTCGCCTCGCCTTCGCTCGCTTCGCCCCTCCGGCGAGGCTTCGGCGAGACAGCCTTCGCCTGTCCGGATGTTCGCGAGTGCTAGGGTGAGGGGAACTGACGGTGACTTGCCAGCCTAGCCGTAGCCCCTCGACGATGCTCGGGGCGAAGGCTGGCTGGGAGGCAGGGATTTGAACCCCGATAACGTGGTCCAGAGGCGAAAAGGTCGGAGACGGCGGTGACCGGTCTTGGCGGTTTTGGTAGGGTTTTCGGCGACGACCTTCCGGCCGGTTTGGGTAGAAAAGAGTAGTTTCGTGCGCAGTTTATCAAGATCGTATCAAGATCACGGCGCCGCCGTCGTCCCCCATCCACACGCTGTGGCGTGCGTCGCCGAGGATTGGCGTCGGCAACCTCGGGGTAATCAGCCGGCCTTGCGCAACGCCTGCGCCGCCTCCCAGAGATCCCAGTCGTTCTGCAGGCCGAGCCAGATCTCCGCCGAGGTGTCGAGGAGCTTCGCCAGCCGCAGGGCCGTGTCGGCACTCACACCACGCTTGCCGCGGATGACCTCGTTGAGTCTGTTCAGCGGAATGCCCATCCGGCGTGCGGCCTCGACCTGCGTCATCTCCGCCGGCTTCAGGAACTCCTCGAGCAACACCTCGCCGGGATGCGTCGGCGGCCGCTTCAGTGCCAGCACCGATGTGGGAGCGTCAATGGTAGTCTTCACACGCGACTTCGTGGGCATGGCCGTCCTCGAATCTGAACGTGACCCGGTATTGATCGTTCACCCGCAGGCTCCACTCGCCCTCCCGATCGCCTTTCAGAGCCTCCAGGCGATTGCCGCTGGGCAGCCGTAGATCGTTCAGCGCCTTCGCCCGGTGCAGAACGTCCAGCTTCCGCCGGACAACCGGCCAGAGTGGCTTCGGAATGCGGCGCGCGACCTTCGATTCGACGCCGAGGTACACATCAGCGGTAGCCTGGTCGGCGAAGCTCCGGATCACGCCACCAGTTTACATGGATCACGTGTAATCATCAAATAAGGACGCGTGAGCGGCGTCGCGGCTTGTTGGGTTCCTTCCACTACTCGTGTCGATTGAGGCCGACATCTACCCTCGCCAAGCTCCGGCCAAGTCCGATCTCATCGACGGCGCCATCGGCAAGCTGTCGATGTTCCACCAGACGCTTGGCTATTACGCCCATGGCGTGGACGAGACGACGGCGACGCTGCCGGCCGGATGGTCGAACAGACTCGTACCGCTCGCCGACGAGAATACCGGCGGCGCGACGGGCTGGTGCCTCGAGGTGCACGACCTCGCCGTCTCGAAGTTCGTCGCTGGCCGCGAGAAGGACCTTGACTTCGTGCGAGTGCTGGTGCGGGAACGAATGGTGGATCCGGCGCTCCTGGAAGAACGCGTCACGATGCTGTCCGATCCTGGCGGCATGCGAGACCTTGTCCGCTCGCGACTTTCGCAAATCCTGAGAAGTCCGTCTTAAGTGCGCTTGGCCTTGGCCTCGATGTACCGCTCCAGCGTAGCCTTCAACATCGTCGTCGAGTTCATCTTCACGTCCGATTGGACAGTAGGCGGCATGAGCGGCCTTCACGCCACCGCGGCGAGCGGCTGTGAACAGAACGCCCGCTCTCAGACGCGGCCGGCGCCCGCCACAGCCGCCTCAGCGCACCGGCGACAGGCGGCTCTGACACAGGCAGCCAGAGGATGGACCCATCTGGGCGTTCACCAAACACGGCTTCTTCAGCGCGGTGTGCGCCCGGCAGGGAGATGGCACGCACGGCCAGCCTATCGGTCCTGACCGCATCATGGTCCGGGCGAGAGTCCGAGAACATCTTGAAGGGCTGACGGAACGGTTTCCTAAGCTGCTCAGCCAGTGCGACATCAACGAGTCCGCCGACACCGACTACGCGTTCCGCATCTTCATCGAAAAGCGGGCATGGTCCCAGGTGCTCTCGGGACCGGCTGAAGAGACCGACTACGACAACTTCAAGCCCGAGGTGGCCCGCCATCAAGGACGTGCCGGGTCAACCTACGAGAACGCGTTGCACGGTGCTTGGTCGGTG
>Ga0209048_10000484_pt1 | contig 42548 bp, 35 predicted proteins | sample FrelakmetCRP12CR_FD_187146 | JGI IMG/M metagenome (GOLD analysis project Ga0209048, IMG submission 187146) | Freshwater lake sediment microbial communities from the University of Notre Dame, USA, for methane emissions studies - CRP12 CR (SPAdes)... | ecosystem: Environmental > Aquatic >...
GCTTTGCGAAGCCGGCAACGAGGTCTTCATCAAGGGCCAGAAGGTGGTGGGCAACCTGCCGCCGGGCTACGTCACGACCAATCGCGAACTGACCACCCGCGAACAGAACCTGTTCGGCGAAAGGTACCCGCCCGCGACGCTCAAGGACCTCGGCCTGAGCGGAAGCTCGAAGGGATCGACGAAATGAGCCGGCCCCGGCTCTGGCGCCGCCACAGCGACATACCGGTGGTCGAGCTGCAGCGCTCGAATCCGGTCCGCTTCGGGATCGTGTTCCTGCTGATCGTGACGATCGCCGTGTACTTCGGGTTCACCAAGCACATACCGTTCAAACACGGCTTCCGTCTGAAGGCCGTGTTCGCCACCGCCGTCAACATCCACCCCAAGTCGCCGGTGCGCATCGCGGGTGTCAACGTCGGCAAGGTCAGCTCGATCCAGCGCGAAGGCAACGCCGGCCTGGTCACCATGGAAATCGAACCGCGCGGCCTGCCGATCCACGCGGACGCGACCGCGAAGATCCGCCCGCGCATCTTCCTGGAAGGCAACTGGTTCGTCGAACTGGCGCCCGGCAGCCCGTCGACGAGGACGCTCTCCTCGGGCTCCACGCTCCCGATCACGCAGACCGCCGACCCGGTCCAGCTCGACCAGGTGCTGAACGCGCTGAACACGGACACCCGCGCCAACCTGCAGGACTTCCTGATCGGCTACGGCAACGGGCTCACGCGCAGGCCGACGCCGGCCGACGACGCCGAACAGCAGGCGGAAGTGCGGGGGCTGAACGGCGCCCAGGCTCTCAACCGGGCCTACCGTCTCGGGCCCGCGGCCCTGCGCGGCAGCGCGGTCATCAACCAGGCGCTGGGCGGCACCAGTCCCCACGACATCTCAAAGCTCGTGGCGAGCATCGGGAAGGTGACCGCGGCGCTGAACGTCCACGAGCAGCAGCTCGGCGAACTGATCGGCAACTTCGACACCTTCTTCCACTCCTTCGCGGCGCAGTCCGCGAGCGTGAGCGCAACCGTCGCGATCCTCCCGAGCTCGCTGGTGGCGATCGATCGCGGCCTGGCCGCGCTGACCGCGGCGGGTCCTTCCACGCGCGCCTTCGCGCTCGACATCCTGCCGGGAGTCAGGCAGACGCCCGCGACGGTCACGGCGGCACTGCCGTGGATCGAACAGGTGCAGGCCTCGCTGGCGCCCAACGAGCTCGGCGGGGTGGCCAAGGGCCTAGCGGAAGCGGCGCCGACGCTCGCGCAGCTGACCTCCGAACAGATCCCCTTCTACCAGCAGAGCGAACTCTTCAACAAGTGCCTGACGAACTTGATCTTCCCGGCCGGGAACACCAGGCTGCAGGACGGGTCGAGCACGACGGGCGTCGAAAACTACAGGGAGTTCTGGTACTCGCTGACGGGCCTTGCCAGCATCGGGCAGAGCTTCGACGGCAACGGCACCATGACCCACTTCCTGCTGGCCGGCAACGGCCAGACGCTGCGCTCGGCTCCGGTGTCGATCCTCGGCACGAACATCAAGGGCCTGAAGCTGCTGGCCCACGCGCCGCTGCAGCCGCTGGGCACGCGTCCGGCCTATCCAGCGCAGGAGCCGCCCTACAAGCCGCTCGTGCCCTGCTACAAGCAGCCGCTGCCGGCCTTCAACGGCCCGCTCGCCTCCGGGCCCGCCGACGGGAGCAACGGATGAACCCCCCGACGAGCCACGAGGGCGGTCTCAGCGTACGCGACCAGATCGAGCGCTACCGCACCGCGTTCATCTCCGTGGTCGTGATGGTCGCGGTGGCGGTCGCCGTCGCCGGCTACATCCTCGCGCACGAGAACCTCAAGCTACCGGGCTGGGTACCGGTGCTGGGGCGCAGCTACTACACGTTGAAGGCCGAGTTCCGCAGCGCCCAGGCCGTCACCCCCGGCCAGGGCCAGGCGGTCACGATCGCGGGCGCCAAGGTCGGCGAAATCCAGAGCGTGGACCTGCAGAACGGGGTCGCGCTGGTGACGATGAGGGTGACCCCGCAGTACGCGCTCTTCTACCACGACGCGACGCTTCTGCTGCGTCCGAAGACCCAGCTGCAGGACATCACGGTCGAGGTCAACCCGGGCACGCCCGCCAGCGGACGCCTGCGCAGCGGCGAGGTGATACCGCTGGCGCAGACCGCCGCGAACGTCAACTTCGACGAGTTCCTGTCCTCCCTGGACGCCGAAACCCGCGCCTACCTGCAGGAGCTGCTGGCCGGTGCGGGCGAAGGCTTCAGGAACAACAGCCGGGCGTTCTCGGCGACGCTCAAGCGCTTTGCCCCGACCGCTCGCGCCCTGCAGGAAATCGCCTCGGAGCTCGAAATCCGCCACGCCAACATCGCGCGCTCGATTCACAACTTCAGGCTGCTCACCGAAGCTCTCGGCACCAAGGACACGCAGCTGGCCGAGCTCGTCGACGCCTCCAACGCGGTGTTCGCAACCTTCGCGCGGGAGGAACAGAGCGTCCAGAGCACGCTGCGCCTGCTGCCCGGCACGCTCGCCAAGACCAGGGCCGGGCTCGGCAAGCTCGCGGTCGCGGCCAACGTGCTCGGCCCCACGCTGCACGCGCTGCAGCCCTTCGCGAAAGCCCTCGGCCCCGCCCAGGAAGCGTCGCGCAAGACCTTCGAAGCGACCACGCCGGTCGTCAGGAACCAGATCCGGCCCTTCGCGCGCCAGATCCTGCCCGTCGTGAACGAACTCGCGCCCGCCACCAAGGAACTGGGCGAAGCATTCCCGAAGCTGGCGAGCAGCTTCTCGGTGCTGAACGAATTCTTCAACGAGCTCGCCTACAACCCCGGACCCAAGCAGGGTGGCTTCCTGTTCTTCCTGGACTGGGCCAACCACAACCTCAACAGCGTCGTCGGCTCCGCCGAGGCCCACGGCGCCCTCGGTCGCAGCCTCCTGTACTTCAACTGCAACGTGCTGTCGCTGCTGGCCCCCGTGGCGTCGGTGAACCCGACGGTCAACCTGATCGTCGGCCTCTTGAACCCGCCCTCGAAGGCGGAATGCCGCAGGGAGGGAATCCCCATAGCCGGGTCGTCTGCCGCCGGCGCCCACGGCCGCTCCAAGACGGCCGCGGGCGGTCCCTTCTCGGGCCTCGGCACGCAGCTGCTCGGCCAGGCTCCGCTTGCCTCGCAGGCCTCGTCGTCGCGCGCTCACGGGGGAGGTCGCTGAGAGATGCAGAAGCGCGCGCCCACCCTGGGCAACATCCTTGTGATCATCCTGTTCATCCTCAGCTGCTTCGGGCTGCTGCTGTTCCTGTGGGAGTCCTTCGGCGGCCCCGTGCCGCTGAAGCCGAAGGGCTATCGCTTCACGGCGACCTTCCGCCGCACCCTGGCGCTCGCCGAACAGTCCGACGTGCGCATCAGCGGCGTGAACGTCGGCCACGTGGTCGCGCTCAGAACGGGCACCGAAGGCCGCACCGTCGTGACGATCGAAATCGCCGGCCAGTATGCGCCGGTGCGCGCGAACACGCATGCGATCCTGCGCCAGAAGACGCTGCTCGGCGAGACCTATGTGCAGCTGATCCCGCAGGGCAGGAGCGGTCCGTTCCTGCCCGACGAAGGCCAGCTGGCCGACAGCCAGGTCGAACCGTCGGTGACGCTCGACCAGATCCTCTCGGCGTTCGATCCCAGGACGCGCCGGGCCTTCCAGGTGTGGCAGCAGGCCCTCGCGGCCGGGATCTACGGGCGCGGGGAACAGATCAACGCCTCGTTCGCCAGCACCGAGCCGTTCGTCGAACACGCCAACCAACTGGTGGGCCTGCTCGCCACCCAGGAAGGGGCTGTGCGCGCGCTCGTGCACAACACGGGGGTCGTGTTCGACGCCCTCGCGGGCCGCGACCATCAGCTGGAAGGGCTGATCGTCAACGGCGAGCGCACCTTCCACGCGGCCGCCGAAGGCAGCCAGGGGTTCGCCGAAGCCTTCGAAGCGCTGCCCGCCTTCGAGCGCAACTCGATCGTGGCGTTGCGGAGCCTGGACGCCTTCGCCGCCAACTCCAACCCGTTCCTGCTCGAATTCCGCCCGGCCCAGCGCCAGCTTGCGCTGCTGCTGAGGGCCGCGGAACCGTTCGCGCCGGAATTCGACCATCTCCTGACGGCGCTCGGGCCGCTGACCAAGGCAGCCAAGACGGGCCTTCCCGCGTTCTCAAAGACGCTCGACCTCACGACCCCGGTACTCGAAAACTTCAGGCCCGTGCTGCACAACCTCGACCCGCTCCTGCAGTTCGCGGGGCAGTACCTGCCCGAGCTGCAGGCGTTCTTCGCCAACTTCACGGCTGCCACCCAGGCCCACGGCCTCAACGGCAGCGCCCGCAACGAAGGCCCGACGCAGCACTACCTGCGCTCGATGCAGGTGTTCGGCCCGGAGAGCCTCGCCATCTACCCGCAGCGGGTCGGCACCGACCGGTCCAACCCCTACTTCAAGCCGGGCGCCTTCAACCTGCTCGGGAGCAACGGGCTGCAGGTGTTCAGCAACGGCGCCTGCGCGGACTCGGCCCCCTCGGTCAGCGGGCCGCCGAGCGAAACCATCTCGCAGAGCCTCATCGAACAGATCATCCAGTTCAAAGTCGCCAATGCGCCGGGAACCGCCAACGCCGTCCCGGCGCCCCCCTGCACCCAGCAGGGCCCGTTCACGTTCAACGGCCAGACGAGCCAGTTCCCGCACGTGACCTACGGAGGGAAATAGCGCGCAGATCGCGCGTGGGCGCGGCGGCGCGCGGCGCCGGGTTGATGCGCCGAGCGCCGCCGATTAGTATCCGGGGCGTGGAGATTGCGGACGGTGCGCCCGAGGGCTCTTCAGAGCATGCGGGCCCGGAGGACCGGGCCACGGTCGAGCCGGGGGGCGAGTTCGAGTACCACTCCGACGAGCTGGATCTCTCGGGCGATCCGGAAGCGGGGAACTGGTCGATCCGGGCCGTGGACGTGCACAAGCGCCTCGGCGGCGTGCCCGTCCTGAACGGCCTGAACGTCGCGATCCCCGACGACATGATCACGGTCGTGCTGGGCCCCTCGGGCACCGGCAAGAGCGTGCTGATCAAGCACATCATCGGGCTGATGTTCCCGGACTCCGGCGACATCGTCGTGCTCGGGCAGTCGGTGCCGAGCCTGACGATGCCCCAGCTGCTGGCCCTGCGCCGCAGGATCGGCGTGCTCTTCCAGGACGGCGCCCTGTTCGGATCGATGACGGTGTTCGACAACGTCGCCTTCCCGCTGCGCCAGCACACCGACACCTCCGAGGCGCAGGTCTCGGAGGTGGTCTCCGAGCGCCTCGCCGACGTCGGGCTGACGGACGCGATCGACGACTATCCCTCCCAGCTGTCCGGCGGCATGCGCAAGCGCGCCGGGTTCGCGCGGGCGTTGGTGATGGAGCCGGACATCGTGATCTTCGACGAGCCCGACTCGGGCCTTGACCCCGTCCGGACGGCGCTGCTGTGCGATCTGATCCAGGAGATGCACTCCATCCACGGAGGCACCTACATCGTCGTGACCCACAACATCGCCTCGGCGCGGCAGATCGGCGAGTACCTCGCGCTGCTCTGGAGGGGGCGGATCGTTGAAGCGGGCGACGCCCATCGGATGTTCTCCTCGGAGAACCCGTTCGTGCGCCAGTTCCTCAGCGGATCGGCCGAGGGCCCGCTGACCATGGATTGAGTCCGGCCCCGCCATATGCGAACATACGTTCGTATATGGTCGTGTGCCTCCATCTTCCCCGCTTCGAGCTCGTGGTGGCCGCCGCAGGCCCGCAGGCGCTGGCGGGTCGCGCCCTGGCGATCGCTCCGGCGCCCGGGAGCCAGCGCGTGGGCGAGGTGTCGGGGGCGGCGGAGGCGTTCGGCGTGCAGGCCGGGATGCCGATGGGGGAGGCGCTGGCGCGCTGTCCCGAGCTCGGCCTGGTCCCGGCCGATCCACTGGGGGTGGCGCAGGCCTGGGAGGAGACGGCGCACGCGCTCGAGGACATGGGCGCCTCCGTGGAGCTGGAGCGAGCCGGCCTGGCCTACTTCGAGGCGGATGGCCTGCGCGGGATGTACGGCGGCGAGGAGCGGGTGATCGCCGCCGCGCGCCGAGCGGGCCGGGTTGCGACCGGTGGCCGCTCGCCGCGCGTGGGGGCCGGGCCGACGCGCTTCTGCGCGCTGGCGGCGGCGCTGACGGTGCGCTCGCGCCGCGCGGCGGTCGTGGAGGAGCGCCGCGCCCGCCGCTATCTCGCCTCACAGCCGGTGAGCCTGCTGCGCTTCCGGGGAGCGACCGAGGCGCTGGTGGAGCCGCTGAGCCGTCTCGGCGTGCGCACCCTCGGTGAGCTTGCGGCGCTCGAGCGCGACGCGGTGGCCGACCGCTTCGGAGCACCCGGCACCCTCGCCCACCGGCTTGCATGTGGCGAGGACACCCCGCTGCGCACGCGCCCCCTCGAAGACCGCCTCGAAGAGGGGATGGAGCTCGGGGGGTCGAGCTCGGGGGCGGCGCTCGAACGTGTCCTGGGCGTGCTCGTCGATCGGCTGCTGGCGCGGCCCGAGCGGCGCGGGCGCACGCTGGGGACCGTGACGCTCTCCGCCCGCCTGGTCGAGGGTGGCACCTGGCAGGAGCAGGTGGTGTTCCGCCAGGCGCTCTCGGACGCCACGCGTATGCGCCTGGCGCTGTCCCTGCGCCTGGCGGCGCTGCCGGCGCCGGCGGAGGCGCTGCGCCTGGGGGTGGCGCGCTTCGGTCCTCCGAGCGGGGAGCAGTGCGCGCTGCTTCAGAGCGACCGATCGGAGGTCGTGGGCACCGCCGCCGAGGGGGCGCTCCGCGCCGTGTGCCCCGGTGCTCAGGCGCGTCGCGAGCGCCTGCGGGAGGCCGTGTGCCAGATGCGCGCGGTGGCCGGGCCGGACGCCGCTCTGCGCGCTCTGTATGTGGATCCCGATTCGCGGGTGCCCGAGCGACGCGTCGTGCTGACGTCCTTCTCGGGCTGAGCGGAATGGGCCGCCCGCATGTAGCTCCTGCGGCGGTGGGCGCCCCCCGTGCCCTGAACCTCCCGCGCCCGGTCCGTGTGCGCACGTGGCGTGGCGGTGTCCCCGCGGAGGTGGAGGGCGAGCAGGTCGAGCTGGTGCGGGAGTCCTGGCTGGTGGAGGACCGCTGGTGGACCGCACGGCCGCTGCGCCGTCGCTACTGGGAGGTGGTGGACGTGAGGGGGCGCAACCTGGTCGTCTTCCATGACCTGCAAGCGGGTGGCTGGTTCACCCAGGCGGCCTGAGGATGGCGGGTGCCCCGCCCTACGCCGAGCTGCACTGTCATTCGGCCTACTCGTTCCTGGACGGGGTGTCGCTGCCGGAGGAGCTCCTGCGCAGCGCGGTCGAGATGGGGTACGGGGCGCTGGCGCTCACCGACCACAACTCGGTGTCGGGTTCGATGGAGTTCGCCCAGGCTGCCAGGGGGTCCGGGGTGCGGGCGATCCACGGCGCCGAGATCGACCTGGCCGCGGAGTGCGGGGATGGCGGCGGCGGCCGCCATCTGACGCTGCTGGTGCGGGAGGCGCGCGGCTGGAGCAACCTCTGCCGGATCCTCACCCGGGCCCACGAGCACACGCGGGACCGGCCGGGGGCAGCGCCGTCGCGGACGGCCGGGGGCATCGCCGCCGCGGTCCGCAGCCGGGAACGCGCCGAGCCGGCGGTGGCCCTGGAGACGGTGCTGGAGCACGCCGAGGGCCTCGTGTGCCTGACCGGCTGCGCCGGGCGAGGGGTGGGAGACGAGCCCACCGTGCGACGGCTGCTCGACGTCTTCGGCCCGGAGAGCCTGCGCGTGGAGCTCCAGCGTCCCTACGCCCGCCACGATCGCGCGCGCAACCGCATGCTGGCGTCGCTGGCGCGGCGGTTGGGGGTGGCGTGCGTGGCCACGGGCGACGTGCACGCGCATGGGCGCGGGCGGGCGGAGCTGCAGGACGCGTTCGTGGCGCTTGCCCACCACACCACGCTCGATGCGTCGGAGTCGCTGCGGCGCGGCAACCACAGCCACGTGATGGCCACGCCGCAGGCGATGGCCAGCCGCTTCGTCGACCACCCCGAGGCGGCGCGCGAGACGCTGCGCATCGCGGAGGAGCTGTCCTTCGACCTGACGAAGGACCTGGGCTACCGTTACCCGGGATCCGAGGACGAGAGCGCGTCGCGGCGCCTGGGCGAGCTGTGCCGGGCGCGGCTGGACGAGCGCTACGGGCCGGGGGCGCCGGCCGGGGCCAGGGCCCGCGCCGGCGAGGCGCGCTCGCGCCTTGAGCAGGAGCTGCGCGTGATCGACCGGCTCGGCCTGGCCGGCTTCTTCCTGCTGCACCACGACATGCTCGATCTGGCACGCGAGGTGGCGCTGGAGGTCCGCGGGCCGGATTCGGTGCGCGCGCTGCTGGCGCCGGGACGCGGGCGCGGATCGTCCGTCTCCTCGCTGGTCTGCTACCTGACAGGGCTCTCGCACGTCGACCCGATCGCCGGCGGGCTGGCCCTGGGGCGCTTCCTGCACGAGGATCTCAGCGGCCTCCCCGACATCGACCTCGACTTCCCGCGCGACATACGCGAGCGTCTGATCCCGCGGGTGCACGAGCGCTACGGCCGCGATCGCGCGGCCCTGGTCGCCGCCTTCCCCACCTTCCGCGAGAGGGGTGCGATCCGCGAGCTGGGCAAGGCGCTGGGCCTGCCCGCCGGGCAGATAGAGCGCCTGGCGCGCGGGGCCGACAGCTACGGGCCCGAGGCTGCGGGCCAGGTCGACCCGGCGCTCGCGCTCACGGGCCCGCCGTCGGGCCGGCAGGGGCAGGCGGACGGGCGCCCGCACGACCGCTGGCAGTGGCTTGAGCGTCTCGTCGAGCAGGCCCGCGGGCTGCCGCGGCATCTCTCACAGCACTCGGGCGGCATGATCGTGGCGACCAGGCCCCTGATCGACTGCTGCCCGGTCGTGCCGGCCGCGATGGAGGGCAGGCAGATGGTCCAGTGGGACAAGGACTCCTGCGCGGACGCCGGCTTTCTGAAGATCGACCTGCTGGGCCTCGGGATGCTCTCCGCGGTCGAGCGCTGCGTGGCGGAGATCGAGCGCATGCGCGGGGAGCGCATAGACCTCTCGCGCATCCCCTTCGACGATCAGCCCACGTTCCGGGCGATCCGCGCGGCCGACACCGTCGGCGTCTTCCAGATCGAGAGCCGCGCCCAGATGCAGTCGCTTCTGCGCACGCGGCCGACGAACCTCGAGGACCTGACCATCCAGGTCGCGATCATCCGGCCGGGCCCGATCCAGGGCGGGGCGGTCAACCCCTACGTCGAGCGCCGCCGCCTGCTGCGCGAAGACCCCTGCTACGAGGTCCCCTACGAGCACCCCGCGCTCGAGCCGGTGCTGGGGGAGACGCTCGGGACGATCATCTTCCAGGATCAGGTGATGCAGGTGGCCGAAGCCTTCTGCGGCTTCAGCCCCGGAGAGGCGGACGCTCTGCGCAGGGCGATGAGCCGCAAGCGCTCCCACGAGATGATCTCGCGCCAGCGCGAGCGCTTCATCGAGGGCGCGATCTCCCATGTCGGCGCCAGCCGTCAGACCGCCGAACGCGTGTGGGCGATGGTCGAGGGCTTCGCCGGCTTTGGCTTCCCCAAGTCGCACAGCGCGGCCTTCGCCCTGCTGGCCTACCAGTCGACGTGGCTGCGGGTCCACTACGGGCCCGAGTTCCTGTGCGCCCTCCTGAACGAGCAGCCGATGGGCTTCTATGCGCCGGACAGCCTCGTGCACGAGGCCCAGGGCAGGGGCATCGAGGTGCTCGCGGTGGACGTCAACCGCTCGCAGGCGCACTGCACCGTCGAGGGGGTAACCGTGCGCATGGGGCTCGGCTACGTCAAGGACGTCCCCGGCGCGGAGGTGCAGGAGCTCGTGGCCGAGCGCGAACGCGGCGGGCCCTTCACTTGCCTTGCCGATCTGGCGGCACGCTCCGGCGTCAGGCGCGGGACGCTCGAGCAGCTGGCATGGGCGGGAGCATGCGACGACCTGGCGGGGGGAGGCGACAGGCGCTCGGTGCTGTGGCGGCTCGGGGTCGCGGCGGCGGCGCAGAGGGCCGGCGCTCGGGAGAGGGGCGCAGGAGGGGGGGAGGTCACTCAGCTGGCGCTGGAGCTCGAGCTTCCGGCGGCGCCGCGCCTGCGGCCACTCGGGCGCTGGCAGCGGCTGATCGCGGACTACTCGACCACGGGGGTGACCGTCGGTGAGCATGCGATGGCGATCCTGCGCGCGCACCTGACCTCCGCCGGGCTGGTCACCAGCGCCCAGCTCGCCCGGTCCCCGGCGGGAGGAGAGGTGGCGGTGGCCGGGCTCGTGATCGCAAGGCAGCGGCCGGGAACCGCCAAGGGGACGATGTTCCTGCTCTTCGAGGACGAGTTCGGCACGGTGAACCTGATCGTGCCGAGAGCGGTGTACGAGCGCCACCGGCACCTGGCCCGGGCGGAGCCCCTGCTGCTGGCCAGGGGCCGCCTGGAGCGCACGCTCGAGCGTCCGCGGGTCATCCGTTGGGACATCCGCCGTGCGGGGAAGGGGGGTGCCGCGGGGGAGGAGATCCGCCCGGTGATCAACGTGCTCGTGCGCGAGCTCGCGCCCCTCGAGCGGTTCCTGCCGGCGGGCGCCCGCCAGGAGCCCCGGGCCGGCGCGCGCGTGCACAGCCTGCCCGGCTCCGGCGCGCCACCCGCGGAGCAGATCGGCCGCGAGGACGTGGGCTCGAGCATGCGGGCCGCGGCGCCGCCGGTGCAGAGCTTCGCCAGGGGCAGGCGGCGCTAGCCGCGGCCGGCGCCGCGCTCGGCGCAAGCCTGAGGCGAGCGGCCGCCACCGGGATCGCGCAGCGTCGGTTCGCCCGCGCCGGCGGCGCTCCGCGTGCTCGCCCGGGCCGCAGGCGGCGCGGGATCGATCCGGCCGATCGCCGGGGAGCGTAGTGTGCGCGGCCATGAGACTGCGCAAACTGGGCTCCAGCGACCTGGAGGTCTCCGAGATCAGCCTGGGCTCGTGGCTCACCTACTCCGGCGGGGTGTCCCGCGAGCGGGCCAAGGCGTGCGTGGCGGCAGCGTTCGAGGCCGGGATCAACTTCATCGACACCGCCAACGTGTACGGCCGGGGCGCCGCCGAGACGTTGCTGGGCGAGGTGCTGGCAGGTCAGGACCGCTCCTCATACGTGCTCGCGACGAAGGTCTACTTCCCCATGTCGGACACCGATCGCGGGCTGTCGGCCGATCAGATCCACAAGCAGATCGACGCCTCGCTGGAGCGCCTGCAGACCGACTACGTGGACCTCTATCAATGCCATCGCTATGACCAGGACACGCCGTTGCAGGAGACGATGGGCGCGCTCACGGAGCTCGTGCGGGCGGGCAAGGCGCGGCATATCGGCTTCAGCGAGTGGCCCGCGCAGCAGATCGAAGCCTCGCTCGCGCTGCCGCAGACCGCACGCTGGGTCTCGAGCCAGCCCCAGTACTCGATGTTGTGGCGCTCCCCCGAGGCCGAGGTGATCCCCCTGTGCGAACGGGAGCGGATCTCCCAGATCGTCTGGTCGCCGCTCGCACAGGGAGTGCTGACTGGCAAGTACCTCCCCGGCCAGCCGGCCCCGCCGGACTCGCGTGCGGCGAATGAGAGCATGAGCGGCTTCATCGGCCGCCTGACCGAGGATCGAGTCCTGCAGGCGGTGCAGCGGCTGAAGCCGGTCGCCGAGCACGCCGGGCTGTCGATGCCTCAGCTGGCGCTCGCCTGGGTGCTGCGCCAGCCCAACGTCGCCTCGGCGATCGTCGGCGCCAGCCGGCCCGAGCAGGTGCACGCCAACGCCTCGGCCTCCGGGATCGTGCTCTCACCCGAGACGCTCGCGGCGGTGGACCGGGCGCTCGGCGACGTCGTCGTTCGCTGAGCCGCCCGGCGCGCGGCGGCGAGGACGGGCTGAGGGCCGCGCGCCGGTCCACGCGGGCTTCGGCCGCGCAGGCGCCGACCAGGCCGGCTCATGGGCGGCGCTCGCCGAGCACGATCCCCTCGGCGAGCGGGCGCGTCACCGTGAAGCCGTGCTGCTTGAGCACGGCGATCATGCGCGCGTTGTCGGGCGTCGTCTCCGCGTACACGCTGCGGATCCCCCAAGCGCGGGCGATCTGCAGGCAGTAGTCGGTCAGCAGGTCCGACAGGCCGCGCCCCTGCCAGGGATCGGCGACGAGCACCGCGTACTCCGCCTTCTGGCGGTCGGGATCGGCGACCAGTCGGCCGACGCCGAGAAGCTTGCGCGTGCCGTCCTGCGCCTCGAGCTCGGCGACGATCGCGAGTTCGCGGTCGTAGTCGATGAAGCAGTAGCGCGTGGCGAACTCGTGCGTGTGCTTGACCATCCCGCGGAAGCGCGACTGGATCGACTCGGGCGAGCAGGCGTCGAGCATCTCGTGCCAGAGCGGCTCGTCCTCCGGTCTGATCGGACGCAGCCTCACGCGCAGGCCGTCGGCCGTCGTCGCCGCGCGCGTGTACTCCTCGGGGTATGGCCGGATCGCCAGGTGCGAGAAGGGCGCCGGCGGGCGGCCGACCAGCGACTGGTCGACGACCGCCCTGGCGTCGAGCGCGACGGAGCCGGCCGGCCCGGCGAGCAGCGGGTTGATCTCGATCTCGCTGATCTCGGGGTAGTCGGCGACGAGGTAGGAGAAGCGCATCACGACCTCGAGCAGCGCGTCGAGGTCGATCCCGGAGCGTCCGCGGTGGCCGGCGAGCAGCGGCCAGATCCGCAGCGACTGGAGCATGGCCAGCGCGAGGCGCTCGTTCAGCGGCGGCAGGTCGATCGCCTGGTCGTGCAGGAGCTCGGTCGCGACGCCGCCGGCCCCGAGCAGGATCACCGCGCCGAAGGTCGGGTCCTTGCGCGCGCCGAGCACGAGCTCGTAACCGGAGCTCCTGGCCATCGGCTGGACGGTCACTCCCTGCAGGTCGGCCTCCGGCTGCTGCTCGTGCACCGAGGCGAGGATGCGGTCGTAGGCCGCACGGACCTCCTCGCCGCTGCCGAGCCCGAGCTCGACGCCGCCGACGTCGGTCTTGTGCGTGACGTCGGGTGAGCGCACCTTGAGCGCGACCGGATAGCCGACGTCGGCGGCGACCGCCACGGCGTCATCGGCCGAGGGCGCCAGCAGCGGCTTGGTGACCGGGATCTCGTACGCGTCGAGCAGCGTCTTTGACGAGGTCTCCGACAGCACGCCGCGGCCCTCGGCGAGCACCGCGCCCATCAGCTCCTTCGCCCGCCCGCGGTCGAGCGCAAAGCTCACCGGGATCGTCCGTGGCGTCTCGTGCAACGTCTCGCGGTTGCGGGCGTAGGACACAAGGTCCATGAACGCGCCGACGGCCTGTTCCGGATAGGCGTAGGTGGCCACGCCACCCGCGTTGAGGCGCTCGAGCCCCTCGTGCACCGAGCGCCCGCCCATCCAGGCGGCCAGCAGCGGCTTCTGCTGGTGGGTCTTCGACACCTGGCGCCGCGCCGCCAGCACAGCATCGGCGGCGCCGGCGGCGTCGGTCATCGCCTGCGGGGTCAGGATCACGAGCACGGCGTCGACCTGCGTGTCGACGAGCGCCGCCTTGACCGCGTCCCCGAACCGCTGCGACGGGGCGTCGCCGAGCACGTCGATCGGGTTGGCATGCGACCAGGCCGGCGGCAGCGCCGCCTCGAGCGCTGCGAGCGTCGCCGGCCCGAGCTCGGCGAGCGCGCCGCCGCGGGCGAGCAGCGCGTCGGCGGCCATCACACCCGGGCCACCCGCGTTCGTGACGATCGCCAGGCGCCCGCGGTGGACCGGACGCTCGCGCGCGAGCAGCTCGGCGCTCGCGAACACGTCCTCGATGCGCTCGACGCGCACCAGCCCCGCGCGGCGGAAGGCGGCGTCGTAGACGGCGTCCTCGCCGGCCATCGCGCCGGTGTGCGAGACGGCCGCCTTGGCCGACGCGGCGAACCGTCCGGCCTTGTAGACGATGATTGGCTTGCTGCGCGCAAACGCGCGCGCCGCCGACATGAACTTGCGCGGCTCGGTGACGTTCTCGATGTAGAGGAAGATCGAGCGCGTCTGGGAGTCCTGGGCGAGGAAGTCGATCAGGTCGCCGAAGTCAATGTCGAGCATGTTGCCGAGCGAGACGACGTGCGAGAAGCCGATCTGCTCCGAGAGCGCCCAGTCGATGACCGACGTCGCAAGCGCGCCCGATTGGGATACGAACGCGACGTGGCCGTCGATCGGCATCGCCCCGGCGAAGCTCGCGTTGAGCCCCAGCCGCGGCACGATCAGCCCGACGCAGTTCGGTCCCAGCAGCCGCAGGCCGTCGTGGCGCGCCAGCTCCTCGGTGACGCGGCGCTCGAGCTCCGCTCCCTCGGCGCCGGCCTCGCGGAATCCGGCCGACAGGACGGCGACCGCCGCGACGCCCGCCTCACCGCACTCACGCACCACCTCCGGGACGGCGGCCGCGGGCGTGCAGACGATCGCGAGCTCCGGCCTGGCCGGCGCCTCGGCGATGCTCGCGTAGGCCTGGATGCCGCCGACCGACTCGCGGCCGGGGTTGATCGGGTAGACGACCCCCTCGAAGCTGGCGTCGACGAGGTTGCGCAGGACGATGTGCCCGACTTGCGTGCGCTCGCCGCCGGCGCCGACGACGGCCACGTGCGTGGGGTTGAAGAGGCTGTCGAGGTTACGGACGCTCATGGGTTGGCAGTGAAGCGCGACCACGGTGCGCCCGCGCTCCCCGTACAGCGCTCCCGTCGCTCGCGACCATCATCCCACGAACCCGCGGCAGCCAAGCGGGCGTGTTGCAACAGTGCTCCCCCTGGCGCAGCGGTGCTCGCACTGGCGGCGGTGCGCGGGGAGCTCATGCGCCCCGCATCCCGCTCCCTGGAATGGATCGTCCGGCGTGCTGCGTGATCGGGTCGCCTGCGCTGCCGGTATTCGCCCCTGCCCGTCGCGCGGCAGCTCGCGCCGCCTGAGATCAGCGTGGCTGGACGACGAGCGTCTGGAAGGCGCGCCCGACCGGTCCGTGCCGGTCGTGCAGCACGCTCTCGGCGAGCCCGGTGCCCCCACCGTGGAGCACCGTGCGCGCGTCGAGACCCACCCAGTCGCCGCGCGGCCGGCGGTGCAGATGGATCGTGAGGTCGGCGTTGATGAACAGGAACCGCTCGAACGGGAGCGTCGCGCTGACGCCGTTGCCGAAGTCCGCGCAGGCCGCCAGGCGCATCAGCGGGGTGGGCGGTTCGCCGGGCAGGAGCGGGTGGCGCAGGCGCATCCACACACGCGCCGGCCCGAGCAGTCGGGAGTCGTCGAGCCAGCGCATCTCCATCGCCCCCGCAAAGGTCGGCCCGCCCGTCTCCTCGAGCGCGAAGCGCATCGGCCTGCCGGACTCGGGAGCGGGCAGGCGTGCTTCCCACGGCGGCCCGGCGGGCCGCGATGATCCCGGCTCGGCGGACGGCCGCGACGGCTCCTGCGGCGGCTGCGCGGACACGGGCAGGTCGGCCGGAACCTCCCGCACGCGCAGCGCGCTCGCTCGGCAGACCGCCACGTGCTCGGCGCGCAGCTCGGCAGCGAGCTCCTGCACGCGGCGCCCGGCGCGCGTCACGCGCGTGGACAGGGTGAGGGGCGTCAGCGGAATCGGGCGCAGGAACTCGAAGCCCAGGCGCGCGATCTGCAGCTCCGAGCCCGGCTCCTGGCGCTCGAAGGCGGCCGTGATCAACGCAGCAGGAGCCCCGCCGTGGAGCGCTCCGGGGTCCCACGGGCCACGGGCGTGCTCGCTCGCGATGAAGCGCCCTCCGTCGAGCTCGAACAGGCTCTCGGTCATCGCAGGTCAGTCGCGCAGCCGAGCGACGAAGCGGGCGAGCTTGTCCGGGTCGCGCAGCGGCGCCCCGTGACCGAAGCACGTCAGCGACGGCCGCAGCTCGGCCAGCCTGCGCGCGGACTGGCGGTTGCGTTGCGGGTCGGTTGTGAAGATCGCCGGCGGCTCGTGCAGGCCGGGCACGCCGGTCATGACGTTGACGTTGTTCAGCACGTCGCCGAGGATCAGCACCCGATCGGATTCGCGCCAGTAGGCGACGTGGCCGCGCGAGTGGCCGGGGGTCTCCAGAACGGTGAACCCGGCGACCTCGTCACCCTCGACCAGCGCGCGGGCGACCGGGTGCGGCGGCCCGGTCCAGAAGCGCTGCTGCAGGCGGTTTAGGAAGCGCGGCGCCTGGCTGTTGGCGACCCCGCCCGCCGTCTCCATCGCCGGCACGTCTCCCTGACCGCACCACAGGGGGATCCCGAGCCGCTCGCAGATCGCGTGGCTTGACCCCTGGTGGTCGGGGTGGGCGTGGGTCAGCGCATGCGCGGTGATGCCGAGCTCCCCGATCTGACGCATGATGCGCCCCTCTCCCTGCCTGGTGGCCGCGTCGATCAGCACGTCCCCGGCGACGTAGACGTTGATCGCGTTCGGGGGCCAGCCGCGCAGCAGGTGGAGGTCCTCTGCCAGCTGCTTCATGTCGGCTCGGGTCCCGTGGAAGTCATGTCCGCGACTGCTCCCAGGAGAAACCGCGTACGGCGAGGTACACGCCGAACACCCCCCACAGCACGATCACCGCGAGCGCGTCGAGGTTGCTGCTCAGGCTGACCCCGGTCACCATCGCCCCGGACAGCCCCTCGATCAACGGCTTCAGCGGGAGCGCATCAGCGATGTTGCGCAGGAACGCGGGGGCACGGGTCGTGTCGAAGACGAAGAACGAGACGAAGACGACCGGCAGGAACACGGCGTTGACGTATGCGGCGGTCGACTCGAAGTTCGGGATCACATGGGCGAAGGCGACGCCGAGCGCGGCGAAGCACACGACGCCGGCGAGGACGAACACGATCAGCTCACCCCAGTACACCGGCCAGCCGATCCCGAAGAAGGCCCGCCCGGCGAGGATGATGATCGCGATCTGCATGGCGGTGTTGGTCACCGCGTTGGCCGCCACCCCGCCGAAGTAGGAGGTGCTCGGCAGCGGCGACCCGTGGATGCGCTTCAGCACCCCGCGCTCCCTCAGGAACACGACGTTGTAGGCCAGCGCCGCGAACGTCGTCGACATCACGCTCATGCCGGCGATCGCCGGTATCAGCAGGTTCAGGTCGTGCTGGCGTCCGCGCAGGATCACGCCGCCGGCGATCAGGAACAGCAGCGGCAGCAGGAAGTTGAAGAAGGCGGCGCTCGGATTGCGCCAGAACATCCGCCGCTCCAGGCGGTACTGGCGCCAGGTCAGGGCCAGCGTCTCAGTCACGGTCCTCCCCTGCGCCGCGCGCGTCGGGGAGCTCCTCCGCGGTGGGCCGGGCGGCCGGCCGCTCAGCCATCAGCGGTCAGCTCCAGGTACACGTCCTCGAGGCTCGGACGCGCCACGCTGAGCTCCTCAAGCCGCTCCCCGCGCGCCAGCGCCCCCGCGGTCAGCTCGTTCAGGACGCCCGTGGGATCGTCGGTCTGCAGCTCGACCAGCTCACCGCTCGCATCGCGGTAGGAGATGCGGTAGTGCGCGGCTCCCGCGCCGAGCTCCCGCGGCGGGCCGATCGCCAGCACGCGACCGTCCTTGATGATCGCCACGCGATCGGCCAGCTCCTGCGCCTCGTCCAGGTAGTGGGTGGTGAGCAGGATCGTCTTGCCGAGCTTGCGCAGGCCGCGCACGGTCTCCCAGGCCGCCTGGCGCGCGGCGGGGTCGAACCCTGTCGTCGGCTCGTCGAGGAAGATCAGCTCCGCGTCGCCCACCAGGGCCAGCGCGAAGTCCAGCCTGCGCAGCTGCCCTCCCGAGAGCTTGCGCGTGCGCACGTCCGCCTTCTCCTGCAGGCCCGCCAGCGCCAATACCTCCTCGACGTCCCGCGGCCTCGGGTAGAAGTGGGCCCAGTGTTCCAGTGCCTCGCGCGGGGTGATGTGGCTGTAGATCCCGCCGGACTGCAGCACGATCCCGATGCGCCGGCGCAGCGCGAGCGACCGTCCGGCCGGGTCGTAGCCGAGCACCGAGACCTCGCCGCCCGAGCGTTCGCGGTAGCCCTCGAGGATCTCCACCGTCGTCGTCTTGCCGGCGCCGTTCGGACCGAGCAGGCCGAACACTTCGCCGCGGCCCACCGTGATGTCGATGCCGCGTACGGCCTCGTACTCGCCGTAGCTCTTGCGCAGGTCGCGCACCTCGATGGCCGCTGCCACGTCGCTCACGGCCCGATCCTCCCGGGGCCGGCGTTCGCTCCTACCAGTGCACACCCCTGGTCAGGGTCGCCATCGCGATCTGTTCGAAGTTGGCGCGCTCCTCGACGTCCTTCTCCCCCTTGGAGGCGGCGGAGTCCGGGAACACCCGGTAGGCGAGGTGCAGCAGCTGGTCGACCGCCTTCGGGGCGAGCGTGTAGGCGACCTCGCCGACCGTCCCCAGGCGGGTGCCCATGTGCTTGGGGCGCGAGCGCAGCGCCTCGCAGATCATCTCGCCCGCCTCCTCCGGGGTGATCGCCGGGAAGGCGTCGTACATCTTGGTCGGGGCGATCATCGGCGTGCGCACGAGCGGCATGTGGATCGTCGTGAACGTCACCCCGTCGCCGACCACCTCGGAGGCGACCACGCGCGTGAACGCGTCCAGCGCGGCCTTCGAGGCAACGTAGGCGGAGAAGCGCGGCGGGTTGGTCTGCACGCCGATCGAGGAGATGTTCACGATGTGCCCGGAGCCCCGCTCGCGCATGTGCGGGAGCAGCCCGATGATCAGCTTGACCGCGCCGAAGTAGTTGAGCTGCATCGTGCGTTCGAAGTCGTGGAAGCGGTCGTAGCTCAGGGCGATCGAACGCCGGATCGATCGCCCGGCGTTGTTGACGAGCATGTCGACGTTGCGGTGGTCGCTGAGCACGCGCTCGACCAGGCGATCGACCGAATCCATGTCGGCCAGGTCGGCCGCGTACACGTAGGCGGTCCCGCCCGAGGCCACGATTTCGGCGCGCACCTCCTCGAGCTTCTCGACGTTGCGTGCCACCAAGAGCGGCACTCCGCCCGCCGCGGCAAGTTTGAGCGCGGTCGCCCGCCCGATGCCCGATGAGGCGCCGGTGATCAGGACGTGCTTTCCGCCCAGCTCGCTCCTCATCGTGCTTCCTTTGGACAGGTCGTCCATCTCGCGCTCCCAGTAGTCCCACAGGCGCGCCGCGTAGTCGTGCAGTGCGGGAGGGTGTTCCAGGGGCGAGCCCTTCAGCGCCCGCTCGGCTTCGAGCGTGTCGAACCTGGGCTTCAGCTCCATGTGCCCGAGCACCTCCTCGGGAACGCCCAGCTCGCGCAGCGCGATCCTGCGCACGTTGCTCAGGGGAGGCGTGCGCATCAGCAGCGACAGCGGCCACTTCGGCAGCGGGTCGGTCAGCCGTTTGTCGACGCTGAAGGCGAAGCGGGGTGCGTGCGCGGCCGCGGCGAACTCGTTGAACACCTCGTCCACGCGCTGGGGGCGCGGGTCGGTGAGGTGAAAGGCGCGGCCGTCCAGGCCGGGCTCGTGCGCGATGTGGTCGAGCGCCGACGCCACCCAGTCGACCGGCACCACGTTGGTCATGCCCAGGTCCAGCCCGAGCAGGGGCATCCACTCGGGGACCACCCGCCGCGCCTGCTGGATCGCCTTGAAGAAGTAGTAGGGCCCGTCGATCTTGTCCATCTCGCCCGTCTGGGAGTCGCCGACGACGACGCCGGGGCGGTAGACCCGCCAGGGCACGTACGGCTGCTCGCGCACGATCCGCTCGGACTCGAACTTGGTGCGGTGGTAGGGCGAGGGCAGCTTCTGGCCCTCTTCGAACATGCTCTCCGCGAACAGGCCCTTGTACTCGCCGGCGACCGCGATCGAGGAGACGTGGTGCAGGTGCTCGGCCTCCAGCGCCCGCGCCAGTTCCACCGCGTGGGTCGTTCCCCCGACGTTGACGGCCGTGTTGCGCTCGGCCGGCGCGGTCATGTCGTAGACGGCGGCCAGGTGGAAGAAGTTGGCGATCTTGCCGCGCAGCTCGTTCACTTCCTCCTGCTCGACCCCCAGCAGCGGCGCGCGCAGGTCCCCGATCACGGGCTTGACCCGTTTGGCGGCAGCGGCTCCGGCGAGCACCCTCCAGCCGGCGATCAGGTCGTCCAGGCGTCCCATCGAGCGCCGGCGCACGAGCACGTAGACGTCGCCCTGGCGCTGGCCGAGCAGGCGCTCGACCAGGCGCCGTCCGATGAAGCCCGTTGCACCTGTGACGAAGTAGGCCATGGGGCCTGAAGACTACCTGGAAAGGGCGTGCGCCCGGCCGTCCCCCGCCCCGGTCGCTGCCGGCGGGACCCTATGCGCCGGCGCCCGCCCCGCCGCGGCCCTCGCCGGCTGCGAAGCGGGCGGCTCCGCGCGCGCCGTCCTGGAAGACCTCCGGCCCGGTGTCGGCCTCCAGGGCCAACCCCTCCGCAAGCGTCATCCCCAGCCCCTCGATCGCGGCGCGCCGGTCGGCGAGCATCGTCCGCGCGGGGAAGCTCGCGAGCCCCTCGGCGAGCTCCAGCGCGCGCTCGAGGTGGGCGCCCGGCGGCACGACCTCGGTGAGCAGGCCCATCGAGAGGGCCTCCTCGGCCCCGACCATGCGCCCGGTGAGGATCAGATCCAGCGCGCGACCGAGCCCCACGATGCGGGGCAGCCGCTGGGTGCCGCCGTCGATCAGCGGCACCCCCCAGCGGCGCTCGGGATAGCCGAGCGTGGAGCCCTCGGTCGCGATGCGCAGGTCGCACCACAGCGCCAGCTCCAGGCCTCCCGCCAGGCAGAAGCCGGAGATCGCCGCGATCGTCGGCTTGGACGGCGTCAGGCGGGTGAATCCCAGCGGCCCCTCCGCGGCCATCAGCCGCGGCGCGAAGCTCTCGATCGCCTTCAGGTCGGCCCCCGCGCAGAACGAGACCCCGCCGGCGCCGGTGAGCACGAGCACGCGCGCCCGCTCGTCGGCCTCGAAGCGCCCGTAGGCGTCGTGCAGGGCGGCCGCGGTGGGACCGTCGACGGCGTTGCGTCTGTGCTGGCGGTCGATCGTGATCAGCGCGGCCCCGCCCCTGCGCTCGTAGCGCACCGCCTCGGGCTCGCTCATGCGCTCACCGCACCGGCTCAGAACCGAGAGCTACCAGCCGCCGTGCCACCGGGCATCGCCCAGGTGGGCCTTGCGCGCCGCCGTGCGCTCCGCCTTGCGCCTGTCCAGATGCCGCTGGATCATGCTCATCGTGAACACGAAGAGCGGAAACAGCACGATCAGGATGAAGCCGCCATACGTCACGACTTTGTCGTCGGTGGCCCCGTAGAAGCCGCGCCCGTCGTTGTAGGCCTGCGCGGCCGGAGCGAGAACCAGCCACAGCAGCACCACGGGCGCGATCAGGCTCATCGACAGGCGGCGCATCTGGACGCGGATCCTAGCGAAGGCGGGCGGCGTGCCGCCGGGCGCCTACCATCGACGAGCGATGGCGGTATTGATCGCATCGGATCTGCACAAGGACATGGCGGGGCGGCCGCTGCTGAGCGGCGTCTCGTTCAAGCTCGAGCGCCGCGAACGTCTGACGATCGCCGGGCGCAACGGCGCGGGCAAGACCACGCTGCTGCGGATGCTCGCGGGCGAGACGTCGATCGACCGGGGCGAGCTGATCGTCGGCAAGGGTGTGCGGATCGCCCTGCACGACCAGCGTCCGCCGCGCGAGCGCGCGCTGCCCCTGCGGGAGTACCTGCTCTCCGGCTGCTCGGAGGAGCTTCAGATCGAGGCCGAGCTGGGCGAGCTCGAGGCGCAGATGGCCGACGGGACCGCCGACGAGGCGATGCTCGCCCGCTACGCCCGCGCGCAGGCACGGCTGGACGCTCGCGGGGGCTACCTGTGGCGCGACCGCGCCACGGCCATGGCACGCGGCCTGGGGTTCGTGCCGGAGGACCTGGATCGGACGCTTGACACCTTCTCCGGCGGCCAGCTGACGCGCGCGTCGCTCGCGCGGGCGCTCGCCACCGGGGCCGAGGTGCTGCTGCTGGACGAGCCGACCAACCATCTCGACATCGAGTCGCTCGAGTGGCTGGAGCAGACGCTCGTCGAACTGGATGCGGCGGTCGTGCTCGTGGCGCACGACCGCTGGTTCCTTGAGGCGGTCGGTACCGCGGTGCTCGAGATCGAGGGCGGACGCTCGCGCTTCTTCGCCGGGACCTGGCACCAGTGGCGCACCGAGCAGGCCAACCGCGAGATCGCGCTGGGCAGGGCGATCGACTCCCAGCGGGCGGAGATCGCGCGCCTGGAACGGTTCATCGAGCGCTTCCGCTACAAGGCGACGAAGGCGCGTCAGGCGCAGTCGCGCGTGAAGAAGCTCGCCAGGATCGAGCGCATCGACGGTGAGCAGCCGCGCCGGTCCGGCAAGGGCCTCGAGTTCGCGTTCTCTGCGCCGGAGCGCTCCGGGCGGGTGATCTTCGAGCTCTCGGACGGCCGCATCGAGGTCGGCGGCGAGCCTCAGAACGGGAACGGGGCGAAGGCCGGCGCGCCCCCGGTCGTGCTGCTCGAGCACGCCGAGCTGTGGCTCGAGCGGGGCGAGCACGTCTCGCTGGTGGGTCCGAACGGGGTCGGCAAGACGATGCTGATCGAGACGCTGACGGGGCGGCGCAGGCTCGCGGCGGGCAGGCTGAGCACCGGTCACAACGTGAAGATCGGCTATCTGTCCCAGCACGCCGACGAGCTCGGCGCGGGCGGAGCGCCCGGCCAGAGCGTGGTCGAGGCGGTGCAGCGCGCGACGGGCCTGAACCAGGGCCGGGCGCGCGCGCTGCTCGGACGCTTCCTGTTCTCCGGCGAGGAGGCCGAGAAGCCGCTCGACGGCCTCTCCGGCGGCGAGCGCCGCCGCCTGTCCCTGGCGATCCTCGTGCACTCGGGCGCGAACGTGCTGATCCTCGACGAGCCCACCAACCACCTGGACATCGACAGTCGCGAGGCGCTCGAGGACGCCCTGCGGGGGTTCGAGGGGGCGATCCTCCTGGTCTCACACGACCGCGCGCTCCTGGACGCCGTGGGCACGCGCACGATCGCGGTGGAGGAACGCACGCTGCACAGCTACGTCGGAGGCTGGCCCGAGTACGTGCGTGTGCGCGAAGAGCGCAAGGCCGCCCCGGCCGCCGCCGCGCCGGCCGCCGCCGCCCCGGCCCCGGCCGTCCCCGCCGGAGCCCCCGGGACGGCGCCGGCGAAGGCCTCCAAGGGCAAGCCCAGGGCGCGACCGAAGGGACCCTCGAAGAATCGCCTGACCGACCAGCAGAAGGCCGAGCGGCTGGTCGAGGACGCCGAGGCCGCGATGCGGGCGCTCGAGGACGAGCTGGCCGATCCGGCGGCCTGGGCCACGGCCTACGAGTCGGCCAAGTCGCAGGCGCGCCACACCGCCGCAAGACGCGCCGTCGAGGACGCCTACGCGCGCCTTGAGGCGCTGATCGACTGACCTACACTGCCGGTATGGACGGCGTGAAGACCGCGCGCAACGTCGCGATCGTCGCGCTGATCGCCGCCGCGGTGTACCTGCTGCCCGGCGGCGGGCGCGCGGCGAGCACGTTCGAAGCGCTGCTGATGGTCGGCTTCGGGGTCGCGATCGCCTACCTCGGGCTGCGCCTGTACCGCGAACACCGCGTCGCCCTGCACGGCCTCGGCGACCGCTACCGGGCGCTCCTCTACGGGGCGCTCGCCGTCGCGACGTTCGCCGTGGTCGCCCAGCCGCGCATGTGGCGGACGGGCCTGGGCGAGGTCGTCTGGTTCGCGCTCGTCGGCTTCGTCGTCTACTCCCTGATCGCGGTCTACCGCTACTGGCGCACCTACTGACGCCCGCGGGCGACGGCCCGCGGGCGCCTCCTATCCTCGTGGGGCATGACAGCCACCGAGGTATCGGCCGAAGGCGCGGACTCCGGGGCGGGTCTCGTCGAGCAGCGGCGCAGCCTGCCCGATCAGCCCGGCGTGTACCTGTTCCGCGACGGCAGGGGCCGGGTGGTGTACGTGGGCAAGGCCAACTCCGTGCGCAAGCGGGTCGCCTCGCACTTCTCGAAGGCCCGGGTGCCGAGCAGCCCCGGCCACGCCGAGATGGTGGCGAGCGTCGAGCACATCGAGTGCGTCGTCGTGGCGACGGAGGCAGAGGCGCTGCTGGCCGAGCAGAGCTTCATCAAGCAGTACCGGCCCCGCTTCAACATCCGCCTGCGCGACGACAAGTCCTACCCGTTCATCGCGATCTCCCTGGACGAGCCGTTTCCGAGGGTGTACTTCACGCGCGAGCGCCACCGTCCGGGCCGGGCGTACTTCGGCCCCTACTCCAATGCCAAGCGCGTGCGAGCCACGCTCGAGGTGCTCGCGAAGGTCTTCATGTTCCGCTCCTGCACCGGCCCTGAGCCCGGGAGGCGCAGCGGGTCACCGTGCCTTGACTACTACATCAAGCGCTGCGAGGCACCCTGCGTGGGGTACGTGTCGAAGGAGGACTACCGCGCGAGCATCGACGGGGTGATGGACTTCCTGTCCGGACGCTTCAAGGCGATCGAGCGCGACCTCGAGCGGCGCATGCGCGAGGCCGCTGCCGAGGAGCGCTTCGAGCAGGCCACGCTCGAGCGCAACCGGCTGCGGGCGGTTCATTCGCTGCTGGAGCGCCGGCGCGTGGCGAACGAGTCGGTGGGCACGCTCGACGCCGTGGCGGTGGCCGTGGACGGGCGTGATGCCAACGCGCAGGTCTTCCAGGTGCGCGACGGGGTGCTCTCCGACCGCCAGGCCTTCTACCTGGCCAACGAGACCGAGCGCGGAGTCGCCGAGGTGGGGGAGGAGTTCATGCTCCAGTACTACGCCGGGCACATGTCGATACCGGCGCTGCTCGTCGTGCAGTCGGAGCTGGCCGAGCGTCCGGCGCTGGCCGAGGCTCTCGCCAGCCGTCGCGGCGGACCGCTGGAGCTGCGCGCGGCCGAGCGCGGCGAGAAGCGCCGCATCCTGGAGCTGGCCGAGCGCAACGCCCGGCTGGCGCTCGATCAGGAGCGCCTGCGCTCCGAGCGGCGCCGCCAGAGTCGCGCGGAGGCGCTCGAGGGGCTGCAGCGGGCGCTCGAGCTCGACGCACCCCCGATCCGGATCGAGTGCTTCGACATCTCCAACCTCGGCGGCACGCACACGGTCGCCTCGATGGTCGTGCTCGAGGGCGGGGCGCCGAAGAAGGCCGACTACCGGCGCTTCACGATCCGCACGGCGGAGGGCTCCTCCGACGACTACGCCGCGATGGCGGAGGTCCTTCACCGGCGCTTCGCGCAGTGGGAGCGCCAGGCCGACATCTCGCCGCACGATCCCGCCTATGACGCGAGCTTCGCCTCGCTGCCGAACCTCGTCGTGATCGACGGCGGCAAGGGCCAGCTCTCGGCGGGGCTCGGCCCGCTGCGCGGCTTTCGCGACCGGGGTGTGGCCGTCGTGGCGCTGGCCAAGCGCATCGAGGAGGTGTTCCTGCCGGGACGCCCCTCGCCCCTGACGCTCGACCACTCCTCGCCCGCGCTGCAGCTGTTGCAGCGCGCTCGCGACGAGGCGCACCGCTTCGCCGTGACCCACCACCGCTCAAGGCGCGACCGGGCCATGACGAGCTCGCTGCTCGACGAGCTGCCCGGCGTGGGCCCGGCGCGAAAGCGCGCGCTGCTGGGGCACTTCGGCTCGCCCGAGGCGGTCGTCGCCGCCTCACGCGAGGAGCTGCAGGCGGTGCCCGGCCTGCCCGCCAAGGTCGCACGCGAGCTGCACGGGCATCTGCACCGCGCCGGCTGAGGGCACGGATGCCGGCCGGACCCGTGCGCGGAGCAGCTCGAGCCGCTCGCGGCCGGATCGACGCCGGCGCCTTCAAGGGCTGGTGGCCCAGATGTCCGTCGAGCAGGGCACAATCAAGCGCATGGCCGTGATCAGGCCCCTGCGTCATTCGCGCGCCGCGACCGATCCGGGATCCGACGGCCGGTCCGACGGCGCGGACTCCGAGTCGCGCCTGCAGGACCTCGTCGTGATCACCGGCTTCTCGGGCGCGGGCAAGTCGACCGCGATGAACGTGTTCGAGGACGCGGGCTACTTCTGCGTGGACAACCTCCCGCCGGAGATGATCCGCTCGCTGGTGGACCTGTTCGTGCACAGGGGCTCGAAGGTCGAGCACGCCGCGGTCGTCTCGGACGTTCGCGGGGGCGTCTACTTCGAGGCGCTGCAGGAGGTGGTGGACGATCTGGACGCGCTCGGCGTGACCCACCACGTGCTGTTCCTGGAGGCCTCCGAGCAGACGCTCGTGACCCGCTACAAGGAGACCCGCCGGCGCCATCCGCTCGCGCCCGAGGGCAGCGTGGCGGCGGGCGTCGCCACCGAGCGGGACATGCTCGAACCGCTGCGCGGCCGCGCGGATCTGGTGATCGACACGACGGGCATGTCCGCTGCGATGCTGCGCGGGAAGATCGCCGAGGAGTTCCTGCCCCGCAAGGCCGCCGGCCGGCTGGCGCTGACGTTCATGAGCTTCGGCTTCAAGCACGGTCCCCCGCGCGGGGAGGACCTGGCGTTCGACGTGCGCTTCCTGGCGAACCCCCACTACGAGGCCGAGCTGCGCGAGCTGACCGGGCGCGATCAGCCGGTGATCGATTACATCGCCCGCGACGGGCGCCTTCAGGAGCTGTACGCGAGGCTTGACTCGCTGCTCGACTTCCTGCTGCCGCAGTACGTCGCCGAGGGCAAGTCGCACCTGATGATCGCGATCGGCTGCACCGGCGGGCGTCACCGCTCGGTCGTGATCGCCGAGCACCTGGCCGAGCGCTACCGCGACCACGACGCGCTCGACGTGGCGGTTGCCCACCGGGACATCGAGAGGCGCCCGCAGGGCTCCTGAGCGCGGCACTCCCGGCGTGCCGGCGCCCCAAGGCGTGGTTGCGCTAGACGGCATGGGCGCCGCTCCGCGCGGAGCCGAGATCCGGCTCGCTGATACCCTCCCCGGGCTCGCCGGGCGACGGAGCCACGCTTCCGGGCCCCGGCATCGTTCAACTTCGCCCCAGGAGGCATCGAGTGCCCGTACGTGTGGGAATCAACGGATTCGGCAGGATCGGCCGGAACGTGTTCCGGGCCGCCATGGCTCGCGAGGGCGCGCATGGCCAGGAGATCGAGTGGGTGGCCGCCAACGATCTGACCGACTCCGCGACGCTCGCTCACCTGCTCAAGTACGACTCGATCCTGGGTCCCTACCCGGGCACGGTGCGCACCCTCGGCGAGGGGGCGCTGGAGGTCGACGGGCGCGAGCTGAAGGTGCTCGCCGAGCGCGACCCGGCGGCGCTGCCGTGGGGGGAGCTGGGGGTCGACGTGGTGATCGAGTCGACCGGCCTGTTCACCGACCGCGAGAGCAGCGCCAAGCACCTGGCGCAGGGCGCCAAGAAGGTGATCATCTCCGCCCCCGGGAAGGATCCGGATGCGACCGTCGTGTTGGGGGTGAACTTCGATGAGGTCTATGACCGCGAGAAGCACGACGTGATCTCGAACGCCTCCTGCACGACCAACTGCCTGGCGCCGGTGGCGAAGATCGTCAACGACAGCGTCGGGATTCGACACGGCCTGATGACCACGATCCACGCGTACACGGCCGACCAGCGCCTGCAGGACCTGCCGCACAAAGACCCGCGCCGCGCCCGCGCCGCCGCGATCAACCTGATTCCCGCCTCGACCGGCGCCGCGAAGGCGATCGGCCTTGTGATCCCCGCTCTGCAGGGCAGGCTGCACGGCTTCGCCGTGCGCGCGCCCGTGCCGACGGGCTCGGTCGTCGACCTGACCGTCGAGTGCGATCGGGAGACGAGCGTCGAGGAGGTCAACCAGGCGCTCAGGACGGCCAGCCAGGACGGCCCGCTGCAGGGGATCATGCAGTACACCGAGGATCCGATCGTCTCAACCGACATCGTGCAGTCGCCCTACTCCTCGATCGTCGACTCGCTGCTGACGGCCGTGCTGGACGGCACGATGCTGAAGGTGGTCGCCTGGTACGACAACGAGTGGGGCTACTCCAATCGCCTGGTGGACCTCGTGCAGAGGGTTCTGTGAGCCGCAGCCGGGCGGCAGGTCGGGCGGACGGCCGGCTCGGCCGGGGGGCGTCGTGAAGCAGCGCGTCCGGACGGGAGCGGGTCGGTGAGGAGCATCGACGAGCTGGACGTGCACGGCAAGCGCGTGCTCGTGAGGGTCGACTTCAACGTGCCCCTCGGCAATGGCGCGGACGGCAGGCCCGTCGTGGCCGACGACACGCGCATCGTCGCGGCGCTCGGGACGATCGAAGAGCTGCGCGGGCGCGGGGCGAGGCTCGTGCTGGTCTCCCATCTCGGCCGCCCGGACGGACGGCGCGATCCGGCGCTCTCGATGGCGCCGGTCGCAGAGCGTCTGCGAGAGCTGACCGGCGCCGAGGTCACGCTCGCGCCGGCGGTCGTGGGCGAGGAGGTCAAGGCGCTCACCAACAAGCTCGGCGACGGTGAGCTGCTGTTGCTCGAGAACGTCCGCTTCGAGGGGGGTGAGAAGCGCAACGACCCCGCGTTCGCCCGTGCGCTCTCCGAACTGGCCGACCTGTACGTCGACGACGCGTTCGGCGTGGCCCACCGGGCGCACGCGAGCAACGAGGGGGTGGCCCACCTGCTGCCGAGCGCGGCCGGGCGGCTCCTGGAACGCGAGGTAAGGACGCTGACCGGCATCCTCGAGAACGCCTCCCAGCCGCTGGTCGCGATCGTCGGCGGTGCCAAGGTCACCGACAAGATCGGCGTGATCGACCGTTTTCTGCAGATCGCCGACACGATCATCATCGGCGGGGCGATGTGCTTCCCGTTCCTGTGCGCGCAGGGTCACGCGGTCGGCGATTCGCTGTGCTCGCAGGAGGACACCGAGCACGCTCGCCGCGTCCTTGCGCAGGCCGCCCGCCCGGGCCGGGCGCGCGTGGAGCTGCCCAGCGACCTCGTGATCGGCGATCGGCTCGCCGAGGACGCCGAGCATCGCGTGCTGGACGGGGTCGAGGTGCCGAAGGGCTGGATGGGCCTCGACATCGGCCCGGCGAGCGCCGAGCGCTACGCCCGCCAGATCGCGCGGGCGAGCACCATCTTCTGGAACGGCCCGATGGGCGCGTTCGAGCTCGCGCCGTTCGCGGCCGGGACCCGCGCGGTCGCCGAGGCGGTCGCCGGGGCGAAGGGCCTCACGGTCGTCGGCGGCGGCGACTCGGCCGCCGCGCTCGCGCAGTTCGGCCTGGAGCACGCGGTCGACCATCTGTCGACCGGCGGGGGCGCGACGCTCGAGCTGGTCGAGGGCAACACCCTTCCGGCCGTGCAGGCGCTCGAAGGCGCGGGAGTCGTCTCCTGATGGCCGCGGGAGCGTTCTGATGGCCCGCACGCCGCTGGTGGCGGGCAACTGGAAGATGTACAAGACCGAGGAGCAGGCCGAGCAGTACATCCAGGCGCTGCTTCCGCTGCTCTCGGCGGTCGACGGCGTCGAGGTGGCGATCTGCACGCCGTTCACCGACCTGCGGGCGATGGTCGACAGCGCCAGGGGATCGCGCGTGGAGGTGTACGCGCAGAACATGCACTACGAGCAGGAGGGTGCCTTCACGGGAGAGGTCTCGGCGTCGATGCTGCGCGAGCTCGACGTGCGCGGCGTCGTGCTCGGGCACTCCGAGCGGCGGGCGATGTTCGGCGAGACCGACAGGGCGCTCGCCCTGAAGCTCCCGGCGGCCCTGGCTGTGGGGCTCGTGCCGATCCTGTGCGTCGGCGAGACCGAGCAGGAGCGAGAGCAGGAGGAGACCGACCGCAAGCTGCGCCAGCAGATCAGGGAGGATCTGGCCGGAGTGCCGAACGAGCGGCTCGCGGACGTCGTGATCGCCTACGAGCCGATCTGGGCGATCGGGACCGGCCGGGTGGCGACGCCCGGGCAAGCGCAGGAGGCGGTCGCGTTCATCAGGGCGCTCGTGGGGGACCGCGACCGGGTGGCGGGCGAGCGCGTGAGGATCCTCTACGGCGGCTCTGTCAAGCCCGAGAACGCCGCCGAGCTGTTCGAGCTGCCCGACGTGGACGGCGCGCTCGTGGGTGGCGCGTCGCTGCAGGCGCAGTCGTTCGCTCAGATCGTGGCCGCCGCGGCCCCATGACGCTGCCCGCCGGTCCCCGGGCGCTGCCGGTGCCGTGCGCGTGCCTGATCGTGCTCGACGGATGGGGGCTGGCCGACCCGGGGCCCGGCAACGCGGTGTCGCTCGCGCGCACCCCCGTGTTCGACGAGCTCTGGGAGAAGCTTCCCCACACGACGCTCACGGCGTGCGGCCGCGCCGTCGGGCTGCCCGAAGGCCAGATGGGAAACAGCGAGGTCGGGCACCTGAACCTCGGCGCCGGCGCGGTCGTCCGCCAGGACCTCGTGCGGATCGACGACGCGATCGCGGACGGCTCGCTGGCTCGCAACGAGGTCCTGCGGGCCGCCTTCGCCGGCGCCGAGCGGGTGCACCTGCTGGGTCTCGTCTCCGACGGCGGGGTGCACTCCTCGCTCGATCATCTGTACGCGCTGATAGGGCTGGCGGGCGAGCTGGACGTGAAGGACCTCGTGGTGCACGCGTTCACCGACGGTCGCGACACGCTCCCGCACGCGGGAGCGGGGTACCTCTCACAGCTGGAGCGCATGCCCGGCGCACGCGTGGGGTCGGTGGTGGGGCGCTACTGGGCGATGGACCGCGATCGGCGCTGGGACCGCACGCAGCGGGTCTACGACATGCTCGTGCACGGCCGCGCACCGCACCGAGCGCAGAGCGGCGAGCAGGCGGTGGCCGAAGCCTACGAGCGGGGCGAGACCGATGAGTTCATCGAGCCGACGCTCGTCGGCGGGGACGCGCGGATGCGTCCCGGGGACAGCGCGATCTGCTTCAACTTCAGGCCCGACCGCATGCGCCAGCTGACGCGGGCGCTGGCCGAGCCGGGGTTCGGAGAGGGCGGCGGCGAGGAGCTCCCGGGCTGGACCGGCCGCGGCGGCGGCGCCGTGATCGCGCGCTACGCGACGCTCACCTCCTACGAGGAGGGCTGGCCCTACCCCGTCGTCTTCTCCCAGGAGCATCCGCAGACGACGCTCTCGCTGGTGCTCGCGGCGGCCGGAGCCTCCCAGCTGCACGTGGCCGAGACCGAGAAGTACCCGCACGTCACCTACTTCTTCAACGGCGGCGGCGAGGCGCCGGTGAGCGGCGAGCGGCGCGAGCTGGTGGACTCGCCGCGGGACGTGCCGACCTACGACCACAAGCCCCAGATGAGCGCCCACGAGGCGGCCGCCGCGTTCGTGGGCGCCTGGCGCGAGGATCGTCCGCGGTTCGGGATCATCAACTTCGCCAACGCCGACATGGTCGGGCACACCGGGGTGATCGAGGCGGCCGTGACGGCGATCGAGACCGTCGACGGGTGCCTGGGCGAGGTGGTCACCGCGGTGCACGAGGCCGGCGGGGCCTGCGTCGTTACCGCCGACCACGGCAACGCCGATCACATGCTCGAGCCGGACGGAAGCCCGAACACCGCGCACTCGCTGAACCCGGTGCCGCTGATCGTGACCGCTCAGGGTGTGAGGCTCGCGCAGAGCGGCGGTATCCTGGCGGACGTGGCGCCGACGGTGTTGGAGCTGTTGGGGATAGAGCAACCGGCCGCGATGACCGGCCGTTCGCTGATCCGCGGGTGATGGGACGGTCGCCGCACCGCCCGGCGCACGCCGGCCGCAGTGCGCGCGAGGGGAGGGGGCGGGGTGGCGCCCGGCGGGTCGGCCCCTGAGGGACGGGACGGCCGTGGCGGGCGCCGATCGCGGCGCCTGCTCGGCGCCGCCTTCCTCGGCGCCGGCGTGAACCACTTCGTGATGCCGCGTGCCTACGAGCGGATCGTGCCGCCGCGGCTACAGGGTCATGCCGGGCCGCTGGTGCAGGCGAGCGGCGTGGCCGAGGTGGTGGGGGGCATCGGCGTGCTGCTGCCGCGCACGCGCTCCCACGCCGGGGTGTGGCTGATCGCGCTGCTGGCGGCGGTGTTCCCGGCGAACCTGTACATGGCGCGGATGCCCGAGCGCTTCCAGCCGATCCCCCGCTGGGCGCTGTATGCGCGCCTGCCCCTGCAGCCGCTGATGATGTGGTGGGCGTGGAGGGCGACCCGACCGTGACAGCGCTCTGGCGAGAAGCTGCTTTTGACGCTGCTATGTTCGCTTAGGAGGGAGGCTCAAATCGTCATGTCGACCGCGACCGCCGTCAAGATCCCCAGGGGGGAACAGGAGAACCTCAGCGAAGGGGAGTCGCGCGCCTGGCGCGGCCTGCTGCGGGCGCACGCGTGCCTGGCCAGGCGGCTGGACGCGGAGCTCGAGCGCGAGCACCGGCTGCCGATGATCTCCTATGAGGTGCTGAGCCACCTCGGCGACTCGAGCGGAGGGCGCATGCGCATGTGCGACCTCGCCGAGCAGGTGCAGCTGTCGCGCAGCGGGCTGACGCGCCTGGTCGATCGCCTGCAGGCGGAGGGACTGCTCGAGCGCTGCTCCTGCGCGCACGATGCCCGCGGCTCCTACGCGTGCCTCACCGAGACCGGGCGCGAGCGCCTGATGGAAGCGCGCGGCACCCACGTGGCCGTGATGAGAGAGCACTTCTTCTCGCACTTCGCCGAGAGCGAGCTGAGCTGGCTCGCGGACACCTGGGAGCGCATCGCTCCCTGCTCCGTTTCCTGAGGCCGGTCGGCCCTCCGGCCCCCGAGGCCGGTCAATCCCGCCGTCCCTGGGGCGGTCACACGTCCGGCGTCGGCCGCCGGTCAGGTTCCTCGTGGCCCGGAGGGTCGAGTTCGCCCGCCGGGTCGGCGGTACGCGCGGCCGCTGAGGCGACACGGCGGCGGTGGCGGCGGTGCAGGATGAACACGCCCACCGCGGCGGCGAGCACCGCGGCGAGGCCGAACAGGCCGAATGTCTGGATCGCGTTGCCGGCGGCGTGCCCGATGAAGTAGGCGAGCAGGCCGATCGCGATCGCCCAGCAGATGCCGCCGCAGGCGTTCCAGAAGAAGAAGGAGCGCCAGGGCATGTGCGTGGCGCCGGCCAGCCAGGAGGCCCAGATGCGCAGCCCGAGGAAGAAGCGGCCGAAGAACACGGCCTTCGGGCCGTGGCGGACGAAGAACAGCTCCCCGCTCTTGAGGGTCTGCAGACGCTGGGCGTGGAAGCGGCCCGGTCGTTCCAACAGCCAGCGTCCGCCCTGCTGGCCGATCACATAGCCGATGTTGTCGCCCACGATCGCGCCGGCGGCGGCGATCGGGATCACGAGCTCGATCTGAAGCGTGCCCCTGCTGGCCAGGACCGCGGCCGCGATCAGGCCCGTCTCACCGGGGACCGGCACGCCGCTCGACTCCGCCGTCACCAGCAGGAACAGCAGCGGGTAGCCGATGTGGCCTACGTCGACGATGGAGGCGAGCATGGAGGGATCTCCCTTTGAGATGCCGCTGCGCCGGTCGGCCTATTTGGTGTTTTCCGAGACGAGCTGTTTGAGCGCGCTGGAAGCCTGCTGGACGTCGGAGTAGACGACGTTGCGCAGCGTCACCTTGGTCGGGGCGGGGGAGGTGAGGAACACCACGGCCGCGATCGCCCCGGCGAGGGCGAGCAGCGCCAGCAGGCCGACCAGCAGGCGGCTGCCCCGGCGCCGGCCGCGCCCTGCGTCGGGCGAGCTCACGGGCGCGAGGACCCGGTCCTGGGCCCTGGGCGGCCCGGGACGGGGCCGGCGCGGGGTGACGGCTCCCGCGCCCGCGCCGCGGGCGGCGCTCGCGCGCTCGGGGGCGCCCCTGCCCCTGCCCAGCACGCTCGTGGCCTGCGTAGCGGGCGCGCGTGCGACGGCCGGGCGCTTGGCGGGGGCGATGCCGTCCGCGCCGCGACTGAGCGCCTGCCCCATCTCCCGGGCGCTCTGGTAGCGCTCGGCGGGGTCCAGCGCGAGCGAGATCGCGACGGCCTCGGCGAGCTCGGGGCCGACCGCGGCGACGAGCGTGTCGAGCATCGGCGGCTGCTCCTGCTGCTGCTTGAGCGCCAGCTCGGTCAGCGAGGTCGCCTCATAGGGCAGGCGTCCGGAGATCAGCTGGTAGGTGACGACCCCGAGCGCGTACAGGTCGGCGCTCGGTCCGGCCTCCTCGCCACGGGCCTGCTCGGGTGCGAGGTAGGCGGCGGTTCCGAGGACCGACCCGACCTGCGTGATGCTCGACTGCTCGGTGGCCTTGGCGATGCCGAAGTCGGCCAGCTTGACCTGGCCTTCGCGCGAGCGCAGCAGGTTGCCGGGCTTGACATCGCGGTGGACCACGCCGTGGCGGTGGGCGTAGTGCAACCCCTCGCACGCCTGCTCGATGATGGCGATCGCCTCGTCCACCTCCATCCAGCCGTCGTCGCGCAGGATCTCCGCGCAGGAGACCCCCTCGATGTACTCCATCACGATGAAGTACTGGCCGGTGCTCTCGTCCTGGCCGGAATCGAACACCTGCACGATGTTCGGGTGGACCAGGCGCGCGGCGGCCTGCGCCTCGCGCTGGAAGCGCGACACGAACGTGGGGTCCTCGGCCAGGTGCTCGGCCAGCAGCTTGACCGCCACCTGGCGCTCCAGGCGCAGATCGAGGGCGAGGTGCACGGTGGACATCCCGCCGAACCCGAGCCGGCCCTCCAGGCGGTAGCGCCCGGCTATCTCCACCGCGCTCATTTGCCGCCTTCCTGGCCGCCGGCCCCGGCGCCGCCGGCGCCCGCGCCGCCTCCCTGCCCGGCACCCGCCCCGGGCGCGGCTTCGCTCCCGCCGGCCCCCGGCGCGGGCGTGCCGCCACCGGTCCCGGGCGTGGTCGGGGTCGTGGGGGTGGTCGGGGTCGTGGGGGTGGTCGGGGTCGTCGGGGTGGTCGGGGCCGTGGAGGTCTGGGTGACGGGCGGCGGGGCGGTGGTGCGGGTGCTCGTGGTGGTCCTGGGCTGAGTGCTCGTCACGGTCGCCCCCGCCAGCGGCTGTGCGCACAGGGCGCGCGCGCGGTAGCTCAGGTTCGCGATGCCGACGCGCAGCGTGTTGCGCAGGCCGGGGTCGACCGTCGCGGGCAGCGCGGCGAAGTCCCGGGCGGTTTTCAGAAGCGCGGCTTCGGTCGCGGCGCAGCTGCCGTTGCCGGTCTGCGCCGCCTGGGCCACTTCTTCGAAGTCGCTCTGCAGCGGGCCTGCGTTGCCGACCGGGATGAGCCCCTTGCCGGAGCTTCCACAGGAGACCATCAGGGCGATGGCGGCGCCGAGCCCGGCGGCCGGCACGAGGCGCCGAATCGAGGCCGGACCCGGCGATCTGCCTGCTTGTGGGCGCCTGCGCATGATCATTGACCGTACTCCAGCCGCTCGGCCAGCGAGTCAGGCAGGCGCGCCGCGCGGATGGCGGCGGCGGCGCCGGCCACGTCGTAGGTTGTGCGATGGAAGGCCGCGGTCAGGCCGTCGAGGTCCAGCAGCAGCCAGGCCGCGCGCGGGTCTCCGTCACGTGGCTGCCCGACGCTCCCGGGGTTCAGCAGCCACTCGCCGGAGCTCAGGTCGAGCTGCACGCCGTCCCCCTGCGGCTCGCCGGTGGCCGGGCCCCCGGCCTCGCGAACGAACGAGAGCGCCACGTGCGAGTGGCCGATCAGGCAGATGCGATGGCGCTGGGCATCCAGGCACAGCTCGGCGAGCAGGGTCGAGAGCACGTACTCCCAGACCGGGTCGCGGGGACTGGCGTGGTAGAGGCCCACCGATCCCTCCTGTCCCTGCGGGCGCAGGTCCTTCAGGAAGGCGAGGTTCTCCGGCCTGATCACCTCCTGGGTCCACTCGACCGCGAGGCTCGCGCCGCGCGAGAAGTCGTCCAGCGGGATCTCGCCGGTGACCGCGAGGTCGTGGTTGCCCGCCAGGCATACCGCGGCGTGCTCTCGGGCGAGCTCCACGCAGGCGTCGGGCTCGGCTCCGTAGCCGACCAGGTCGCCCAGGCACCACAGCTCGGCGGCATCGCTCGCTGCGACCGCGTCGAGCGTGGCCTCGAAGGCGTGCCGGTTGGCGTGTATGTCGGAGATGACCGCGACCTTCATCGCTGTCGCCGTTTGCGGCTGCGCGGCGCTACTCCTCGGCTGCGCGGGGCTAATCCTCGCCTGGCCCGGCCTCCGTGCCGCCGAACTCGGGCAGGTTCTTGATGCCCTCCCGGGTGCGCCACTTGGAGTAGTTGTCCTCCATCGCGTCGATCAGCTCGCGCATGAAGCGCGGGGAGAGGTTCACACGGGAGACGACAACGCCCGGGACCTCCTCGGACTCGACCTCGTGGTCGACCCGGGCGAAGGTGACGGTGAACTCGTAGTCGGAGTGGCTTACGTTGGCGAAGTTCGCGTACACGCCCCCCATGATCTCGGGGGAGAGGTGGATGTTTATGTGGCGCTCGGCGCCTGAGTCTTGGTCGTTCACGTAGCTAGTATCGCAAGCGCCGGGCCCGGATCGACGACCGAGCCCGTGCCGAGACATGACAGAGCCCCCTCCAAACCGATCGTGACCCGCGCCTCGACGCCGCTGGACCGCCTCCGCGAAGCCGTGCTCGAGGCCGCCGAGGGTCTCTCCGGCGGACTCTCCGGCCGCGGGGTGATAACGCTCGAGCGCCCGCCGCGCGCGGATCTCGGCGACTACTCGACCAACGCGGGCCTGCTCTTGGCGCGGGGTGTGGGCCCGCCCCCCCGGGAGGTCGCGCAGCGCCTGGGCGAGGCCCTCAAGGAGCGCCTCGGCGCGAGCCTCGAGCGCTTCGAGGTCGCCGGACCGGGATTCCTGAACCTGCATCTCGCCGACTCCTGGATCGCCGGTGCGCTCGCCGAGGTGCTCGCCGCCGGGGAGATGTTCGGCTCAGGCGCGGCCGAGCACCCCGAGCGCATCCTGGTCGAGTTCGTCTCGGCCAACCCGACGGGGCCGATGCACGTCGGCCACGCGCGCAACGCCGCCTACGGCGACGCGCTGGCGCGCGTGCTGGCGTTTCGCGGTCACGATGTGGAGCGCGAGTTCTACGTGAACGACGCCGGCTCGCAGGTGCGCAAGCTCGGCGAGTCGGTCAGGGCGCTCTCGCGGGGCGAGCCCGTGCCCGAGGACGGCTACCGCGGCGCCTACGTGGAGCAGCTCGTCCACCTCGTGCAGACGGACTCCGAGGATCCGCTCGAGCTCGGCCGCGCCGCCGTGACCGTGACCGTCTCGGAGATGCAGACCTCGCTCGCCGCGTTCGCGGTGGAGGGCTTCGACCGCTGGGTGTATGAGAGCGCCCTGCACGAGGGCGATCCGAGCCCGGTGGAGCACACCCTGTCGATCCTCGGGCAGGAGGGGCGCACCTATCGCCGCGACGGCGCGCTGTGGCTGCGGACGACCGACTACGGCGACGACAAGGACCGCGTGCTCGTGCGCTCGAGCGGCGAGCACACCTACTTCGCCTCGGACATCGCCTACCACCAGGACAAGCGCGAGCGCGGCTATGACCGCCAGATCGACGTGTGGGGGGCCGACCACCACGGCTACGTGTCGCGGATGAAGGCCGCCTACGCGGCGCTCGGCGGCGATCCGGAGCACCTCGAGCTCCTGATCATGCAGCTCGTCCACCTGGTGCGGGGCGGAGCGCGCGCCCAGATGTCGAAGCGGGCGGGCGAGTTCGTGACGCTCGACGACCTGCTGGAGGAGATCGGGGTGGACGCCGCGCGCTGGTACCTGCTCGCGCGCTCCCACGACACCACCGTCGACCTCGACCTGGACCTGGCGCGCGAGCAGTCCAACGAGAACCCCGTCTACTACGTCCAGTACGCGCACGCGCGCATCTGCTCGGTGCTTGTCAAGGCAGGGGCCGAGCGCGTGAAAGCGGCCTCGGGCGGCGCGGCGGCTCCCGGGCGCGAGCCGCTGCACGCGGCCGAGCGCGCGCTGGTCGAGCAGCTGCTCGCGTTCCCCGCCGAGGTCGACGAGGCCGCCGAGCGGCGCGCCCCGCACCGGATCACCGCCTACGCCCTGGAGCTGGCGCAGGGCTTCACCGCCTTCTACCGCGACTGCCGCGTCCTCGGCGCCGAGCCGGAGGCGGTCGAGGACTTCCGCATCGCCCTGTGCGTGGCGAGCAGGCGCACGATCGCGCGCTGCCTGGACCTGCTCGGGGTCGGTGCGCCGCAGGAGATGTAGGGCGAGGATCCCATCGCAGCGCGGGCGGCCCGGCCCGGGGGCGGGGCGGCTCAGTCGAAGCGCGCGAGGTCGGCGTCCAGGCGGGCCGCGTCGGCGGCGCTGAGCGCCGCTGGCGGCGCATCGCGGGCGCCGTCGGCGCGGGCCTTCCGGCGCCAGCGGGGCAGCAGCAGCGCGAGCGTCGCGAGCAGCGCGAGCACGGCGGCCAGCGGAACCAGATAGACGGCGAGGTCAAAGCCATGGGCGCTCGGCAGGGCGAGCACGGCCGGGCCGTACTGGCCGACGAGCGCGCGCTTGACCTGCGCTTCGGTCTCGCCCTGGCCGAGCAGGCCCTGGATGTACGCCCGCTCCCGGTCGGCCTGCGGGGACTGGGCGACGTTCAGCGGGATCTTGCAGGTCACGCACATGACCTGGCGTTCGATCCTCGGCAGGGAGGTGGGGGACACCGCCGCCGACGCGGCCGCGGTGGAGCCGGCCGCGATCAGGAAGGCCAGCACGCCGCGCAGCGCGATCGGGCGCATGCGGTCAAGCGGGGCGAAGCTGGGCAGGGCGCGGCGTCTCACGGTCTTGAAGGGTAGAGGCAGGCGTCCGTGCGTCTGCGCGGCTCCCCTGCGCGGGCTAGACTCCGCGCCGGCGCCTTCGGGTGGCCCGCGAAGAAGCCCGCGGGTTGCCCCTCGGCGGTGACCAGCAGTGGTCAGGCCCCATGGCAGACGCCCCGCAACCAGCTCTTACTCGCAGCGCTCGCGCGAGCGCTGCGCAGCGCACGAGGATCCGGCGCCGCAGGGTCCTCGCGCTGGGGGTCCTGGCGGCGCTCGCGGTGGGGCTCGTCGCGCTCGCCTCGGCGCTGGTCGGCGGGGGCAGCGGGCGACGGGCGAACGTGGGCTCCTCCGCCGGGTCCTCCGCGGCGGGGACCGGCGGCGGATCGGGCGCCGCCGCGCGCTCTGCGTCCGCGGGCGACCTGCAACCGGGCTCGGATCCCGGCGTGCTGCCGGGTCCGCTGCTGATCGCAGATCGCGCCAACAACCGGCTGCTCGAGGTCAGCCCCAGCGGTCAGGTCCTGTGGCGTTTTCCCGAACCCGGCGACCTGCGGCCGGGCGAGACGTTCAAGCTGCCGGACGACGCGTTCTTCTCGCCCGACGGGCGCGAGGTGATCGTCACCCAGGAGGACGACTTCGTGATCAGCGTGATCGACCTGGCGACCCGGCGCATCGTCTACCGCTACGGGCATCCCGGGGTGCCCGGCTCTGAACCCGGCTACGTGGACAACCCCGACGACGCCCTTCTGATGCCGGGCGGGGACATCCTGTCCGCGGACATCAAGAACTGCCGGATCGTGGTGATACACCCGCCCGCGCACCGGGTGCTGCGCCAGCTCGGGCAGACGGGAAACTGCACGCACGAACCCGGCGTCTCCTATGCGAGCCCCAACGGAGCCTTTCCGATGGCGGGCGGCAGGACGGCGGTCACCGAGATCAACGGGGACTGGCTGGACGTCCTGGATCGCGAAGGCAGGCCGGTCCTGCAGACCCATCCGCCGGGCCTCAGCTACCCCTCGGACACGAACGAGGTGCGCCCCGGTCTGTTCCTGTCGGTGGACTACGTCAGCCCGGGCACGATCGAGACCTTCACCGGCGACGGCAGCCTGCGCTGGCGCTACGCGCCGACCGGAGCGGCGGCGCTGAACCAGCCGTCGCTGGCGTTGCCGCTGCCGAACGGCGACGTGCTGGCGAACGACGACAAGAACCACCGCGTGATCGTCATCGATCCCCGCACGAATCGGATCGTCTGGCAGTACGGCCATACCCACGAGCCGGGCTCGGCCGCGGGGTTCCTCAACAATCCCGACGGCCTCGACCTCGCTCCGCCGCACTCGCTCGCCGCGCGCTTCGCGGCCACCCTGCACGCACCCTGAGGGCGTCCTGGCGGGGCCTGACCCGCAGGCGCCCGGCCTCCCTCGGCAGCGCCCGGCAGAGCGGTGTGCCGGTCAGCGGCGCGCTCCGTCGCCCATGGCCCCGGCCCGCTGTGCGCCCTCCGTTCCGCCCAGCGCCCGCGCCCTGCTCCTGGGCTCGAGCGCCCATCGGTCGGACGCGGTGAAGCCGGGGAGCTCGAGCGTTATCCGGGCGCCCCCGGCGGGTCCCTCAGAGGCCGTGACGTGCCCGCCGTGGGCCTCGGCGATGGCGCGGACGATCGCCAACCCGAGTCCCGTTCCGCCGGAGGCGCGGTCGCGCGCCGCATCGGTGCGGTGGAAGCGGTCGAAGACCTGCTCGCGCTGGTCGGCCGGGATGCCCGGCCCGTCGTCTTCGACCACGAAGCGCACATGATCCGCACCCGCGCGCGTGACCTCCAGGCGCACCAGCCCCTCCCCGGGGGTGGTGTGTGCGATCGCGTTGCCGAGCAGGTTGCGCAGCGCCTGGGCGAGGCGGTCGGGGTCGGCCCTCAGGCTTCCGGCCGGCACGGCAGCCAGCTCGAACGTGCGCTCATCGATCAGGCTCATACCGTCCCACAGGTCCTGCACGTAGGTCGGCAGATCGATCGGCTCGACACGCAGGAACTCCGTCTGCTCGGTCTTGGCCAGCAGCAGCAGGTCGTCGACCAGGCGGCCGATGCGCGCGATCTCGGCCTGCACGTTGCGCTCGACGCGGCGCACCTCCTCGCCGGAGGGGTTGGGTTGCGCGGCCAGCACCTCGAGTTGGCCGCGGATGACGGTCAGGGGCGTGCGCAGCTCATGCGACGCGTCGGCCACGAACGCCCGCTGGCCCGCGAAGGCGTGGGTCAGCCGGTCGAGCATGTGGTTGAAGGCGTGCGCCAGCACCTGCACCTCGTCGCCCTGGCTGCCCACGTCGTGGATGCGCGGATGCAGATCGCCGGCATCCACCTGGGCGGCCACGGCGGCCATGCGGCGCAGGGGCCGTGACACGCGGGTGCCGATCAGGTAGGACAGGAGCAGGGCGCCGGCGAGCGTCAGGATGCCGGCGAGGATGAAGGCGCGCGCCACGCCCCCCTGGGCGTGGGCGACCGTAAGCAGAGGCTCCGCCACGCCCACGCTGACGCGCGGACCGCCCGGGATGCTCACCGTGTGTTTGAGCAGGCGCACGTCGCCGACGTCGGGGAGGTCGACTGTCGAGTACCCGTCATGCGCGGTCTTCAGGCTCTGTGCGGCGAGGTTCTCCTTCGCCTGCCCGGTGAGCGTCTCGCCGTTGTCGGGGGCGGCGGCGGCGAGCAGCTCGGGGCGGTTGGTGCTCGTCCTCGCCCCCGGGACGATCGCGAACAGCAACGTGGAGCTCGCGCCGAACGGCTGCGTGCGCACGTAACGCGTGGCGGCTTCGGCGACGCGCGTGGGGGAGCGCTCCTTCGAGGAGGACAGCGTGCGCGAGAACGCGGTCGCGTCGCCCTTCAGCTCCCGGTCGATCTGCTGACGGAGCTGTGCGCCCGTGCCCCGGTAGACCGCCACGAAGGTGATCCCGGTACAGATCATGATCACGAGCGCGATCCATGCGGTCAGGCGCCAGCGCAGGCCGGTCCCGGCCAGCCGCCGATGCCGACCCCCGGGGGCGGGCGCTGCGGATGGCCCCGCCTGCGGGGGCTGACTAGGACGCATCGCCGGATCCGGCGCCGGGGACGCGCACCGCGAGGATCAACGACCGGCACTCAGCGCGGTCGGCGCAGCGTTGCATACGGCCAGCATAGACGCAGGAAACCGGTGCCATCCACGGCGCCGCTAGCATTCATGCAGGATGAGCGATGGGACCTTGCGCGCGGCCGACGGCGCACCGCAAATCATGCGCTCCCGGCGCGGCAAGTCGCGCCGGCTGAGAACATCGTGAGGGGCTTCTTGGGTGGCTCGCTGGCCATCGGGCTGCTCACCCCGGCGTAGGCGATGGAGGCCGCCGCCCGACAGAGACGCCGTGCCGAAAGCCGCCAGCGGCTTCGCCGCCGCCGCTGGCTCACCGCCGGGACGGCGCTGCTGGCCCTCGTGCTGGTGGTGGTGATCTTGAGCATGGGCGGGGGGTCCTCGTCCTCGGGCGGTTCCGGGCACGGCGCCGCGGGCACCGCGACGCAGCACGCGGCCGCAGTGGTGCCGGGCGGGCCGCTCGCCCCGGCCGCCTATGGTGGACTGGCGGCGCTGTGGGCCCCGCAGAACGTGGTGGGCCCGCAACCGGGAACCGCGGCCGCCTATGAAGGCGCGTCGAAGCGCGCGGGGCTTCCGGGCTACCTGCTGATCGCCGACCGGGGCAACAACCGCATCCTCGTCGTCGATCCGCAGGGCAACGCGGTGTTCCGCTACCCGACGGCCGCCGAGCTCGCGTCCGGACACCGCCTCATCTACGACGACGACACGTTCGTGGAGCCCGGTGGGCAGGCGTTGATCTCGAACGAGGAGGACAACCACGCGATCGTGCAGGTGACGCTGGCCGACCGCAGCCTGCAGGTGCTGTTCGGCCATCCCGGGCAGGTGGGTGCCGACAGGACGCATCTGAACACCCCCGACGACGCGTACGCGC
>Ga0209048_10000485_pt1 | contig 42532 bp, 43 predicted proteins | sample FrelakmetCRP12CR_FD_187146 | JGI IMG/M metagenome (GOLD analysis project Ga0209048, IMG submission 187146) | Freshwater lake sediment microbial communities from the University of Notre Dame, USA, for methane emissions studies - CRP12 CR (SPAdes)... | ecosystem: Environmental > Aquatic >...
GGGTCATCTTCGGCATTGGTTCCCCTGAGGGGTGCGACAGCGGTGACGCCCGACCGTACTGCCGGGCGCACCGCGCCGCGCGCGGAGGGAGTGGGATTCGAACCCACGGTGAGTTGCCCCACACACGCTTTCCAAGCGTGCCGATTCGGCCGCTCTCGCACCCCTCCGGGAGCGAACCGATGGTAGCGGTGGCCGCGAGCGAGCCCTGCGCCGCCGACGTTGTACGCTGCCGCCGCGGACCGTGCTAGGCGGGGAGCTCGTGGTGCCCTGCACCCTCAATCCACGTACGGGGGGCTGAACTCCCGCTCGAGGCTCGGGTCGCCGCCCAGTCGGCCTCGTGCACGGTGCTGACGGTCGGGTCCTGCGCAACGGAACCCCGCGAACCGAGTCAGGTCCGGAAGGAAGCAGCTCTCAGCGGAACGTCCCGTGTGCCGCAGGCACGCCTGGCCTGAGCCGTGTCGGGTCACCGACAGGTGGCGATCCCGGGTCGACAGCGGGTGCACGGTCCGCACCCTGTGTTCCTCCCGCTGGCGTGCTCGCCGTCGCCGGCTCGCCGGCTGCAGTCGGTTTGGGTTGGCCGAGGCTGGGCGGTTGGTACGGTCAGTTCGTGGCGTATCAGTCGCTCTACCGAAAGTATCGGCCGCAGAAGTTTTCCGAGCTCGTCGGGCAGTCGCATGTCGTCAATGCGCTGCGTTCGGCGGTGCGCGACGAACGGGTGGGGCACGCGTATCTGTTCTCGGGGCCGCGCGGGACGGGCAAGACGACCACGGCGCGGATCCTCGCCAAGGCGCTGAACTGCACCGCGCTGGGCGACGACGGCGAGCCGTGCGGGGGGTGCGACAACTGCATCGCCGTCACGTCGGGCACGTTCTTCGACTTGTTCGAGCTCGACGCGGCGTCGAACCGCGGCATCGACGACGTCCGCGGTGTCGTCGAGAGCACCGCGCTCGGCCTCGGCCCCGATGCGCGTACGAAGGTGTTCGTGCTCGACGAGGTCCACATGCTCACGGACGCCGCGGCCAACGCGTTGCTGAAGACGCTCGAGGAAGCGCCCAGTCACGTGGTGTTCGTTCTCGCGACGACGAACCCTGAGAAGGTCCTTCCGACGATTCGTTCGCGTACGCAGCATTTCGAGTTCACGCTGCTCACGACCGACGAGCTGGTCGAGCGCCTCGGTGACTTGTGTGCCCGAGAGGGAGTCGATGCCGACGCCGCAGCACTCGAAGTGATCGCCACCGCGGGTGCCGGCTCGGCGCGCGACGCAGAGTCACTCCTGGACCAGGCTCTCGCCCACGGAACCGGGCGACTCGACGGCGATCTTGTGGCGGGCCTGTTCGGTGGCACCGCCTTCGCGGCACGGACCCGCATCCTCGAGGCGATCGCGAGCGAGGACTCCGCGGGTGCACTGGTGGGACTCGCTGAGCTCCTCGATTCCGGTCACGAGCCGCGACGCGTCGCCGAAGATCTCCTCGAGGCGGCGCGCGACGCGTTCCTGTTGACTGCGGCGGCCGGAAGGGTGCGGATCGCGGCACCTGCCGACGAGCAGGATCGCCTGCGGGTGCTCGGCGAGTCGCTCGGGAACGCGGCACTGGTACGCGTGATCGAGACCGTCGGTCAAGCGGTGACCGACATGCGCGGTGTCGACGCAGCCGACCCACGCCTCGTGCTCGAGGTCGCCTTGGTTCGGCTCTCCCGCCGTGACGCCGGCCCGCCGCTCCAGACGGTGCTCGAACGCATCGAGCGGCTCGAACGGGGCGCGGCGTCGGGGACGCCCGGGGCCGGGGCGCTTCCCAACCGCCCCGCATCACCGTCTGAACCCGACGCGCCCTCGACCGGGACCGCGACCGGGGGCTCGACGCGCGCCGGTCGCCCGACGCTGGGTGCGCTTCGTCGCGAGGCCGGTGCTCCGCCGCCGGAACCGCCGACGATCCCGGCGGGGACGCTCGGGCCGGCGGTGGCTGAAGATCCCGTCGAGTCGGGGCCAGTCGACCTCGACGACGTGATCCTCGCCTGGGCCGCGATCGTGCCCGAGCTGTCCCCCGCGACCCGGAGCGCGGTGCAGCACGCGCAGCCGTTGCGCTTCGATGACGACGTGCTCGTGTTCGGTGTCGCACCCCAGATGCTCGGGGCCGCGCGCGAGCGCTTCAAGAGCCAAGCCGACATCGTGCGCGAAGCCTTGGCCGCACGGCTCGGACGCCGGTTCAAGTTCAAGCTGGAAGCTGCGCCCGAGTTCACCCTCGAAGGTCCGGCCGCGGACGTCGACGCCGAAACGGACCGCGTCCCGCGCCCGGAGGTGCGGGAGGAGCCCCGGGCCGAGCCGCCCCCCGATCCGTCCTCCAAGCCCGATCCGTCCTCGGAGCCCGATCCGTCCTCGGAGCCCGATCCGTCCTCGGAGGTGGTCGACCCCGAGGAAGCGACGGAGATCCCACCGGAGGCCGACCCCCCACCGGTGAGCCGTCTGCGCGACGAGCTTGGCGCTACCGTCGTCGAAGAAGTCCCCCGCAAGGAGCAGTAGCCGGGAAGTCGCGGCTCCGAGCACCGCGCGGCGAGCGGAGCGGAGGCAACGAGCGGAGCGATCGGAAGTAGCGGAGCGGGAGCAGCGCGAAGCCAGGGCAAAGGGAGACGAATGGCGAAGCAGAAGCCGGCCCAGGGTGGCGGCATGAACCAGATGATGCGCCAGATGCAGCGCATGCAGGCCGACATGGCCGCCGCGCAAGAGGCACTCGAGGCCGAGACGGTCGAGGCGTCGGTGGGCGGTGGGATGGTCACCGCGCTCGTCAGCGGGTCCGGCCAGCTCCAGCGCATCTCGATCTCGCCCGATGTCGTGGACCCCGAAGACGTCGAGATGCTCGAGGACCTCGTCGTGGCGGCAGTCACCGAAGCGCTGCGCGCCGCGCAGGAGCTCCAGACCCAGAAGATGGGTGCGGTCACGGGTGGGCTCGACCTCGGCGCTCTCGGCGGCATGCTCGGCTGACCGAGCCCTGCACCCGTATGGCTCACTACGAAGGCGCCGTCCAGGCGCTCATCGACGAGCTCGGCCGACTCCCCGGGGTCGGACCGAAATCGGCGTCGCGCATCGCGTACTACCTCTTGAAGGCCGCGCCCGAAGACGCCAATCGCCTCGCGCGTGCGATCACCGAGGCGAAGGCGCGGATCACATGGTGCCGGCGCTGCTTCAACATTGCCGAGGGTGAGCTCTGCGCGTTCTGTCGCGACGACCGTCGCGACCCCACGCTGCTGTGCGTCGTCGAGGACTCGCCCGACATCCTCGCGGTCGAGCGCACCCACGAGTTCAACGGTCGCTACCACGTCCTCCAAGGTGCGATCTCGCCCATCGAGGGCATCGGTCCGGAGCAGCTCCGGGTCAAGGAGCTCGTGCGGCGGGTGGGCGAAGAAGGTGTCACCGAAGTCATCCTCGCGACCAACCCGAACATCACCGGCGAGGCGACGGCGATGTACCTGGCCCGCGTGCTGAAGCCGCTCGGTGTGCGGGTCACGCGGATCGCGAGCGGGCTCCCGGTGGGAGGCGACCTCGAGTACGCCGACGAGGTCACGTTGGGACGAGCGCTCGAGGGGCGCCGCGACGTCGAGGGCTAGTGCCGCACGGGTGAGCTGGGCCCCCCCAACGCACGGCGAAGGATCCGGCCGAGGGCTTCGTGCTCGATCAAGAAGCCGTCGTGCCCGGAGCTGGACTGGATCACGTTGACACCGGGAGCGTTCGGGATCAGCTCGGCGAGCTCGTGTTGGAGCCGCAGCGGGTACAACCGGTCCGACGACACGCCGGCAAGCGTCACCTGGGCCTGTACCCGGGCCAGTGCTTCGGCGATGCCACCACGACCTCGTCCGACGTCGTGGTGGTTCATCGCTTCGCTGAGCACGATGTAGGTGTTGGCGTCGAAGCGTCGGGCGAGCTTGTCGCCGTGGTACTCGAGGTACGACTCGATCGCATAGCGCCCGCCGCCGAGCGGCTCCTCGTCTCCCTGGTGGTCGCGCCCGAAGCGTTCGTCGAACTCGAGCTCGGACCGGTAGCTGATCTGGCCGATGCTGCGAGCGGTCGACAGCCCGGCGTGGGGGCCGCCGCCCGGCGCGGCGCCGTAGTAGTCGCCCCCATTCCAGTTCGGGTCGAGCCTGATCGCCTGCACCTGGACCGAGCAGAGCGCGATCTCTTCGGCCGTGGCCTTGGCCCCGACGGAGACGATCACCGCGTGTTCGACACGCTCGGGGAAGCCGACGACCCATTCGACCGCCCGCATGCCGCCCATCGAGCCTCCGACCACCGCGGCCCAGCGTTCGATGCCCAGACGATCGGCGAGGGCTGCTTCGACCACGACCTGATCGCGAATCGTGACCACGGGGAAGCGGGCGGCCCACGGTCGGCCGTCGGGCCCCGGCGACGACGGACCGGTCGTGCCCTGGCACCCCCCGAGCACGTTCGGGCAGACGACGAAGAAGCGGTCGGTGTCGATCGGCGCGCCCGGCCCGATCAGCTCGTTCCACCAGCCGACGACGGCGTGGCCGGGTCCGGGGGGTCCCGCGGCGTGGCTGTCGCCCGTCAGCGCGTGCAGCACCAGCAGCGCGTTCGACCCGTCGGGCGCGAGCGTTCCCCAGGTCTCGTACGCCACGATGACGTGGTCGAGTCGGCCGCCGGCTTCGAGCACGTGCGGTCGTGCCTCGAAGAGCGTCTCGAACTGTCGGCGACCGGGAGGGTCGCCCGGCCGCCACGCACCCGATGCCGGGACGGGGCTCCCTCGGTCAGGCACCCTTGGCCGCGCGGAACCCGGCCTCGAGGTCGGCCAGGATGTCGTCGATCGTCTCGACGCCGATGCACAGCCGCACGAGGTCCGGTGTCACCCCGGTCGTGCCCTGCTCGTCGGGGGTCAGCTGGGAGTGCGTCGTGGAGGCCGGATGGATCGCCAGGCTGCGGACATCACCGACGTTCGCCAGGTGGCTGAACAGCTCGAGGCCGTTCACGAACTTCTTTCCCGCCTCGAGGCCACCCTTGATGCCGAACGCGAGGATGGCGCCGTTGCCGCGCGGCAGGTACTTCTTGGCCCGCTTGTTCCACGGGCTCGACTTCAGGCCGGGGTACGCGACCCACTCGACCTCGTCACGCTGCTCGAGCCAGTCCGCGACCACCTGGGCGTTCTGGCAGTGCCGCTCCATGCGCAGGCTCAATGTCTCGAGTCCCTGGATGAAGAGGAACGCGTTGAACGGCGACACGGCCGACCCGAGGTCGCGCATGAGCTGGAGCCGGGCCTTCAGTGCGTACTGCGCGGGACGGAGCGGCTCGGGGAGCTGGGAGTAGATGAGCCCGTGGTAGCTCGGGTCAGGGTCGGTGAAGACCGTGTGGCGCCCGCTCGCGACGTAGTCGAACTTCCCGCCGTCGACGATGACACCGCCGATCGACGTTCCGTGGCCGCCGATGAACTTCGTCGCCGAGTGCACGACGATGTCGGCGCCCCAGGTGAGCGGCTGACACAGGTACGGGCTCATCACGGTGTTGTCGATGATGAGCGGGATGCCCTCGCCGTGGGCGATCTCGGACACGCCCTCGAAGTCGAACACGTCGTTCTTGGGGTTTCCGACCGACTCGCCGTAGAACGCGCGGGTGTTGGGCTTGATCGCGGCCCGCCACGCGTCGAGGTCGTCGGGGTCGTCGATGAAGGAGACCTCCCAACCGAGCTTGGGTAGCGTGTAGTGCAAGAGGTTGTACGTGCCGCCGTAGAGCGATGCCGATGCGACGAGGTGATCGCCGGCCTCACCGAGGTTCAGGATCGCGAGCGTCTCCGCGGCCTGGCCGCTCGACGTCGCGAGGGCGGCGACGCCACCCTCGAGGGCGGCGACGCGGTCCTCGAACACCGCCTGGGTCGGGTTCATGATGCGCGTGTAGATGTTGCCGAGCTCGGAGAGCCCGAACAGCGCGGCCGCGTGGTCCGTATCGCGGAACACGTAGCTCGTGGTCTGGTAGATCGGGACCGCGCGCGCCCCCGTGGTGGGGTCGGCGGTGGCGCCGGCGTGGACTTGCTTCGTCTCGAAGCCCCAGGACTCGGACATGGGGGATCTCCTCGTTCGATTGTGCAGGGAGCGCTACGGCAGGACGACGCTACGGTCCGATACCTGACTGGTCAACTCGGTTTTCCGTCGCGGCGGCTTCGCGTGATTGACTCCCGCCGGTGATTGACTCCTGCCCGCGGAGCGGGTAGGAACCATTCGGCCCCACCGTGGGGCGTAGCGAAAGGGAGACACATGAGCTCAGCGCCTCCGCCGTCGGCCGCTTCGGCATCCGGCTCGGGCAACGTTGGGAAGATCCGTCGACCGTTGACGGTGCTGCTGCTGGGGATCATCACCTTGGGCATCTACTTCCTGTACTGGTACTTCAAGAGCTTCGACGAGATGAAGGACTACAGCGGCGAGGGCCTCGGCGGTCTCGTCGGTCTGCTGCTCGCGATCTTCTGCGCGATCATCACGATGTTCGTGATGCCCGCCGAGGTCGGGAACCTCTACGAGAACGACGGCAAGGACAAGCCGATCAGCGGCATGACGGGGTTCTGGAACCTGCTCCCGATCATCGGGAGCCTCGTGTGGCTCTGGAAGGTGCAGGGCCGACTGAACGACTTCTGGGAGTCGAAGGGCGCGACCAGCTGACCCTCGGGCACCGAGCACGCGAAGGGGCGGCCCCACCTCCATCGGAGGTGGGGCCGCCCCGCTCGCGTCCGGTCGGGTGTACGGGCGAGCGGTGCAGCTTCGCAACGCTCAGGTCCGAAACCCGACCGGCCAACTCGGTCTTTTCTCGCGCGCCACGGACTACGTGACGAGCGGACTACTTGACGAGGGGAACGCCGTTCGCGTCGGTCGCGAAGCTGGGACTGTCGGTCAGGATCAGGATCCCCTCGACGAAACCCCAGATCGCACCGATCCCGCAGGTGACGATGGTGACCGCGATCTGGGCGATGCCGATCCCCGTGTAGCCCAGGTAGAAGCGGTGGACGCCGAAGCCGCCGAGGAGGATGCCGAGGATCCCCGCGGTCGTCCGCGACTTGCCCGGCGCGGCGCCATAGGCCGGTTGCACGGCGGAACCCGGGACAGCCACGCCTGATTGCGCCTCCGGCGGGTACCACCAGCTGTCGGACGCCTGCCACCAACCGGGCTCCGCCGGCTGCTGCGCCAGGGGGGCCCGCGCCTGCCCCGGTGCCGCCGGTGGCGGAGCCGAAGGTGCGGGCGGTGTCGCGTCTGCGGTCTGGTTCGCGTCGTTGAGCTCGTCTGCCACGCTTCTTACCTCCGGCCGGTGATCGATTCGCCCATCCTGTGCGCGCCGACGCCACGCTGTCCAGCGGGGTCCGAGAGACAATCGTTGACAATTGCGCGCGTGGCCGTTAGGAAACTCGGGCAGACCCTCGACCCTGGAAGGAACCAACCATGAGCCAGACGCCGGCCGCGTCAGCAGCCAGCAGCGGATCGCTCGGCAAGATCCGTAGCCCTTGGGCACCGATCCTGCTGCCGATCATCACCTTGACCGTCTACTACTTCGTCTACAACTTCAAGACCTTCAAGGAGATGAAGGAGCACTCCGGTGAGGGGATCGGCGGGGGACTCGCCCTGGTCTTCGCGTTCGTGTGCGGCGTCGTAAACACCTTCTTGCTGCCCGCCGAGGTCGGGAACCTCTACGAGAGCGAAGGCAAGGACAAGCCCTGCAGCGCGCTCACGGCGTTCTGGAACTTGATCCCGCTCATTGGCACGATCATCTACTTCTTCAAGGTTCAGGGCCACCTGAACGACTACTGGGAGTCCAAGGGCCAGACCAAGGACTGACCCGACCGTACCGAGCACGCGACGGGGCGGCCCGCACCTCGACCGGAGGTGGGGCCGCCCCGCTCGCGTTCGGGATCGGGCTCGCGCGTTCTGGATCGGGCTCGCGTTCGCGCTCAGGCCGGCGGGGCGACGGCCTGACCGCTCAGCGTCTTGTACGCGTAGGCGACCGCCACGACCGTGATGCCGTAGGTGAACAGGACGCCGATCAGGCAGGCCAGCACCCCGACGATGTTGATCAGCAGCAGCACCAGCACCAGCCCGAACAGCTGCGGGCGATGCCCGCGGGTGATGTCGGCCGAGCGCTTCATAGCGGCGAGGGGACCGAGCTCCGGTTGCTGGACGATCGAGAACCCGAAGTACATGAAGACGAGCGCGAAGATGATCCCCGGGACGATGAACAGGAACAGGCCGATCACGACCCCGATCCAGTAGAGCATCGAGGCGACCAGGTAGTTGAAGAATCCGTCGGTCAGCAGGAGCATCGACACCTCGGGCTTGCGCCCTTCGCACACCGCGAGCGTCGCCCGGAAGAGGCCCATCACCAGGATGATGCCGACCAGGATTCCCACCAGCTGGAGCACGACGTTGCCGAGGTCGTCGTGGGTGGTGCTTGCGACCACGTTGATCGTGAACTGGACCGCGAAGATCACCAGCGTGATGAGCATCATCGGGCCAACGTTCTTCCAGTACGCGACCCACCCGTAGGAGATCGCGTCGCCCACGTTGAACCCCGCACCGCCGGCCGGTGCGCCCGGAGGGGGCGGTGGGGTCTGGCTCATCGAATGCTCCTGGGCGCGGGGGCGGCCGGATGCGGCGCGTGCTCGTTCAGAGGGGCCGCCCCGTGGCGTACTTGAAGAGTTGCCACGTCCACATGAGCGCCATCACCGTCACGATGAGCCAGACCGGCACCACGATCTTCTTGGTCCTCCACTGCAGGAGCAGCAGGATGGCCAGTGCCACGAAGAGGTACGACGCAGGGTTCATGAGCAGCGCCCGGGCGAAGTCGCCGTGCACGAGGGCCGTGACGCCGCGCGTCATGCCGCACATCGGGCATGGGATCCCGGTCACGGTCTTGAGCGGGCACGGTGGTACGAACTCGAAAGGGACGAGCGGCCGCACGGCCGCGATGCCGAGCATGGCTGCGCCGGCGATTCGGACCTCACGCAGGTCGAACTTCGTCCGTCCGCCGAACGGGCGGGTCAGAGCTTGTGTCGAGGCCACGATGGCAGCGTAGCGAGCGACGAAGGACCGCGGGCCACGGCCGTGCGGTCCCGATGTTTGACGCGTGGAACCGGCCCGACTAGAACCGGCCGACCGATCGCGTCGACAGAACAGGTGGCCCTCAGTGTCGCAACCGCCTCCGCCTCCCCCTCCTCTGCCTCCTCCGCCCGGCGGGGGCGTCCCTGCCCCCGGGGCGGCAAGCTCCACCAATGGGTTCGCGATCGCGTCGCTCGTCACCGCGATTCTGTGCTGTCCGATCCTGGGCATCATCTTCGGGTTCGTCGCGAAGAACCAGATCAAACAATCTGGCGGAACCCAGGGCGGTGACGGCTTGGCGACCGCCGGCATCATCATCGGATTCGTGCTGGTGGGGATCTACATCCTCCTGAACATCTTTGGCGCGATCTCGTACAACTTCTCCACGAAATAGCTTGTCGCTCCCGGCTCCGCCCCCATCAGGATTCGGTGGTTCTCCCAACGTTCCCAGGAACAACGGGATGGCCATCGCATCGCTGGTCTGCGGCATCGCGAGTTTGCCGGTGTTGTTGTTCTGCTTCCTGGGCTTCATTCCCGGGGTGCTCGCGATCATCTTCAGCTTCGTCAGCAAGAACCAGATCGCACAATCAGGTGGCACGCAGACGGGTGGGGGTATGGCCACGGCCGGGCTGGTGCTCGGCATCATCTGCATTGTGCTCTCGATCATTGTGATCGCGGCCGTCGCTTGGTCATCCTGAACCTCGCGGGCGCGGTCAACTCCAACTTCTCCACAAACCGGCACATCGCTCGCGCAGCAGGGAGACACACATGTCCTCGATCGACGGCCCCGGTGATTCGCCTCCGCCCGGGGGTCAATGGCAGCCTTCGGGGTCACCGGTGGGTCCGGCCCGCAACAACGGGATGGCCGTCACGGCGCTTGTGTGCGGCCTTGCCGGCTTCCTCTGCCTCATCCCCGGCATCCTCGGGATCGTCTTCGGGTTCGTGGCCAAGAACCAGATCCGCCAGTCCAACGGAACCCAGCGCGGCGAAGGCATGGCCACGGCGGGGATCGTGCTTGGTTGCATCTGGGTCGCCCTGACGATCCTGCTGCTTGCCGCGGGCGGGTTGAACGTCAACAGCGGCTGATCCGCTACCGCGCGAGCGGACGGGCGGCCGCGCTCGGCTCGTTGAGCACTGGCCCGTCCATGAGCTACGGACCGCACCCGACGACGCCGGGCGGACCGATGGTCTCGCCGCGTTTCGGATGCACCGAGCGAACGAACGCCTCAGAGAGCCCTGGCGCCGGCCCTGTTCGCGAGCGTGCAGCCGCCTGCGACACTGATTATCTCGCCGACGATCATCGCTGCGAACACCATCGCGAAGGGCACGACCGGCCTCCGAAGAAGCACAGCGACATCGCGACACCGATCGTGCACCGCAGCCGTGCGCTCATGACATGCGGCGCTTAGAGCGAGCGCACGATGGCGGCGTCGCCCTGGCCTCCGCCGCCGCACAGTGCCGCGGCGCCCGTGCCGCCCCCGCGACGGCGCAACTCATTCACGAGCGTCAACACGATGCGGGCACCCGACATGCCGACCGGATGACCCAAGGCGATCGCGCCACCGTTGACGTTCACGATCTCATCGGTGACGCCAAGGTCGCGCATCGATGCCACACCAACCGCGGCGAAGGCCTCGTTGATCTCGAGCAGATCGAGATCCTTCACCTTCGTGTCGATCGGCTCGAGGGCCCGCTTGATCGCACGCGACGGCTGGTGCAGCAGCGACGGGTCGGGACCCGCGACCATGCCGTAGCTCAGGAGCTCGGCAATCGGCGTAAGGCCCAGCTCTTCGGCCTTCTCGCGACTCGTCATCACGAGGGCCGCGCCACCGTCGGAGATCTGCGAAGCGTTCCCGGCCGTGATCGTCCCCTCCTTGTGGAACGCCGGCTTGAGCGATCCGAGCGAGTCGATCGTGGTCCCGGGACGCACGCCCTCGTCGGTGTCGACCAACATGGGGTCACCCTTGCGTTGGGGGATCTCGACCGTCGCGATCTCGTCGGCGAAGCGCCCTTCCTTGATCGCGGCGGCGGCTCGGTCGTGGCTCTTCGCGGCGAGGTCGTCCTGCGCCTCGCGTGAGACCTCGCGTTCGTTCGCGTAGCGCTGCGTGCCGGTGCCCATGTGCTCCATGTCGAACGCGCACCACAGTCCGTCATGGATCAGCGAGTCCATCATCTCTGCGTTGCCCATGCGGTAGCCGGCGCGCGCGCCGCCGAGCAGGTACGGCGCCTGGGTCATCGACTCCATGCCACCGGCGACGATGACCTCGGCGTCACCCGACTGGATCATCTGATCGGCGAGGTAGATCGCGTTGATGCCCGACAGACATACCTTGTTCACGGTGAGCGCGGGCACGGTCATCGGGATGCCCGCCTTGGCGGCCGCCTGGCGCGCCGTGATCTGACCCTGCCCGGCCTGGAGGACGTGGCCCATGATCACGTAGTCGACTTGCTCGGGGCCGACGCCGCCCCGCTCGAGTGCGGCCTTGATGGCAAACCCACCGAGGTCCATCGCGGTGAGGGACGCGAATGCGCCCGACAGCTTGCCGATAGGCGTGCGGGCCGACGAGACGATGACGGAGCCGGGCATTCGGGTCCTCCCCCTGAGCGCAGCCCTGGAGGTGCTGCGCGAGCTTCATGCTGTGAAACGTGGACTGCGAGTGACCGGATGGTAGCCAAGTGCCGCCGTCGTGGCTCCAGCCGGGTCAGACGTCGGGTGTCGCCGCCGCCTTCGGCGCCTTGAAGGTCCGTCGCATCGACGCGTCCCACATCCGGTCGGTGCTCCAACGCCGCGCGCCGATGAGGACGCGCGCGCTCGGGGTCACCTGGTAACGGGGCTTGGGGTTGCGGGCAGTGATCGCCCGTTCGATGACCGCCGCAACCTTCTCGGGACCGCCCCCCAGGCGCGCGAGGTTGCCTTCGTACGCGTCGTGGAGGCTCGTGTCGACGGCAGCCATCAGCGGCGCGTACGGACTGTCGTGCGCCGTCGACTCGCTCCCCGTCGTGCCCGCGGTGTCGCCGAACGACGTGCGGATGAAGCCGGGCTCGATGACCACGACGCGCACGCCGAAGGAGCGGGTCTCGAAACGCAAGGCGTCGGAGATCGACTCGAGCGCGTACTTGCTCGCGTGGTACCAGCCTCCGCCGGGGAAGGTGAGCCGGCCGCCCATCGAGGACAGGTTCACGATGCGGCCCCACCCCTGGCGCCGCATCGCTGGAAGCGCGAGCTGCGCGAGGCGCGCCGGGCCGAACACGTTCGTCTCGAACTGGCGCCGCGCTCGCTCGGGCGAGACCTCTTCGACCGGCCCGTATTCTCCGTACCCCGCATTGTTCACGAGCACGCCGACCGCGCCGTGGTCCGATTCGACGCGGGCTACTGCTGCACGCATCGACGCGTCGTCGGTGACGTCGAGCGCAAGCGTCGTGCACCCCGCCGCGGCGAGCTCGGTCACGGACTCGGGGCGCCGTGCGGTCGCGTACACGTTCCAACCCGCGCCCGCGAGGCGTCCGGCGGTGGCGCGGCCGATCCCCGACGAGCAACCCGTGATCAGGACCGCATTCGAGATATCAGCCACAGCCCAGAGCCTACGGTGACGCCGCCGCGTCGGCGCCGGCCGATCCGGGAGGCGTGGTCGCACGAGCCGGCGCCCCACTTGGGCTCAGAGCGCGGCGTGCTTCCCCCATTAGCCTCGGGGAGCCGTGCGGGTCCGAACCTGCACACCAAACCTGAGCAGGGGAACATGAGCACCGAGATCGACGCGATTCGAACTGCGATCCTCGAGGGCACGCCGGGCGACGAGTTGGCGGCGCTCCCACTTCCGGCTGCCTTTCGCGGCGCGGTCGTGCGTGCCGACGAGCAGGAGATGTTCGACGGCGTCGCCTCCGACGACAAGGACCCTCGCCAGTCGCTGCACGTCGACGAGGTACCACTCCCAGAGCTCGCCCCCGACGAGGTGTACGTGGCCGTCATGGCGAGCTCGATCAACTTCAACACGGTGTGGTCGTCGATCTTCGAGCCGGTCTCCACGTTCCAGTTCTTGAAGCGTCTCGGCAAGGAGAGCGTCTGGGGTGCCCGGCACGATCAGCCGTTCCACGTGGTCGGGAGCGATGCGGCCGGCGTGGTGCTGCGAGTGGGCTCAGCAGTTCGTGGGTGGAGCGCCGGGGACGTGGTGACCGTGCACTGCAACTACGTCGACGACCAGGATCCGTCGTCGCACGATGACTCGATGCTCGCGTCGAACCAGCGAATCTGGGGCTTCGAGTCGAACTACGGCGGCCTCGCCGAGGTCGCGCTGGTCAAGGCGAACCAGCTGATGCCCAAGCCTGCCCACCTCACGTGGGAGGAGGCGGCGGTCAACGCGCTCACCAACTCGACGAGCTACCGCATGCTCGTGAGCCCGAACGGCGCGCAGATGACCCAGGGGCAGACGGTGCTGGTCTGGGGAGCCGGCGGTGGCATCGGCGCATACGCGGTCCAGTACGTCCTCAACGGTGGGGGCACGCCCGTCGGGGTGGTGTCCTCACCCGAGCGCGCCGAGCTCCTGCGGGAGATGGGTTGCGAAGCGGTGATCGACCGCAAGGCCGAGGCGTACCGATTCTGGTCCGACGACCACACCCAGGACCCCGCCGAGTGGCGCCGGTTCGGGAAGAAGATCCGGGAGCTCGTCGGCGTGGATCCCGACATTGTGTTCGAGCATCCCGGCCGCCAGACCATGGGCGCGTCGGTGTTCGTCGCCACGCGCGGCGGCATGATCATCACGTGTGCCGCGACCAGCGGCTTCACCATCGAATACGACAACCGCTACCTCTGGATGAACCTGAAGACGATCAAGGGCTGCCATTTCGCGAACTACCGCGAGGCATGGCAAGCGAACCGGCTGATCTGCGAGGGCAAGATCCACCCGACGCTCTCGGCGGTCTACTCCCTGGATGACGTCGGCGAGGCCGCGTACCAGGTGCACCACAATCTGCACGAGGGGAAGCTCGGAGTCCTGGTCCTCGCGCCCGAGGAGGGACTCGGTGTGACCGACGGTGCGACACGCCAACGCCTGCTCCCCGAGATCACCCGCTTCCGGAGGCACGCATGAGCGCGGACGCAACGTTGCTGACCGAGATCGATCACATCGCGATCGCCGTGAACGACCTCGAGGCCGCGATCGAGTACTACCGCGACACCTTCGGCTGCGAGGTCGACCACCGTGAGGTTGTCGCGAGCGACGGCGTGGAGGAGGCGCTGCTGAAGGTCGCCGACTCCTACGTGCAGCTCCTCACGCCGACCCGCGCCGACTCGCCGGTCGCGAAGTACCTCGAGAAGAAGGGTGAGGGCCTGCACCACGTGGGCTACCGGGTCGCTGACTGCGGGGCCGCACTCGAGCGGGTGAAGGCCGCAGGCCACCGGGTGATCGACGAAGCCCCACGGCCCGGGAGCCGGGGGACCACCGTCGCGTTCGTGCACCCCAAGACGGCGTTCGGCACGCTGATCGAGCTCGTCCAGGAGTGAGCGCCCGACCCGCCCCCAGGAGGTGCGTGGTGGGCGCGCTCGTCCCCCGGCCCTCTCGAGTGCCTGAGGGGACTCGAGAGGGCGGCCGCGACGCTCGCGCGCCCGAGCGCTGAGTGCCCGCGTCGCAGGTACCCTGCGGTGCAGCGAGCCGTGGCCTGATCGGCCCGGCGCAAAGCGCCAGGAGCGGGAGCGATGGCCGTCGACGAATCTGAGATCCAGGAGCAGGCCGAGATCGAGGCACTCCATGGCGACGACGGAGCCGGGACGCCCGTCGCCGCCGTCCCGCATCCCATCGAGGAGCGGCTCGAGCATCTGGCGGAGCTGCGCGAGCAGGCGCTGCACGCCGGGAGTGAGAAGTCGGTCGCCCGTCAGCACGAACGCGGCAAGCTCACCGCGCGTGAGCGGCTCGAGAAGCTCCTCGACCCCGGCACGTTCGTCGAGCTCGACATGCTCGCCCGCCACCGTGCCCATGGTTTCGGGATCGAGAACGCCCGCCCACTCACCGACGGTGTGGTCACGGGCTGGGGCGCGATCGACGGCCGCAAGGTGTTCGTGTTCTCCCAGGACTTCACGGTGTTCGGCGGTGCGCTCGGTGAGGTCTTCGCCGAGAAGATCCACAAGGTGATGGACCTGGCCGAGTCGGTCGGCGCTCCGATGGTCGGTCTCAACGACGGTGCCGGAGCCCGCATCCAGGAAGGTGTCGTGAGCCTCGACGCGTACGGTGGGATCTTCCACCGCAACGTGAAGGCGTCGGGAGTGATCCCACAGATCAGCGTGATCATGGGCCCCTGCGCAGGCGGCGCGGTCTATTCGCCGGCGATGACCGACTTCGTGTTCATGGTGAAGGGCACGTCGCACATGTTCATCACCGGACCCGACGTCGTGAAGACGGTCACTGGTGAAGACGTCACCCAGGAAGAACTCGGCGGGGCGATGACGCACGCCTCGAAGTCGGGAGTGGCCGGCTTCGTCGCCGACAACGAGGACGCCTGCCTCGAGCAGGTCCGGTACCTGTTGTCGTTCCTGCCGCAGAACAACCTGGAGGACCCGCCCTACTACGAGCCCGACGACGACCCCGAGCGTCGCTGTGACGACATCGTGGCCCTCATCCCCGACGCCCCGAACAAGCCGTACGACATCAAGGCTGTGATCCAGCGGGTCGTCGACGACGGTGACTTCTTCGAGGTGCACCAGTTCTTCGCGATGAACATCGTCTGCGGCTTCGCCCGACTCGACGGCCACGTCGTCGGGATCGTGGGCAATCAGCCGCAGAACCTCGCCGGAACCCTCGACATCGACGCCTCCGAGAAGGCCGCCCGGTTCGTACGCACCTGCGACGCGTTCAACGTCCCGCTCGTGACCTTCGTCGACGTGCCCGGGTTCCTGCCCGGTACGGACCAGGAATACGGCGGCATCATCCGCCACGGAGCCAAGCTGCTGTACGCATACTGCGAGGCGACCGTGCCCCGGGTGCAGGTCATCACACGCAAGGCCTACGGCGGCGCCTACGTCGTCATGAACTCGAAGTCGATCGGCGCCGACCTCGCGTTCGCGTGGCCTTCGGCCGAGGTCGCGGTGATGGGGCCGCAGGGCGCGGTCAACATCATCTTCCGCAAGGAGCTCGACCAGGCCGAAGACGCCGAGGCGAAGCGCACCCAGCTGATCGAGGAGTACACCGAGCGGTTCGCGAACCCCTACATCGCGGCCGAGCGCGGCTATGTCGACGACGTGATCGACCCGCGCGACACGCGCCGGGTGCTCATCCGCTCGCTCGCGATGCTGCGAACCAAGCGTGAGAAGCTGCCGTCGCGCAAGCACGGCAACGTCCCGCTGTGAGCAGCGCTCCCCCGGGCAGCGGCGCGAGCCCGGTGCTCGGAACGATCACCCCGGACCCGACGCCCGACGAGATCGCGGCGATCGTCGCCGCCATTGGCGAGTGCACCTGGGCGGTCGCGGCCGAACCGATCTCCGACGACACGTTGCACGAGTGGGTGAACACGGCGCGCGTGATGTCGCGCCGCGCCGGTGTGCAACGGGGCCCGTGGCGGCTCTCCGGACGTGTCGGCCGCCGGAGCCGTACCTGAGGTTGCCGATGACCCTCACACACGCGGAGCTGATGAGCGTCGGACCCGACGAGGTCGCGGTCACGTTCACGACGGACGATGACGAACGGGTCACCACGCGGGTGGGCGATCACGAGGCGACCACGACCGGTCCGCACCACGTTGCGCGCGTCGTCGGCCTCGAGCCCGCCACGACGTACGCGGTCCACGTCGAGGGCGTCGCCCCGGGCGGCTTCCTCCCCGAGCAGGTGCGCACGCTCGAGCGCCCTTCCGGGCGTCTGCTCGCCACGGTGGCTACCGCCAACGACGTGCACTTCGGCGAGGCACGCTGCGGCATCACGGGCTTCCCCGAGATCGACGAGGCCGGGCCGATCTTCACGGCCGAGCCCGGTGACGACCCGTACCCGGAAGTGATGAGCCGCTCGGCGATCGCCGAGATGCGTGCGCTCGCGCCGGACGCCGTCGTGGTGAAGGGCGATCTCACCGACACGGGCAGCGAGGAGCAGTACGCGGCGTTCCTTGCCGCCTACGGGGTCTTCGGCGACGACCTGTTCCACGTGCGCGGCAACCACGACGCGATGACGAGCCCGACGATGGCGATCGAGGGTGCTCCATACTCGGTCGAGCTCGAAGGGGTGACGCTTGCCGTGCTCGACACCGTGATCCCCGGCACCGACTCCGGCCAGCTCAGCACCGACCAGGTGCAGTGGCTCGACGACCTCGGGAACGCCGTCACCGGCCCGGTGCTCGTGTTCGGTCACCACCACTGCTGGAACGTGGACTCCCTCGACGCGCACGCGAAGCGAGACCGCCCGTACTTCGGGATCCAACCCGACGACAGCGAGGCACTCGTCGCGGCTTTCGCTCGCCACGACAACCTCGTCGGCTACTTCGCCGGCCACACCCACACGAACCGGGTTCGTCGCTTCGCCACGACCGGGTCACGGCCGTTCGCCGAGGTCGGCTGCACGAAGGACTACCCCGGCGCGTGGGCCGAGTACCGCGTGTACGAGGGCGGCTACACCCAAGTCATGCACCGGGTCACCGCACCCGACGCGTTCGCCTGGGCCGAGAAGACACGCCGGATGATCGGGGGTGCCTACGGCTCCCTCGTGCTCGGCGGCATCGCGCACCGCTGCTTCACCGAGCACTTCTGACCACGGCTTCTCTCCTCCCGTCGGCTGATCGCGTCGAAGCCCGCCGGGGTCGCCGACGAGGTGCGCGGCGACATGCGGTGGTGCAGGTGCAGAGGCGCGGGATGCTCGAGCGGCTCGTGGTCCGGTCCGGCACGGCCGGGGGGAGTTGGTGCTGGGGGAGCCGCCCGGCGCGCTCGCCGGGGAACGACCGTGGGCGTCGCGGGGTTCTCGTCGTGGCCGCGATCCCCGGCACGGACCTCAACGCGCCCGACGCCACGACCCGACCCGCGTAGCCTCGGCCGGGATGCAGGCGCTCGAAGGACTCCGTGTGGTCGACATGGCCACGGTCTTCGCGGGGCCGGGGGCGGCGAAGTACCTCGCCGACTTCGGGGCCGACGTGGTCAAGGTCGAGCCGCCCGGCGGCGACGGTACCCGCGCCATGGGGTGGCGCGACCCCGCCGACGGGCTCACGTACGCGTGGAAGGTGCTCGGCCGCGGCAAGCGGGCCGTGGTGCTCGACCTCAAGACCGATGCCGGCCTGACCGCCATGCGTCACCTCGTCGACACCGCCGACGTGCTGATCGAGAACCTCCGCCCCGGGACGCTCGAGCGGCTCGGACTCGCGCCGCACGACCTGCTGGCCCGGAACCCGGGTCTGGTGATCCTGCGGGTGACCGGCTTCGGGCAGACCGGTCCGTACGCCTCGCGTCCGGGGTTCGCCACGATGGCCGAGGCCATGGGTGGCTTCGCCGCGATCAACGGTGAACCCGATGGCCCGCCGCTCCTACCACCGATAGCGCTCACCGACGAGGTCACCGCACTCGTCGGTGCGTTCGCGACGATGACCGCGCTCCACCACCGGGACCGGACCGGCGAGGGCCAGGTCGTCGACGTGAACCTGCTCGAGTCGATGCTCCAGCTCATGGGGCCGCTCCCGAGCGTGTGGGCCGAGCTGGGCGAGCTCCAGCCCCGCCTCGGATCGGGTATTCCCTACAGCGTCCCGCGCGGCACGTACCGGTGCGCCGACGGGGTGTGGGTCGCGGTGTCGACCTCCGCGGAGTCCGTCGCCCAGCGAGTGCTGGGCTTGCTCGGGGTCGGCGGCGACGCGCGCTTCGCCGACTTCACCGGTCGGGCCGCGCACCGCGAAGAGCTCGACACCCTCGTCGGTGACTGGATCGGCGCACGCGCCTCGCACGACGTGCTGGCCGCGTTCGAGGGGGCCGACGCCGCGATCGCCCCGATCTACACGATGCAGGAGCTGCTCGAAGATCCTCATGTGGTCGAGCGCAACGCCGTCGTGGAGGTGGACGGAGTGCGGATGCCCGGCCCGGTCGCGCGTCTCTCCCGCACCCCGGGGTGGATCCGCCACGTCGGGCGTCCCCTGGGCGCGGACACCGAGGAGGTGCTCGCCGCGATCGACGAACCCGAAGGTCCCTGGTTGGTGCGTGAACCCCCACCCGAACCGGCGCGCGACGCGTCCCGAGGCGGGACGGCGTAGGCAAGGCCAGGTCGGTTCGCGACGGCCGCACGGTCGCACTGGAACCCGCAGCCCCGGACGTCCTCCGCGGGACCGGTGGGCGGCACCGTCCAGCATTCCCCCCGGCATTCCCCCCCAGGTTTTCCACCGCCTCGCAGGCGTTCTGCACCGGGCCAGAGCGGGTTTTCCACCGGTTTTCCACACCCCTGCACCAACTCGCGTGGAGGAGGGGACGCCGAGCCGCGCAGTGGCGGTGGCCCCCGCCGTCGGACATTTCGCGCGAGCGGTTCGCGCGCGAGACTCCGCAACGTCCAAGAGGGGAAGGCACCAGAGATGCTCACGAGCAACGAGATCGCGGCCGAGGTCGCAGGCCAGACGGTTGCCACCCGCTTCCGCGAAACGGTCCGCGCCTACCCGGACCGGGTCGCGCTGCGCTGGCGCGACGGCGACGCGTGGCACGAGCTCACCTGGGCGCAGTACGCCGACCGGGCCTGTCGCCTTGCCGCGGCGCTCGATGGGCTCGGCGTGGTGCGGGGTGAGCGCGTCGTGATGATGATGCGCAACCGCCACGAGTTCCACATCGCCGACATGGCGGTCGTGCTCACCGGGGCAACGCCCGTCTCGATCTACAACTCATCGGCGCCCGAGCAGGTGCAGTACCTGGCGTCACACTGCGGGGCGGTCGTCGCGATCATCGAGGACATCGAGTACCTCGAGCGTGTCCTCAAGGTCCGCGACGAGATCCCCACGCTCGAGCACCTCGTGATCATCGACGACGATGGCCGCGCGCCCGACGGGGTGCTCCGCTGGGGCACCCTGCTCGAGACGGCGCCGGTCGACCTCGACACCGCGGCGGAGATCGCTCAGCCGGACGACCTGGCGACGGTCATCTACACGTCGGGTACGACGGGTCCGCCCAAGGGCGTGATGCTCGACCACGCGAACGTCGTCTGGACGGTCGAGAGCATCTTGGCCTGTTGGGGCAACGAGGACCCGCGCTTCAGCCGCATGGTCTCGTACCTCCCGATGGCCCATATCGCCGAGCGCATGGTCTCGTACTACCAGGGGATCATCGGCGTGTTCGAGGTCACGGCGTGTCCCGAGACGTCCCAGCTCGGGTCCTACCTCGCCGAGGTCCGGCCCCAGATCATGTTCGGCGTGCCCCGCATCTGGGAGAAGCTGCATGCCGGTGTCCTCGCGCTTGCGCGCGCGAACCCCGACCAGCAGGCGATGCTCGATGGCGCGCTCCCCGTCGGTGCGCGCGCCGCGGAGTACCGCGCCCGCGGCGAAGACCTACCCACCGACCTGGCGGCCGACTACGAGCAGGCGAAGCCGGTGCTCGAGTACGTCAAGAACCTGCTCGGGCTCGACCAGATCGTCTGCGCGATCAGCGGTGCAGCACCGATCACCCTGGAGGTGCTGCGGTTCTTCCGAGCGTTGGGCCTCGAGATGTCGGAGATCTACGGGTTGTCCGAGACGTCGGGACCGATGACGTGGACGCCGTTTCGTGTGCGCATCGGCACGGTCGGGCCGCCGATCCCGGGGTGCGAGGTCAAGCTCGCCGACGACGGCGAGGTGCTCGCACGCGGTGGGAACATCTTTCGCGGCTACCTCAACGATCCCGAGCGCACGGCCGAGGTGCTCGACGCCGATGGGTGGTTCCAGAGCGGCGATATCGGTGAGTTCGACGCCGACGGCTATCTGAAGATCGTCGATCGCAAGAAGGAGCTCATCATCACTGCCGGCGGGAAGAACATCTCCCCGGCGAACCTCGAAGCGGCACTGAAGTCGTTCCCGCTCGTCGGACAGGCGTGCGTGATCGGCGACAACCGTGCGTTCGTTTCGGCGCTGCTCGTCCTCGACCCCGAAGTCGCGCCGGCGTGGGCCGCAAACCAGGGGATCGAGGGCAAGAGCCTCGTCGAGCTCGCGTCCGATCGAGAAGTGCTCGAGGAGATCGCTCGCAACGTCGACGCCGCGAACGAGCGGTTCGCCCGGGTCGAGCAGGTCAAGAAGTTCGTGCTGCTGGGCGAGGAGTGGATGCCCGACTCCGAGGAGCTCACCCCGACCATGAAGCTCAAGCGCCGTGGCGTGCACACCAAGTACGCGCAGGAGATCGAGGGTATGTACACGCGCTGAGCATCAGCGGGTGGCGACGCGCCGCCGGCGGACGATTGCGAGTTCGGCGATGTCGGCGACGATCGCGGCGAGCTTGTAGTCCTTGGGCGTGTACACCCGCGCCACCCCGTCGGCCTCGAGGACGGCCTTGTCGAGGTCGGGGATGATGCCGCCGACCACGACGGGCGCGTCGACTCCCGCGGCCCGCAATGCCGCGAGTGTCTCCGGGACGAGCTCGAGGTGCGACCCCGAGAGGATCGACAGGCCGACGACGTCGACGTCCTCGTCGCGCGCGGCCGCGGCGATCTGTGCCGGGGTGAGCCGGATGCCCTGGTAGATGACCTCGAACCCGGCGTCGCGGGCCGCGACGGCGATCTGCTCCGCGCCGTTCGAGTGCCCGTCGAGCCCGGGCTTGCCAACGAGGAGGCGTAGCTGGCCGCCGAGCTCCCTGGTCGCGGTCTGCACCCGATCGCGGACGACACCAAGATCGCCGATCGGCGCGGCCACGGAGCCGACGCCGGTGGGAGCGCGGTACTCGCCGAACACGTCGCGCAATGCGCCGGCCCACTCGCCGACGGTCCCGCCGGCGCGTGCGAGCGCGATCGTCGCGGGGACCAGGTTCTCCTGCGTCGCGGCGGTCGCGCGCAGCGTGGCGAGCGCGGCGACGACAGCCGCGGAGTCGCGAGCGGCGCGCCACCGCACGAGGTGCTCGATCTGCTCTCGTTCGGCCGCGGCGTCGACCGTGACGATCGAGTGCTCGGTGTCGATCGCGGCCAGGGCCGATGGCTCGGCCTCGGTGAAGCAGTTCACGCCGACCACCGGGAGCTCCCCGGACTCGATCCGACGCACTCGTTCGGCGTTGCTCTGCACGAGCCGCGCCTTCATCGCGTCGATCATCTCGAACGCGCCGCCACCTTCGAGGACCCACTGCAGCTCGGCGTCCGCCGCCTCGACGAGCTCGGTCGTCTTGGCTTCGACCACCACCGAACCCTCGAACAGGTCGTCGTACTCGAGGAGATCCGACTCGTACGCGAGCACCTGCTGCATGCGCAGTGACCACTGCTGGTCCCACGGCGTCGGGAGCCCGATGGCTTCGTTCCAGCACGGCAGCTGGACGGCCCGGGCGCGAGCGTCCTTCGAGAGCGTCACGCCGAGCATCTCGAGCACGACGCGCTGCACGTTGTTCTCGGGTTGCGCTTCGGTGAGCCCGAGCGAGTTCACCTGCATCCCGTAGCGGAAGCGCCGCAGCTTCGGGTCGGTCACCGCGTAGCGCTCGAGGCAGATGCGGTCCCACAAGCGCGTGAACGCACGCATCTTGCACATCTCCTCGACGAAGCGGATCCCGGCGTCGACGAAGAACGAGATCCGGCCGACCACGGCGGGGAACTCGTCATCACCGACCTGGCCCGACGCGCGGATGGCGTCGAGGACGCCGACGGCGGTGGCGAGCCCGTACGCGATCTCTTGGACGGGCGTCGCGCCCGCCTCCTGATAGTGGTAGGGACAGACGTTGATCGGGTTCCACGCCGGTGCGTGGCGCCAGGTGTGGCACACCAGATCGACGGTGAGGCGGCGCGACGCCTCGGGTCCGAAGATGTACGTGCCCCGGGAGAGGAACTCCTTCACGATGTCGTTCTGCGTGGTCCCCGAGAGCGTGGCGGGGTCGACGCCCTGCTCCTCTGCGAGCGCGGCGTACATCCCGAACAGCCACACCGCCGTCGCGTTGATCGTCATCGACGTGTTCATCTCGTCGAGGGGGATGCCCTCGAAGAGGATGCGCATCTCACCAAGGTGCGGCACCGGCACCCCGACCTTGCCGACCTCACCGTGCGCCAGGGGATCGTCGGGGTCGTACCCCGTCTGGGTCGGGAGGTCGAAGGCGACGGAGAGCCCGGTCTGACCCTTGGCGAGGTTGGTGCGGTAGAGCTCGTTGGACGCCCGGGCCGACGAGTGCCCCGAGTACGTCCGCATGAGCCAAGGGCGATCCCGCTCGCTCACGCTCGCATCCTCCAGGGCTCGTTACTTCTTGGTGTAGTCGTAGAAGCCGGCACCCGACTTCCGGCCGAGCTTCCCGTCCTTCACCAGCCCCACGAGCATCGGGGAGGGCTCGTAGTTGGGGTCCTGGAACTCGGCGTGCAGCGCCTCGATGATCGAGAGGCTCGTGTCGAGGCCGACGAGGTCGAGCAGCTCGAGCGGACCCATCGGGAAGTTGCAGCCGCCCTTCATCGCCGCGTCGATGTCGTCTCGCGTCGCCACCTCGTCGGCCAGGAGCTTCACTGCGTTGTTCAGGTACGGGAATAGCAGGGCGTTCACGATGAACCCCGCTTGGTCGCGCACATCGACGGCGGTCTTGCCACACGTCTCGGCGAACACGCGAGCCGCGGCGATCGTCTCGTCGGACGACGTCGGGGCTCGTACGACCTCGACGAGGGCCATCGCCGGGGCGGGGTTGAAGAAGTGGATGCCGCACACCTTGTCGGGACGGCTGGTCGCGGCCGCCATCTCTGCGACCGAGAGCGTCGAGGTGTTGGTGGCGAGGATCGCGCCCTCACCGCAGATGCGGTCGAGCTGGGCGAACAGCTCGATCTTGGGGGGCATCTCCTCGACGATCGACTCGAGCACGAGGTCGCACTCGGCGAGCTCACCGAGGTCGCTGACCGCGCGAACGCGCCCGAGAACCGCGGTGCGTTCGACGTCGTCGAGCTTGCCGCGGTCGACCTGCTTGGCGAGGGATTTCTCCAGGCCGGCGACCATGGCGTCCGCCGAGGCCTGCGCGCGGCTGCGGAGGACGACCTCGAAGCCGGCCTTTGCCGCGACCTCCGCCACGCCCGAGCCCATGATCCCAGATCCGATCACTCCTACCCGCTTGATCGTCATCGCTGTGCTGCCTCCGTGGGATCTCGTGTGGGTGGACCGAGCGCCGGCCGTCACCCGAGGGGGGACACGAACCGAGACGAAGGCTACCGCTGAGTAGGTCGGGCGCCCCGGGTCCGGTCGTCGCGTCGGATCGCCCCCGGCGGATCGCCCACCTCGGATCGCTCACCTCGGATCAGGGTTGCATCACTAGGCTCGGCTCGATGCCAGGATTCGGTCGGCTCCAAGCCGCGATGTACGACCCGATGATGCGCGGTGCCGAGCGCGGCTTCCTCGGGTCGTTGCGCGATCGGTTGCTCGCCCAGGCGCAGGGAGAGACCCTCGAGATCGGCGCGGGCACGGGGCTGAACGTCCCGCGGTATCGCACGCCGACCCGGGTCGTGCTCACCGAGCCCGAAGGTGCGATGGCCGCGCGCTTGCGCATCCGCGCCGCAACGGCCCCCGTGCCCGTCGTCGTCGAGGAGGCGAGCGCAGAGGCGCTGCCGTTCCCGGACGCGTCGTTCGACACGGTCGTCTCCACGTTGGTGCTCTGTAGCGTCACGCACCCTGATCGTGCCCTCGCCGAGCTGCGACGGGTGCTCAAGCCGGGGGGTCGCTACCTGTTCATCGAGCATGGTGGTTCCGACGACGCGGGTCTGGCCCGATGGCAGCGTCGCCTCGACCCGCTCTGGCGACGCGTCGCAGGAGGCTGTCACCTCAGCCGCAACGTTGTGCAGATGCTCCCTGCGGCCGGGTTTCGCGTCTCGGATCTCGAGACGCTCGAACCTCGCCGCACGGGGCCGATCAAGCCGTTCCGAATGGGAGTCGCTGCATGAGCGCTCGTCAGGGTGCCGTAGGAACGCTCGCGCTGATCGGCGGTGGCGAGTTCGGCGAAGGGTGCCGGGAATTCGACGCCGAGCTGCTCGCGACAGCCGGGACGAAGGACGTCGTCGTGTTGCCGTCGGCCGCGGCGTTCGAGAATCCGGACCGGGTCATCGAACGGGCGACGAGCTACTTCGCGGGACTAGGCGCGAAGGTGAAGCCGCTGATGGTGCTGCACCGCGCCGAGGCTGAAGATCCCAAAGTCGTCGAGCCGGTTCGGCGCGCGCGCGTGATCTATCTCGCCGACGGCTCACCGCTGCACCTGCGCTCGGTGCTCAAGGCATCACTGTTGTGGGACGCGATCCTCGCGTCGTACCACGCGGGTGGCGTGCTGGCTGCTTCGGGAGCGGGCGCCACGCTCGTGTGTGATCCGATGGTGGACCCCCGCGGCGGCGCGTACACCGTTGGGCTCGGTGTCGTCAGTGACCTCGCGGTGTTCCCGTACCACGGCACCGCAGCCGGTCACCTGCGGGCACGATCGCGCGACCTGCTTCCCCCGTCGGCCAAGCTCGCGGGCATCGAGGAGCAAACCGCGCTCATCCGGGATCCTGGGGGCGCGTGGCGCGTCGCCGGCGTCGGTGTGGTCAACGTGTACGACGGGAGTACGTCCACCGACTACGACTCTGGGGCGTCGATCCCGGGTCTTCCCTGATACCCAGCGCGACCCGACTCGACGACAGGCTCGACGAGGGGATCAGGGCGCGCTGGAGGGCGTGACGGCTCCCTTGGTGGCGATCGTCACCTTCTTCATCACGACCGGCTTCGTGAGCGCGCCGTCGCCACTCGACGGCGCGAGCTGCTCGATGCGGTTCGCGACCTTCTGACCGCTGGTGACCGTCCCGATGACGGCGTAGTCGGACGGGAGCGAGGAACCCTTGGAGCCGGTGACGATGAAGAACTGCGAACCCGCGGTCCCCGGAGGCTCCGAACCGGTCTTCGCCCAGGCCACCGTCCCCACCGGATAGGTCGGCTTCACCGTCGGCACCTCCGCCTTCACCGTGTAGCCCGGTCCGCCGCTGGCGGTCTGGTCCGGGCTCCCGGTCTGGATCACGAAGTCCTTCGAGGCCCGAACGACGGCAAGGTCGTTGTAGAAGCCTTGCTTCGCGAGGGACACGAAGTTGTTGGCCGAGATGGGGTACTGGTGCGCGTCGATCGCGACCTGCATCGTCCCGCAAGTGGTGTCGATCGTCGCCGAGTAGGACTGGTTCGGGTCGATCGTCTGGGGTGGTGCGCTGAGTCCGGCGGTCTTCGCCGGTGGGGTCGTCACCGAAGCGCACCCTCCGCTACCCGAGCTCGAGCTGTCGTTGCTGGTGTTGGTGAGACTCAGCACGACGCCGAGGATGATGATCGGTACGGCGACGATCGCGAAGGTGCGCGCCGTCTTCCACATTCGTCGCCGCTTCGCGAGCTGAGTCTCGTACTCGCGACGCTGCTCGCGGTTCTGGCGCTGACGCTCGCGCTTGTTGGCCTTGGACACGGTCCGGGAGTCTATGTGCCCGCTCCGTCGGTGCGCAGTTCGCCAAACGATGGCGTCGGGCCCGAGGTCCACCGGTACGATCGATGGTCGTGAGCCTCGTCGTGCAGAAGTACGGCGGCACCTCCGTGGCCGACCCCGATCGGATCAAGGCGGTCGCCGACCACATCGTGGCAACCCGCCGCGCCGGCCGAGACGTCGTGGTCGTCGTCTCCGCGATGGGCAAGACCACCGACGACCTCGAGCGCCTCGCGCACGAGGTCTCCACGTTGCCGGCCGGGCGCGAGATGGACATGCTCCTCACCGCGGGCGAGCGCATCTCGATCGCGCTCCTGTGCATGGCGATCATCGACCGTGGTGAGCACGCGGTGAGTTTCACGGGGTCCCAGGCCGGGATCCTCACCGATACGACGCACCGCAAGGCGAAGATCCTCGAGGTGAAGGCCGACCGCCTCCGTGACGCAGTCACCGAGGGGTCGATCGCGGTCGTGGCTGGGTTCCAGGGGGTGTCGACGACCTCCGACATCACGACGCTCGGTCGCGGCGGGTCCGACACGACCGCGGTCGCGCTCGCGGCCGAGCTCGAGGCCGAGGTCTGCGAGATCTACACGGACGTCGCAGGCATCTTCACAGCCGACCCGCGCGTCGTTCCGACCGCACGCAAGCTCGACCGCGTCTCCTACGAGGAGATGCTCGACATGTCGGCGACCGGTGGCCGGGTGCTGGCCCTGCGCTCGGTCGAGTTCGCACGCAACCACCATGTCCCCGTCCACGTGCGGTCGAGCTTCACGTGGGAGCCGGGTACCTGGGTCGTACAGGAGGACGAGGTCATGGAGCAGGCAATCATCTCGGGCGTCACCCACGACCTGAGCGAGGCCAAGATCACGATCACGCAGGTGCCCGACCGCCCAGGGATCGCGGCTCGGCTGTTCCGAGCACTCGCCGACGACTCGGTCAACGTCGACATGATCGTGCAGAACGTCTCGACCGAGGGCCACACCGACATCTCGTTCACGGTCCCCAAGGATGAAGTCGCCCGTACCCAGAAGGCCGTCGAGCAGATCGTCGACGACCTTGAAGCAAGCGGCTGCACCGCCGACGAGAACATCGGGCGGGTGTCGCTGGTCGGGGCCGGGATGAAGACGCATCCCGGGGTCGCGGCGACGATGTTCGAGACGCTCGCGCACGCGAGCGTGAACATCGAGATGATCTCGACGTCGTCGATCCGGATCTCGTGCGTCGTGGCATCCGATGACGTCGAGCGAGCAGTGCGTGTCCTGCACGCCGCATTCGAGCTGGGTGACGACGGATGAAGGGCCCGGGCGAAGTCGGAGCGCGCGGACGTGAGTGGAGCCGGGGCGGACCATGAGGGTCGCGGTGGTGGGGGCGACGGGTCTCGTGGGCGGCGAGATGCTGCGCATCCTCGAGGAACGCTCGTTCCCGGTCGAGGAGCTGCGGGTGTTCGCATCGGCTCGCTCCGAGGGTCGCAAGCTCGCGTTCGGAGGTGGTGACGTCACGTGCGAGGTGCTACGCGACGGGTGCTTCGCGGGTCTGGACCTCGTCGTCGTCGACGTCGAGGACGACCTCTCGCTCGAGTGGGCCCCCCAGGCCGCCGCCGCCGGGGCCAAGGTCGTGGACAACTCGGCCGCGTTCCGGATGGATCCCGACGTGCCCCTCGTTGTCGCGGAGGTGAACCCCGACGACGTGTACGACGCACCGAAGGGGATCATCTCGTGCCCGAACTGCACGACGATGGTGCTGGTGACGGCGCTCGCCCCGCTGCATCGGGCTGCTGGGATCGAACGGCTCGTCGTGTCCACCTATCAGTCGGTCTCGGGCGCAGGGCAGTCGGGGATGCACGAGCTCGCGGGCCAGTGGACGAAGTGGGCCGGCGAGGAGGACACACTGCGCCGTGCAGCGATCACACCGGGAGCACTCGAGCCCGGCGAGGTGTGGGACCGGCCGATCGCCGGCAACGTGATCCCGCTCGCCGGATCGATCCGCGAGCTGGGCTACACCTCAGAAGAGTGGAAGCTGGTGCACGAGAGTCGCAAGATCCTGCACGCACCCGAGCTCCGGGTGAGCGGGACGTGCGTGCGCGTCCCCGTGTACGTCGGCCACGCGATGAGCGCGAACGTCGAGTTCCGGCGCCCCCTCGGCCGCGACGAAGCCGCAGGCTTGCTCGGCTCGGCGCCCGGCGTCGCGCTCGTCGATGGTGGCGACGGCGCCCCGACCCCGCTCGAGGGGGCAGGGATCGATCCCGTGCTCGTCGGACGGCTGCGTGAGGACCCGTCGCAGGTGAACACGCTCAACCTCTGGGTGACCGGCGACAACCTGCGTAAGGGGGCGGCCCTCAACGCGGTGCAGCTCGCCGAGCTGCTGGCCTGACGGCCCGGTCTCGCCCGAGAACGCGGGCGGTCGGGTGCCTCACTCCTGGGTTCGGCGGTGTGGGACTCCGGCGGTGGTCGGGCTGCCGGGATTTGAACCCGGGACCTCTTCGTCCCGAACGAAGCGCGCTGCCAAGCTGCGCCACAGCCCGTTCGAGTCGCTCACTGTAGTCGTCGGGCCCCGCGTTCCCGGTGGCCGGAGGGTGCGGCCGGACTACGTCGGGACGGGATCGCCCACGAGCTGCTTGACCGTGCGGCGCAGCGTGCCCGGATCGACCGGCTTCACCAGCGCGGCCTGGACGGCGGCGCGCTTGGCGAGGAAGCGGTCGTGTTCGCGGTCGAGCAGCAACAGCACCGGGACGTGCGGGAGCCGGTCGAAGGACGCTTCGAGGTGCAGGTCGATCGCTGTCGCGACCCCGCCCATGTTGGCGATCTGCATGTCGAGGATGACGAGGTCGGGCTCGTAGTGCTTCACGGCCTCGCGCACGTCCTGGCCGCGGGTGACCTCGATGACCTCCTGGTCGGGGCCCACGAGCGCGCTGCGCACCTGATTGCGCACCCAGGAGCCGTCAGCAGCCACGAGGATTCTCATCGGCGCCGACACTAGTTGCCGGGGCTCGGGGCCAGGTAGTGCCCCACCGCGTTCAGGGCCGCGAAGTCGACGACATCGTGGGCGAGGGACGGCACGTACACGACAGCCCCGGCCCCGATGCGCTGACCGGCGTCCGCCAGCTCGGCACGCTCGCGCGCTCCGAGCGACGCGTAGCTCGCGAGGTTCTCGTAGCGGGCCGCTAGGCGAGCTCGTGCGTTGCGCGTCGCCATGTCGGTCTCCGAGCTGCTCAGCTCGGTCAGCTGCTCGGCGCGCTCGCGCAGCGCGTCGATCTCCTCGGTCTCCCCGAAGGTCGGGTGGACCCGGTTCACAACCAACGCAGCAACGCTGAGGTTCGACTCGCGCAGTCGCGTGGCGAAGAACTTGGCTTCGTCGACAGCGTCGCGCCGGGGCGAGGTCACGAGCACGAAGGCGGTGTCGGCGTCCGCCAGGAGCGCGGTGACGCTGGCGGCACGCTCGCGGAACCCCTGTTCCATCCCCTCGAACGCTCGGAAGAACGCGACGACGTCGTCGATCACCTCCGTGCCGACGACCCGGCCGACGGTCCGGAAGAACGTCTGGATTGCGACCCCGGCGGCTCGCAGGTACGCGGAGTGCGCCGGCATCATGAGGAACCGGAAGACGCGGTTGTCGAGCAGGCGAGTGAGCCGCGCCGGCGCGTCGAGGAAGTCGAGCGCGTGTCGGGTTGGCGGCGTGTCGACGACGATCAGGTCGTATCCACCTTCCTCGTGGAGCTCGTGGAGCTTCTCCATCGCCATGTACTCCTGCGTGCCCGAGAGGGCACCGGCGATGTTGCGGTAGAAGCGGTTGTCGAGGATGCGGCCGGTCTGCTCAGCGTCCGTCGCGTAGGTGCGGACGAGCTCGTCGAAGGTCGAGCGGGTGTCGAGCATCAACGCCGAGAGTCGACCGCCCGGGAGCGCGGTTCCGTCCGGGTCCCACCGTGAGCTGGGGATCTCGTGCGCAACGTTCCCGAGCTCTTCGAGGCCGAGCGTGTCGGCGAGCCGCTTGGCTGGATCGATCGTCACGACGACCGCGTTGCGTCCGGCGCGCGCGGCTCCGATCGCCAGGACAGCCGATGCCGTGGTCTTTCCTACGCCACCCGTGCCGCAGCAGACGATGACGTGGCGACTCGCGACGAGGCCCGCGAGCGTCGGGGTCATGGGCCCGGCGTGGGGAGAGCCGCCACCGCGTCCACGAGCGCGTCGGCGAGCTGGTCGACTTCGAGAGGGCCGATCTCACCGAACACGAACGGCAGACGCAGCTGTGGCAGCGGGAGCCGATCGGCGAGGCGGTTGGCCTGCTCCTGGGCGAGCGCGCGACGCTCGAGCCGGAACGCAGCTGCTTCGTCGAGCGCGCGGATTTCGGCCGCAGAGATCTGCACGCCGGCCGCCGCCGCATCCTCGGCGACGGATCGGCCGGCGAGGACGAGATCCGCGGGCATGGCGTTCACCACGACCGGACCGAGCTGCACCCCGACCCGGTCCTCGAGGTTGTACGCAGTGTCGATCAGCTCATTCACCGGCGTCTCCTCGGGCAGCGTGACCAGGAGCACGCGACAACGTGCGGGGTCCGAGAGCATTGCGATCACGCCTTCGGCCTGGGTCCGGACCGGCCCCATGCGCACCGCGTCGAGCAGCCCACGCGCCGACATGAGGAACGAGACGGCATGGCCGGCCGCGGGGGCGTCGATGAGGATCAGGTCGGCGGCGCCACCCTGTTCGAGCTGCTTCACCTTGCCGAGCACGAGGATGTCCTTCATCCCCGGCACGGCCGTCGCGACGATGTCGAGCGCACCCGAGCGAACGAGCCGTTTCGAGATCCGGCGCAGGCCTCGGTCCTCGAGGTATTCGAGCAGGGCGCGATCGGGTGTGAGCGTTCGGCCCCGTACGCCGGGCCCCAGCTCGGCCTCGGAGTACTCGAGCGGCGGCGCCCCGAAGCAGGTCGCGAGGCCCGATTTGCCTTCGACCTCGACGATCAGCACGCTCGCGCCCGTGCGGGCAGCGGCGACGGCGAGTGCAGCGGTCGTGGTCGTCTTGCCGACACCGCCCTTGCCCGCAACGATCATCACCCGAGAGCCGGCGCAGAAGCGCTCCATCTCCATGTCTGACTCTATGCACACTGACTCTGTTCACATCGACTCCCTTCACCGGCTTCATTCACCGGGCTCGAGAGGTCTTGTGCGTTTTGCCCTTCGCTTGGTGCGCCTGACCGTCGCTCTCGTGCTCGTCGGATCTGCGGTGGCGATGTTCGCGGCTTCCGCCGGCGCATCTGCCGCCGCGCCGGGTCGCCCCGGTCGGCGCGGAATCCTCGTCGTGCAGGTCGAGGGTGCCATCGATCCGGCGAACTCCGAGCTCGTGCTCGACGCGATCGACCGCGCGAACCATGACCGCCTCACGATGGTGCTGCTCCAGCTCGATTCGAAGGGGGTCGTGGGCACGTCGGTCGCCGATCTCGTTCGTGCGATCGGGCGGTCACGGGTCCCGGTCGTGGTGTGGGTCGGCCCGTCGGGCGCCGAGGCACGCAGTGGGGCCGCCCTCGTACTCGAGGCGGCGCACGTCGCGGTGGTATCGCCGGCCTCTGACGTCGGTTCGGCCGATCCCGTGCGGCTCGACGAACCGGACCGTTCCTCGGTCGGCGCGGTGCGGGCAGAGTTGGCGCGACTGGCCAAGGCGCGTGGGCGCGATCCGCGCGGGGCGGCGCAGCTCGCGGTGCGCTCGCTGTCGGCCGAGGACGCGGCGAGAGTCGGCGCGACGAACGCCGTGCGGCCGACGCTCGGTGAGACGATCGTGTCACTCGACGGCAAGCGGGTCACCACCGCGGCGGGTGACGTGCGTCTGTCGACGGCGAAGGTCATCGGCGCGGGGCGCGGCCGGCGCCGGCAACCGAACCAGGAGGTCGTCTTCGACAGCCTCGGCATCGGCGGCCAGGTGCGTCACGCGTTGCTCGGCTCGACAACCGCGTACTTTCTGTTGATCGCGGGGCTGGCGCTCATCGTCTTCGAGTTCTTCGCCGCCAGCGTGGGGTTTGCGGCCGCGGTCGGTGCCGTCGCGGTCGTGGGTGCCGCCTACGGCTTCGCGAGCCTTCCCGTGCACCTCTGGGCCCTCGCGCTGCTCGTGCTCGCGGCGGCCGGCTTCTCGATCGACGCACAAGCAGGTGGACTCGGCGCGTGGACGGTGATCGCGACGGTCGCGCTCCTCGTCGGCTCGTTCTTCCTCTACGGCGGATCCTCCGAGCTCCATCCTCCGTGGTGGCTCGTCGGGCCCATCTGCCTCGGTGTCTGGGTCTTCTACGTGTTCGCGATCCCGCCGTTCATCCGCGCGCGCTTCTCGACGCCGACACTCGGGCGCGAGGGCATGATCGGCGAGCTGGGGACGGCAGACCTGGCGGTCGACCCTGACGGGGTCGTGACCGTGCGGGGCGCCCGCTGGCGCGCGCGGACGAACCGGGCGACGCCCGTGGAGAAGGGGGCGACGGTACGGGTCGTGGCCGTCGAGGGCGTCGTGCTCGAAGTGGAACCCGAGGAGGGCGGCGCGAAGGACTACCGGGACCGCGGCCGGCGCACCTCCAAGGGTCCCGAGTCCGGCGACGACTCCGCTGCTCCGGATCCCCCTGCTCCCGCCGCGACTGCTGGGGAAGCCCCCGCTCCCGAATCTGGGTCTTGAGGCCGACGGCCCTCGGGGATAGGTTCCGCGGCGCATCACGGGCGGACCACAAGGGGGGGTCGTGGCCGTTCGCACCGACGAAGAGTCCTGGCAGCGGCGTTCCGCCTGCCGGGGGCCGGCGTCGACGCTCTTCTTCGCGCCGACGGTTCCCGAGCCGCGCTCGATGCGCGTCGCGCGCGAAGCGCAAGCGACGCGCATCTGCGGTGAGTGCGCGGTCCGTGAGGAGTGCCTCGAGTACGCCCTTCGGATCCGCGAGCCGCACGGCATCTGGGGCGGCCTGAACGAGCCGCAGCGCCGGGCGCTCCTCGAGGGACGCGCGCCGGACTGAACGAGCCCCTACTCCGACCGGTCGCCCACCTCGATGCCACTCGCCGGACCGGGCACCCGGTCGTCGTCGAGGCGTCGCGTCACGCCGATGCGATCAAGCCATCCCACGATCGGAAGGACGTACTTGCGCGTCGAGCCGAGCAGGTCACGCACGTCGGCGACGGTCACGCTGCCCTGCTTGCGGAGTGCCCGAACGACGCGCTCGCGTGCGAGGTCGAGCGCGTCGGCTGCGAACACGACTCCATCGAGATCGACCAGCGCCCCCTCGCGCACCAATGACCGCACGAGGGCTGACGGGGCCCCGAGATCCTTCGGTGCCGGTGGCGCGAATGGAGCGGCTCCGAGGGCCGCGACAAGTGCGCGCGCCTCCTCCGACTCTGCCGCGGGGACGTGCGACGCGTGGCGCACGATGCCCCGGGACACGCTGAGGTCGGGCGAGTCGCCCAGCGCGGCGCGGAGCTGCTCGGGGGTGACACGCAGAGCGGTCGCGAGCGCGGCGAGCTCGATGCCGGCCGCGTGGGGATGATGCAGGTGGTGATCGAGCACGAGATCGGAGGCGTCGACGCGCAGACCCTCGAGCACGGCCGGGGCGACGACCCACGGACCGACCGCGATGCCCGAGCCGTCGCGCACGATGGATCCCAGGATTGCTGCGGCGTCGGGTTCGGAGCGAGCGAGGAGCCGGGCGAGGTCGGCGACGCCGAGCCACGGTCGCTCGACCAGGATGCGGTCGGTGAAGGGCAGTGCCAGGACGGCGGCGGCGTCCTTCGCACGCGACGACGGATCGAGATCGATGACCTGTGCGCCGGCCACGGTCGTGTTGGTGCCGGGATCGCGCAGGACGATTCGGTCGCCGGGCGCCAGGGTGATCGGGTCGTCGAACCGGATCCGGGCGAATCGACCGGTCTCGTCGAGGGATCGGAACCACACTCGGTGCTCGCCCGAGCCGACGTAGGCCTGGAGGCGCCCGCGTGACTTCACCGGCGCGCCGGGGAGCGGTTCGACGGTGACGTCGGCGACACGCGACCGCAGCCAATGGTCGGCCATCACCACCGCGTGACCGCGAGCGAGATCGGCGCGCTCGATGCCGACCAGGTTCAGCGCGACGCGACTCCCCGCCATCGCGACGTCCACCTGTCGGCCGGCAATCTCGATCGCCCGCACTCGTGCGACATGAGGTGCGGAACCCGCCTCGACCTGGTCGTCGACGGTGAGGCGACCGCGCGTCAACGTGCCCGTGACGACCGTGCCCGCGCCCTTCGCCGCGAAGACGCGGTCGACCCAGAGTCGTGGCCGACCGAAGTCGGGCGCCTCGGGCGAATCATCGAGGACGGCGTCGAGTGTGCGCCGGATCTCGTCGACGCCTCGGCCCGAGACGGAGTCGCATGCCACGATCGGGATCCCGGCCAAGGGAGACTCCCCGAGGCGTTCCTCGATCTCGAGCCGGGCCAGGGCCAGGGTCTCGTCGTCGACGAGGTCGGCCTTGGTGATCGCGACCATCCCCCGAGTCACGCCGAGCACCTCGAGGATCCGGAGATGTTCCTCGCTCTGGGGCATCCAGCCCTCGGTGGCCGCGACGACGAAGAGGACGACGTCGACGGCGCCGACGCCCGCGAGCATGTTCTTGAGGAAGCGCACGTGTCCGGGTACGTCGACAAGCCCGACCTCGGTACCTGACGCCAGCGTGCAGAACGCGAAACCGAGGTCGATCGTCAGTCCCCGGGTCTTCTCCTCCGGGAAGCGGTCGGGGTCTGTGCCGGTGAGGGCAAGCACCAACGACGACTTGCCGTGGTCGACGTGCCCTGCCGTCGCGACCGTCCTCATGGCTTCGCTTCCACTTCGCGACGTCGGCTTCGCCTCATCCGCTGCGTTCGCTTCGCGCGGGCCTCACGGCTCTGCTCGGGCCGAGCGCAGCATCGCACCGAGCCGGGCGTCGTCGTCGGGGTGGACGGTGCGCAGGTCGGCGACGACACAGCCGTCGGCCGCGCGAGCCACGACGTCGGCGTCGCGAAGGTTCGCAAGCATGCGCTCGACGGATCCCACCTCGGTCGCGACACCGATCGAGGGGATGGTGAACCCCGGAAGCGACCCGCCGCCGACGACGGACTCGATGTCGATGACGCGTGCTTGTGGGACCGAAGCAGCCATCGCCGCCGCACGTGACCGGAGCGTGTCCGTCGGTGTCGTCGCCATGCGCCAGAGGGGGAGCGTGGTTGCGTCGCCGTCGAGGTAAGCGAGCGCGACGTGTTGGAGCTCGGCCAGCGTCACCTTGTCGGCGCGCACCGCGCGCGCGAGCGGGTGTCGGGCGATCGTGGCGATGAGCTCGGCCTGTCCGACCACGATGCCGGCTTGGGGCCCGCCCAGGAGCTTGTCGCCGGAGAACGTCACGACGGCCGCGCCGGCGTCGAGCGCCTGGCGAACTCCCGGCTCGTCGTGGAGCCACGCCGGGCGGTGGGGGAGCCACGGTGTCGTGTCGTCGAGCAACCCGGAACCCGCGTCCACCATCACGGGTGGCCCGAGGCTCGCGAGCTGCGCGACGGGTGTGGATTCGGTGAAACCGATCATGCGGTAGTTCGACGCATGCACCTTGAGGAGCAGTGCGGTGTCCATGCGCAGCTGTTCGCGGTAGTCGTCGATGCGGGTGCGGTTCGTGGTGCCGACCTCGACGAGACGGCACCCTGATTCGGCCATGATCTCGGGGACGCGGAAGCCGCCGCCGATCTCGACGAGCTCACCACGCGACACGACGACTTCGCGCCCGCGGGCGAGCGCTCCGAGCGCGAGCAGGACTGCAGCCGCGTTGTTGTTGACCACGATGCCCGCCTCAGCACCGCACGCTCGCGCGAGGAGCGCGCCGGCGTGCGCGTGACGAGAGCCGCGGTCGCCGGTCTCGAGTTGATACTCCAGGTTCGAGTATCCGGTGGCAACGCCACGGGCGCTGTCGAACGTGTCGCTCCCGATCGGCGAACGCCCGAGGTTGGTGTGGACGATCACCCCGGTCGCGTTGATGACTCGGCGCAGCAGCCCTCGCGCCAAACGCGTCGAGCGTGCAGTGGCGTCGGCGATCACGGCCTCGACGTCGACCGGGGCACCCAGCCCGGCCGCGGCTCGGGCCGCGTCGACCGCGTCGCGCGCGCACTGGGTGAGGATCGCCGGCGGGAGCCGTTCACCGGGCGCCGCCGAGAGCGCGTCGACGACTCGGTCGACGGACGGCACCGCGCGTCGAGGGTCCACGGCGGGTGAGCGTAGGCCCATGACCGGCGGGCAACGGTCACGGCCTCCCGTACAATGTGCCGGTGGAGCCCCGTGACGCAGCAACGGTGATGCTGGTGCGGGATACGCCGGGTTCGCGCGCTCGGCCGGATCAAGCCGGCATCGACGCGAACACCATGGACCCGAGCACCATGGACCAGAGCACCGTCGACCAGAGCACCGTCGACCAGAGCACCGTCGAGGTGTTCATGCTCCGCCGTAACCTCCGGTCGGAGTTCGTCGCCGGCGCGTATGTGTTTCCCGGTGGAGCGGTCGACGCCGACGACCGCCGTGCGCCGCTTCTGGGGCTCGTCGACGGGCTCGAGGCAGGCGACGCCGATGGGCTCCTCGGCGTCGCGTCGGGAGCACTCGGTTTCTGGGTGGCCGCCATCCGTGAGTCGTTCGAGGAGGCCGGGGTGCTCCTCGCACGCGACGCCGCCACCGGGCGGGCCGTGGCACCCGGCCTCGTGGCCGAGCTCGCGCCCGCCCGCCCGGCAGTCGCGGCAGGAGGTCGGTCCTTTGCCGATCTCGTCCGGCCGCATGGGCTCGCGCTCGACGCCGGAGCGTTGCGCGTCTTTGCTCATTGGATCACGCCGGAACCCGCGCCGCGCCGGTACGACACCTGGTTCTTCGTGGCCCCGGCTCCGCCCGGGCACACCTACGAACACGACTCCGACGAGACGGTTGCCTCGGAGTGGGTCCGGCCCTTTGAGGCGCTCGAGCGGGCGCGCCGAGGCGAGTTCGAGCTGATCTACCCCACCTTCAAGAGCCTGCAGGCACTCGCGCGCTTCGCCAGCGCGTCCGCACTTCTCGACGCGGTCGATGCGGCGTGGCGTGGCGTGGCGCCGGCGTTGCGCGTGATGAATCCCGATCAGGGGTGGCAGGTCCGGCTGCCCGGCGATGATGCGGTGGACGACGGGGACACCGACGCGATCGCGCACTCGAGGACGAACCGAGTCCAAGCGGGCGCGGCAGGGAAGACCGGGCACTGATGCCTGATCTGACCCCGGGGGTCCCCAATGCCCTCTCGCCGCTCGTGCGCCGGATCGTTGCGCCGAACCCGGGGCCCTTCACCGGGCCGGGCACGAACACCTACCTCGTGGGGATCGACGAGGTCGCGGTCATCGATCCGGGCCCGGACGTGAAGGGTCACGTCGACGCGATCATCGGCGCGTCGATGAAGGAACGCGTGCGCTGGGTGCTGCTCACCCACACGCACCCCGATCATGCCCCGGCCACGGCCCGGCTCGTGAAGGCGACGGGAGCGGAGGTCGTGGCCTTCGCCAAGAAGGACAAGGACGACAGCGGGATCGTGCCTGATCGACTCGTCGGAGACGGCGACACCATCGAGGGCACCGAGTTCGGGCTCGACGTGCTCCACACGCCGGGCCACGCGCCGAACCACCTGTGCTTCCTCCTCGAGGAGGAGCGGATGCTCTTCACCGGCGACACGGTGCTCGAAGGCACGTGGTCGGTCGTGAACCCGGCGCGTGGCGGGGACATGGCCGCGTACGTCGCGTCGCTCTCCCGACTCCGCAAGATCCCGCGGCTCCGGTGGCTGGCCCCCGGTCACGGAGACGCGATCGAGGAGCCTCGGGCACGGATCGACGAGTACCTCGTGCACCGCAAGCGACGCGAGCAGCAGATCCTTCGGTTCCTCAAGAAGCAGGAGCAGGCAAAGGTGCGCGAGATCGTGGCCACGCTCTATGAGTCAGAGGATCTCCCCGAACCCCTCGTGGAGGCCGCCGGCTGGCAGGTCTACGCACATCTCCTGAAGCTGAAAGCCGAGGGCAGGGTTGTCGGGACCACCGCGAAGGCAATCTGGAAGGCAGCCTGAGCTGCTCGGATCGGTGTGGCCGTCCCGCCAGGGGTGTGGATAGCATCCCGAGAGGTGGGGTGGGATCACCCTGGCGCGGCCCGTGTCCGCGCGACAACTGCCGGAGCTGCCCGGGAACCGTCCCGGGGAGCCATTGCGTTGCTGAAGTCCATCGCGATTCAACAGGCCGTCGCGTTTCAACAAGGAGGACACGTGATCAGAAAGTTGGGAGCAGTGCTCGTCGCAACTGCGGCGCTCGGTTCCGCGACCGCGGGGCTCATGGCGTCGCCGGCAGCGGCCAAGACCTCGGGCAACACCCTTGAGGTCCAGGCCGGCGAGTACGCCTACACACTCAAGGGCAGTCCGCACGCGGGCTGGGTGACCATCAAGTTCGACAACCTGGGCCAGGAGCACCACATGTTGGCGATCACGCAGGTGAAGCCGAACGTGACTGCCAAGCAGGTGAAGGCGGCCGCCGTCTCCAACGACCAGGCCGCGCTCAACAAGCTCGCACAGGGTGATCCGAACCGGGCCTTTGGTACGCCCGACGTCCTCGGTCCGGGTGAGTCGACACAGACGGTGTCCCAGCTCCCGGCCGGGCACTTCGCGCTCATGTGCTTCATCACGGCACCCGATGGGCAGCCGCACATCGCGCACGGCATGATCACGACCATCGACGTGAAGCCGCCGACGTCGAGCGCCAAGCCGCCGAAGGCCGACTACAAGGTGACGCTCACCGACGCTGCCATCACGGTTCCGGGCGGTGACGCACCGAAGAAGTTCACCGCGAAGGTGACGAACACCGGTACGACCCCGCACTCGTTCACCCTCGTGCGCATCGACTCGGGACAGACGATCGACACGGTGAAGGCGTACTTCGACGCCTTCTTCAGCACCGGCAAGGCGTCGGGAACGCCTCCGGGAGCGCTGGTCGGTGGGATCGGCGGACTCGATCCCGGGAAGACGGGGTACCTCATCGCGAAACTGAAGCCGGGTCACTACGCCTACGTGAGCACCGGTGGGAACCCTCCGGACGACGACTACGCGAAGGGGCTCCACGGCGAGTTCGACGTGAAGTAGGTCGACCTCGAGTCAGCGGAACGGGCCCGGGGCAGTGTGCTCCGGGCCCGGTCGCGTCACGCCTTGGCTGCCGCCTGCTCGATCAGCTCCAGCATGCGGGCGGTGCAGCCCGCCATCTCGATCGGTGGCAGCAGTTCCTCGACCACGCGCGCCGCGAGCGCATGGAACGCCGAACCGGCGGGATCGTCGGGTGCTCGTAGAGCCACCGGCGACCCGGTGTCGCCCCCGATCGAGATCGCGGGCTCGATCGGGATGCGGGCCACGAGCGGCACGTCGATGTCGGCGGCGAGCGCGGCGCCGCCCCCCGACCCGAACAGTGCGAAGCGCTCCCCGGTCGGGGTGACGAACTCGCTCATGTTCTCGACGACGCCGAGCACCTTCATGTGCGAACGACGCGCCATGTCGGCGACCCGCACGGCCACCTTCTGCGCGGCGACGGCGGGAGTGGTGACGACGAGCATCTCCGCCTGCGGGAGCAGGCGCGCCAGGCCCATCTGGATGTCCCCGGTGCCCGGAGGCATGTCGATGAGCAGGTAGTCGAGCGAACCCCACCGGACATCGGTGAGGAACTGCTCGAGCGCCTTGGTGAGGATGAGGCCGCGCCACATCAGCGCCGTCCCCTCGTCGTCGACGAGGAACCCCATCGAGATCACGTTGAGCACACCCGGGGGGGCCGACGGGTCGAGGGCGTTGGGGACGGCGATCTCGTGCGGGTGGATCTTGCCGTCGACGCCGGACAGGCGTCCGTCGACGCCGAGCATGCGCGGGACGCTGAAACCCCAGATGTCGGCGTCGAGCACGCCGACTCGCAGACCCCGGGCCGCCAGGGCGACGGCGAGGTTGACCGTCACCGACGACTTGCCGACGCCGCCCTTGCCGCTCGCGACGGCGAGGACCCGCGTCGTCGCCGCGACCTCGGTCGGCGCGGCGTTCTCCCGCGCCTGCCAGCGGGCGCGACCCATCGCCGCCGCCTTCTGCTCGGCATCCATCTCGGAGTACTCGACGGTCACCGCGGTCACGCCCCGCAGCCCGCGAACCTTCGACTTGACTTCTTGCTTGATCTGGTAGCGCAGTGGGCAGCCCGCCGTGGTGAGGGCGACCCCCACCATCACGTGGCCGTCGGGAGCGACATCGACCTCGTCGACCATGCCGAGCTCGGTGATGCTGACGTTGAGCTCGGGGTCGATCACGCCCGCGAGGACACCGCGGACGTCGTCGGGGCTCGGCGGAGGTCCCGCCTCTGGTGCATGCACCGGCGCCCCGGGGTCGTTGGGATTCGGACGGTCCATCAGCAACCAGTCGTAGCCGGATCTCGCGATCATCGTGGGACACCCGGAAAAACAATGTGTACCTTGAAAATATGCCCGCGTGGCGCTACCGTCAATGCGCGATGGAGCTTCCTGTTCTCAAGGCCCTGGCTGACGACACCCGGTACGCGGTGTACCGGGAGCTCTCGACGTCGACGAGCGCGCTCTCGGCCCAGGACCTCGCCGACCGCCTCGGTGTGCACGCCAACACGGTGCGGCTCCACCTCGAGCGCCTCCGCGAGGTCGGCCTGGTCGACGCCGAGCCGGTGCACCGCGGCACCGTGGGCCGGCCGCAGCACCTCTACTTCCTCGCCGACGGGGCTCCCGGCCTGGGGTTCGACCCGCCGGCGCACGCTCTGCTCGCGGGCCTGCTCGGAGCGCTCGCCGAGCAGGTAGGAGCAACGCCGAGCGACGCGGTCGACACCGGCCACGCCTGGGGCGTCGAGGCCGCCAAGCGAACCCGGGCCAGCAGCTGCATGCGCGTCCTCGAATCCGAGCTCCACGGGTTGGGCTTCGAGCCCGCTGCTGGGCCCGGCGACGGCACCTCCGAGGGCGGTGCTCGCATCGAGTTCCTCCACTGTCCCTTTCGGGAGCTGGCTGAGGCCTACCCCGAGCTCGTCTGTAACCTCCATCGGGGCCTCTGTGAGGGCGTCGTCGAACAGGTCGGCGGGGGAAGGGTCGAGGAGTTCGCGACGTTGTACGACCCGGAGCCCTGCCACGTGACCGTGGCGGTGGGCAGAAGTTCTTGAGATCATTGAGTACCCCCGAAACGCAGGAGGATGAACTACATGTCGATGTTCACCGTCACTGACGCAAGCCAGGTGTTCACGTTTGAGCTCACCGACGCTGCGGCCGAGAAGGTCACGGCGCTGATCGCGTCCGAGGACGCGCCCGGCGAGCTCGCGCTCCGCGTCGCCGTGCGTCCGGGTGGCTGCTCCGGGTTCAGTTACGAAATGTTCTTCGACGGCGACATCGCCGACGACGACCATCAGGTCGAGCACGGTGGCGTGAAGGTCATCATCGACCCGGCGAGCCAGCAGATGCTCAAGGGCGCCACGCTGGACTTCAAGGACGGACTCCAGGGCGCCGGGTTCTCGATCAGCAACCCGAACTCGGAGCGAAGCTGCGGGTGCGGTCAGTCGTTCTCGTAGAGGCGATTCCTGACGCGCAGTTGCGCGCGTTCTGTTGCGTATCACTCCAGAACGGTTACGCTCGCGCGCCGCGCTGGTTGAAGGGAGCGACAACGATGTCATCGACTTGGCCGCCCAACCCACCGCTTGGCGGTGGTCCGTCCACTCCGCCGACCCCGACGAGCCCACCGGCATGGCAGCCGACGCCACCGGCCGCCCCGCCGACGCCACCGGCATGGCAGCCGACGCCAGCGCCACCTGTCGCGCCAGCGCCGGCTGCGCCCAGGCCGGTGGTGAAGAAGAAGCGCGTCGCCAAGAAGACGACCAAGAAGGCGACCAAGAAGCGCGTCGCCAAGAAGGCGACCAAGAAGCGCGTCGCCAAGAAGACGACCAAGAAG
>Ga0209048_10000486_pt1 | contig 42380 bp, 52 predicted proteins | sample FrelakmetCRP12CR_FD_187146 | JGI IMG/M metagenome (GOLD analysis project Ga0209048, IMG submission 187146) | Freshwater lake sediment microbial communities from the University of Notre Dame, USA, for methane emissions studies - CRP12 CR (SPAdes)... | ecosystem: Environmental > Aquatic >...
CTCTACTGGGAGAGAGGAGCCTATTGGAGGTCTTGAATCCGGTGGTATTGCAAAATCGATAGAAACTCCTGAATCTAACCCGGCACTTGATTCTGGTAAAAAAAAGGGTGGTGGGGGTGAACAGAATCGACTCAACTCTCTCTTTGATACTCTAACAAAAGAACAAGCCAGTTTAACTAGTGGAAAGGCGGCTGAAATATATGCCACTCTTGATAAAACTTTAACTCAAATTCAAGGCAAAGCAGAGCATAGAGCAGTAACTCAAGCCGAGGTGGAAGTCTTAGCGAGGTCAGTAGCCGCAAAGAAAATAGAAAAACTTTATGAAGATCAGACTCTTTGGGTAGCAAAGGAGTATGGAGATCAAACAGTAGCTTTGAATGCTGAGGAAGAGGAGAAACTTAAAACTGTTAGATATACTGGAGAGATGACTTATCAAGATCAAGTGAAGTTGTACAATTTGCAGAATCAAATACATGAAGTTTTTAATAAAAAGAGAGCGGCTAATAATTTAGAGATAGCCGATACTGAATTAAACAATCAAAAAACATATAATGACGCTCTTGCCTCTGCTTCTCCATATCTTGAAGTTCAACTTCGTTTAAAGAAAGAGTCTTTGGATATAGAGAATAAACTGGCCCAAGACGCCATCACTAAGTTGATAGATCAGAAAAAAGAATTAGCAGTTTATGAGGATATTTTTAGAAAAAGACAAGAAGGTATTAATCAAGCTAAACAAGAGGCTTTAATTCGTGAAGGTTGGATGAAAGAAGACGTTTCTGGTGGACTTAAATCAGGAGCCCTGGAGAGAGATAAGGAGTCTGTTACTCGAACTGCACAATGGACCATTGATGCCATGAAGGGAGCGGAACAATATATAGGAGAATCTGGAGGTCAGGCATTTGTAGATTTTATACACAACAAGAAAACCGATCTCACTAAAATGTTTACTGATTTAGGAGATTCTTTGATTAAGCAGTTGTTGAAGATGGGAACTACCAGGTTATTTGATACGGTATGGACTGGTCTTGGTAAGTTGTTTGATTTAGATGTAAAGGGTAAACCAGATGGAAGTAGCGCTGCGAAAGCCCTCCATGTGACTTTTGAAGGATTGGAAGGAAAAGGACTAGGAAAAGTTGGTGGAGGGGAAGCTGCTTATCAACGGTCAGTAACTTCTGCTGGTAAAATTGGGTATACTATAGGGGGCAGTAAAGAGTTTGATTTCACCGATATGTACAAGAAAGAAACTATTTTTGATAAGGCCATGAACAGGGATCAGAAGGAGTGGTTAGTTGGATTCAAAAACTTGGATAAAGAGCAGAACGTTTATGTCAGAATGCAGCAAAAGATGGCGGACGAGAATAAAGATGCTTTTGATACTGAATACATAAAAAGTTATCAAGATGATTTTACCGGAATGACTACCAATATAACTGGAATTTGGGGAACTGCCCAAGGGCTTATGACGGCAGCCGGGGTTACTGGAGAAGCCCAAAGGATAACTTCAATGATCGGTTATGCTACACAGGCAATTAGCATCGTTCAAAAATTAGCTAAAGGGACCATTCTTGCAGACGCTTATCGTGCTGCGGCTGCGGCATACGCCTGGATGGTGGAGATGTTCGGACCTATTATAGGAATTCCTCTTGGAATGGCGGCCGCCGCTATAACTTTTGCTGCAGTTTCTGCTTACGGAGTCTTTGGTGGCGAAACAAAGGGAATCGCTTCATCTGCTGGTGGGGATTATCAAGTAGTGGCTACTGGCACTCGCCAGGTCCACCAGGATGAAACCATTCTCCCAGCATGGGCAGCAAATAGTTGGCGGGATATTGTGAGTCGAGAAAATATGGGAGGACGATCTGGGGAGAATGGAGGCACTACTGTAAATGCTCCGATCAATATTTCTATTCATCCTCGCCAGGAAATGACCCAAGCGGATTACGACCGGCATGCCAGGATGATTAAGACCTCACTGAATAAGCATATCGGGACCAGGGGGCAGACAATAGGGGATGGTAGGTAATGGCAAACGGGAAAATAATCTATCCTCATGGAGACCCTAGTCCCACGACCTACGTCTTTGTCAAAAATCCGGATTGGGGTCATGAGGGAGGGTATGTCGAAACCGATGATAATGCTCGGGGGTTGGACGGCACTTTACAAAGTTACGCCGGGCCAGTAAAAAAGACTTTCAATTTGACATTCACCCGAGTCGAAAAGGCCCAACTCGACGCCCTCACCCTGGCCTGGGCCGCCCAATGTCCGGTAGATTTATATCTGGACGGGGCGATCCTAGATGCAACGGTTAAGGTGATGAAACCAGTCATATGGAAATCAGAAGCAGCCTTTGTTGGGGGCGGCGTTTACACCTACACTTTTGATGTGATCGTGGAAGAAATATGATTCCGGCCGGCGCAGACTACTTATCAAAGGAAGCTCTACAAATAGGGGCGATTCCGGTGATCCGGGCTACGCTTTTACCTTATCTGTGGCCTGATGGGATTGATGCTGCCGGGTCCTTTGTTGATTGTGCTTACGTTTCCCCGAACCGAATTCAGGCCAATTATGAGGGGTTCACCGGTGGGTCCTGGATTTCCTCAATACTCACCGCAAATTTACAGATTTCCAGTTCATCGGCGGTTATTACCTGGGCTTGGAACTCTCCAGGTTTTGATCTAGTGCTTTACTGGAGAGGGGCTATGAGCACTTCGGCTTTGGTCGCGGCGTCATGGGTCCTGGTAACCAATGGCAATACCCCACAAATACAACCTTACTATCAATTCAAGCTTACGATAGATGGTTATCGCTCCTGGGCTATAGATTCCTCAGGGGATGCGGACAATTTCACGGCCTGGGCTGAGGATTCTCCCGGGAATCTGGACTCATATCAGGGATATGCAGCTGATACTAATGTGCCCGGTGATCTTCTCACTTATATAGAAACTCTCAATCTCCTGGGAGAACTGACTATCGTTCGGGATATTGAACAGGCCGGGACTGTGACCGTCGAGGCCCCCAAGGCTTTTGATGACCTAGTGGCCGGGTCTCATTCCGGGTTGATTTTGAATAACCGCCAGGTGGACTCAATAAGTGGTTTTCCGGCGCCATCCTATTCCCCGAACAAAAGTAGTTTTATTTTTGCGGGAAAGAATTGGTTTGGAACACAGTTACGAATGGAACTCGGTTGGCTCAAAGGCGCGAGTTTTAGCCTCAATGCCGCAGGCACAGGTTATGCCCCCGGTCAGACCCTAACCGTAGTTCAATCCGAAGCGTCTTTTATGACTCTAAGGGTTTTGACCATCACCGGAGGAGGTGGCACAGGCCCGGTTGGAACGGCAGAAATTTTAACTCAGGGACGCGGTTATTATCCTGCTACCGGGTTACTGACCACCGTCAATACCGGCTCCGGGACCGGCTGCAAGATTAACCTCCTGACTGTTGGGGATTTCACCGATTTTATTATTCTATTTTTAGGGAAAATTACGAAATGGGGGCCAATTTCAAGGGCAGTTGATCAAACCGGCGTGGCACAGGCAAATACGGTTGAGATTTACGCAAAGGATTGGATGACTGATTGCCTACAAAAAAGGGTGGCACTGCCGGCCCTTGATGGCACCCCGGAACCTTTGACCTTTGGAGAATTTCTTTGCAAAGCTGATGCAGTTTCAGGATGGTCTCCAGTTCCCGCTATTCGCACCGCATATTTCGAAAATGATAATTACAATGAACTTGACAGAATAGTGGTTTTAGGGGGAGGCTCTTGTAGTCTCATTACCCCAGGACTTACCGGAACCCGGGCGATCCAATTCCAGACCACGGCAGGAGGAATTCAAACCGTCTATGGATCAATCATTCTTCCTTATGCAGGGGAAATGTTTATTACTGGAAGCATCCGATTTTCTACTATTCCAACAACCATAGCTAATCTAAATATGACTTTCATGCAGGTAATTGATTCCACCGGTGCTGCTGATTTCGCCATTCAAATTGACAATACTGGAAATATTTGGGGAAGTAATATTGGTCAGACAAAGTTTAACATCCTATCTTATTTGGATATTCCCCTATCCTTTGCCATATGGTTGTGCCCAACTAATCCAGGATATGTTAAGGTCTGGATCAATGAGGCTGAAATCCTGACTTACCAGGGTAATATTTCCGGCGATCATCCTTTAGAATTTAGATTTGGAGTTCAAACATCTTCTTCTCCGGAAGCCTGGGTTATCAATTTTGACGATATTGAGGTCAGGCCAAAATATTATGACAATGCTTTTAAAGTAGACGGTGGACCTTTCGAATCCATCGGCCCGGTTTATCTTGATAACTATCCCCAACCGGATACACAGACAATCATAAATAATAGTCAAAACTATACCCAGACCCTTACCCGACTTCCGGAATATGGAATGGTGCAATTTATTAGTACTGATCCCACCTTCAAACCTTCCGGTACCATAGAATTCCGGGTCGCGGAACACACCGGAGGCCGTCATGCTCTAGACATTATCCAGTCACTTTTGTCCGTAGCTGGTTTAACCAACTATATTGACGCAACCTCCCTGGCCTCAGCTTATGCCACCTCTCCAGATGACGTCATTAATGCCAGGTTTGAGGGTGGGAAGAAGGATAAAAACTCCTTTGGCCTTAAAGAGATAGTGAACCTTGGCATAACTGTGGCCGACTGTCTCAAAGAAATCTGTTCCAGAATGCTTTATTGGATCTTTATTGACGCCGGTAAAATAAAAATCGTTCCCTATACCGGGATTCCTCCATCCTCCCCGATTATGGCACTGACTGTTTCAAATCTTTATGAGGCCATGCAGATCATTGACCTGGATCAGCTTAATGACTTTGTATCGGCAACATATGGATGGTATGAGCATTCACCTAGTCTTTTTGTCCTAGTCGGGAACCAAACCGCGGGAGGGCAAGGCACCTGCTTAGATTTCACCTGGGGTTCTCCTGTGTCCTCTGAGAACCGAGATTTGGCACTGGCCAAGACTACTCTTCTACTCAAGTTTTTAAGTGCTCAAGAACGCCTGGAGCCGGTTAGAACGTCCCTTTCTGGGGCTCGGCTTGAACTCATGGAGGTAGTTAGTGTGCGAGATGAATTGTTAAATGATGAAGCCATAAATTACTGGATCACCCGGAAAGAACCCGGCCTTGACCCTGGAAGTCGGGAAACCACTTTACAACTAATGAGATTTTTGGGGGAATAAATGGCCATACCTAATGAAAAATGGCAACCCGGGACAGGGAAGCAGGTCATTCTCAAAAGTGATTTTGTGGATATTGAGCGAGGAATCTTGACACAGGGCCAGGTTCGAATGCAACCTTCTCTTGTCTGGGTAGATGCTGCGACGGTGAGGGTTGAGGCCACACCTGATTGCCCGGCCACCATGCAGTTAAACGGAATACCTAATATCCTCAATCCATCAACTCAAGTAAGCGGCAGTCTCAGTGATGGGATAGTCCGTACAGTTGACAGTAATGTTTCTTTGGGCATGGCTACCGGTGGACTTTATGGAATTACACAGACTGAAAAATCTTCGCAATGGTATGCGATTTATGCCATAGCCGCGGCCGAGGTTACAACCTTTAATATTAAAGCTATGCCGATAATGAGATTTTATAGTCAATCAAGCCGAGTAATTACTATCAGAAATAATTTGAATTTAGCAAATATTGGTTATGGATTTACTACGGACGAACTTGTTGGAGGAAAGATTTATTTTATTTCCGGAACTTCTAAAGGTCTTATGCGAACTATACTTCATAATAATAATAACAATTCAACTGGAGGAACCATTGAATATTCTGGATCAACTTTAAGCGCATCGGCAGGAGATTGGTTTTTCGTTCTTCCGTTTACGAATTTTCGTTTCATCGGAACTGTTTTCAACAATTCATCCGGAAATATTCGCAATTTTCTTAAAATTGGGAATCGGGTGCAATTATTAGAATCAAGTCAAGTTGTTATCCATAATGGAGTATCGGAAGATATTTCCGGCCTTTGCCCTCTGGCCACTGAAAGCAGAATGTCATTATTTAGGACCACAGTACCATTAGTGGGTCCAATGGACACAATTAAATTGGCGCACCCGAGCGATACTAACGGATTTGGCGCCTCCAGTGAGCGAGCCTGTGACCTAGATATCTCTATAGCTTTGGAAAGGGATTATAATTATGTAATTTATGGTATAACCAGTGAGATAACCAGACACTTAAATGTTACTTTAGATTCCCCAATACAACTATGTAAATACATAATTAATGGGGCGGACTCTGCTTTTGTGCTTTCATATGCCTATCCACCTGGATGTGGCTTTTAAGGAGACGTTCTATGGGTGGTCTTTTCATTTTAATCAAACCAAGGAGACTAAATAAGATTATATGGGTGGCTTTGTTTTTGTTACTGGGGTTTCGGGGAATAGGTTACACCGCCCATCAATCCGGCTTGTATCCGGGGCTATCGATGGGACTGTCGCAACCCTCAATCGGGACACCCTTAAGCGGCTGGGGAATTTTGGGGTGGGGGAACTCACCTGGATGGGGGAACTAAAATGAAAAAATTATTGATCATCTTTCTGGTTCTTTTGACTTGTTCATCGGCTATCGCGGCAAATACTTCCACCACCAATTACGGTTTTCCCAAACCGGCCAGCGGCGACAATGGGGCCGCCTGGATAGCCGACTTTAACGGCCGACTGGATACGGCAGATGCGGCGATCAAGACGGCCTTGGATGGCAAACTGCCTCTGGCTGGTGGGACCATCGCGGGCAATTTAGCCTTCTCTGGTACTGGTAATTGGGGCTTGACGCATAATCCCCTGACCACTACCCAAAGGAACGCACTGACTAATGTCCCTGGTGGCGCAGTCGTTTGGAACTCCACCACTACAAGGGTTAATCTATGCACAGATGCGACTCCCCAATCCACTCCTACCTGGTCTCCGGGTTGGGTGCGCTTAGATGGCGACACCATGACCGGGAATCTTACCGCCAATGTCAGCCCTACCTCTGCAACGATTACCACTGGTTCGTCTATATACCCAGGCAGCACTGGTGCAGTTGGCGGAACGAAGGTTCAACATTTTACGATCACGGCGTTAAATGGCACCGCTACATTTTACTCCCCACAAGGTAGTTGGAACGATGGTGATCTATTAACTATCAGAATTAAGGATGATGGTAATATCAGAACATTGGATTTTACCACTTCGCCTCGTTACCGGAATGGTACGGATGTAGGCAAGCCTACTGCCACGGTTCCAAATAAAACTATGTATGTTCAATTTTGCTATAACTATCCAGATGATAAATGGGACTTGGTTGCCACTCCGGGAGGATTCTAACATGGGGTTCTTCGACTCTAAAGTTAAGTGGACTCTTCGAGATAAAATGTCTGTCGATCTTGCGACCGGCATAAATGGCACTACCTGTGATAGTGGCCATCTCAGGACGGTGGTGGACACCAATGCCTGTATGTCGATATACAATGGGTATCTTTATGCGGCACCGGCGCTGTCGGCGGCGGGCAATCCGGGGATTTGGTATCCATCTATGTCCAGGGTTGCCGGTCAGTCGATGTTTTTTTATGTCCGCAAGAATACTATTAATACCTCTTTCCCGCGCATAGGTTGGTCAACCTCACAGAGCGGATCGACTGTTGTTTCTGGAATAAGTTTTGGCTCAGATGGCAACTTTTATTCTATGAATGGTACTGGACTGGTAATTATTCCAGCTTCATACGCTGCCGACACTGATTATTATTTATGTCTGACGCAAAAGGGAACTGGCCATTATATTTACATCAAGGGTGGAGCCTGGACAAACTGGACTCTGTTGTTTTGGGAGGCAATAACCAGCACAACTACCTTATATCCGGCCATCCTCCCAACTTATACGCAGGCCAACAATTTCCCGAAGATAAGATTTTATGGCATTGCACCAAATATTTTCCCCGTCCCGGTTGCGAGCGATGCTTTTACCAGGACCGGGGCCATTAACACCACCGTTACAGATGGGGGTGGAGATACCGAACTCGGGGTTCATGGGGACGGAGTTCAATGGAGTAACGTACTGGGAACAGTGGCGACAAGCTCGGGTCATGTCGTGGCTACTGCAACGGCAAATGATGGGGCAAGTCCCACCCCTGGATCTGGAGCTTTTGCAATTGTTAATACCGGGGTACAGGATCGTCTACAATCAATAAAAGTAACTCAGACAACCCAAAGCGGAGGAATGATAATTAAATGGCTTAACAGCGCTAACTATGTGTCCTTATATTATTCCGGTGGCGGCCCTTACCCCAAAGTTAGACAGGTAGTAAATGGGACAATGACTTCTCAAACAGGGACTACTGCATATTCTGCCGGGGCGTTGTTACAGGGTTATTGCATAGGCAACCAACTCTATGTTTATTATAATGGAGTTTATCAATTCACTTGGACTATAGATAGCAGTTTGGTCAGCAATACCAATGCTGGAGTTGTTTTATGGTCAACCTCCAACGTGTATTGCGATGATTTTACGGTTTTTGACTTGACCAAAAATTATAATTATCTCCTGGACAAATACATCATCAATCCGACGCCCAATATTATGCTGACTAACTCCTTGATTGGCGGGACTACTGCTCGCAAGGTGGCAGCGCATACCCATAGTTATCCTGATTCGACCGATACATTAACAAGTCAACTTCCAAGTCTTGTTATGAATGCTTATAAAAATGCTGGATTTGATGCCGTTTGTTTGACGGAGCATAATGTTACCCCCCATACTCCGGGAGACTATGGTATAACTTGGATTCCAGGCAATGAAGAAACAACCAACGCTGAACCTACACATGGACATCATATAGGTAATTTAAATGCCTATCTGAATATAGTGGGGGCCGTAAGTATTCAAGACACGATAACAGGCATACTTGCACAGCAAGGTGCGCCGACGGCTGGTGATAGTAAGCCAAAGATAGCCTGTATAAATCACCCAAATGCTGTAACCAAGGCATTAGAATATACAGTTGCTCAGGTTGTTCAAGCAACCGGCTACACGTTAATAGAAATCTACAATGCTATTGCGGATAAAAATCACCCGGAAGGGTATGCTACGGCGATTGTCAATGCTGCCCTGTATAGAGGAAAACAATTTTATTTAAATGCAGTCGATGATTGCCATGATATTACTGACTCAACCCAATTCAACAAGGGTTGGGATATGGTTTATGCTGCGTCAACATCTGCGGCTGATATTATTGCTGCTTATTTAGCAGGCAATTTCTACCCAACACAGGGGCCGACAATTGCAGTGGTTAAGTCTGGGGCATTAATCACCGTAACGACACCGGATCAAGCAACCATCGCTTTCACAGGCGGCAAATTAGGGGGAGGAGTATCGTTAGCCACCCCCGCAACCAACGCAACTACCAACTCTTACACTTGCGACGGCACTGAAATTTGCGTACTTGCCACCGTGACCAGGAACGACGGGTTAATTGCTTGGAGTCAGGCAATATGGGTTCATACCTAAGTTCTGAGTATGCGAGGATACGAAATGGAGCCTGAAATTAATATTTCTGCTACAGCAGATAGCAAAGATTGGCGTTCCTGGACCAATTACGTCCTATTTGCCATCGTAATTATTTTGATTTCAGGAGCGGCTTTCCTTAATAATAGGTTGGTTGATACCAGGTTTGACAACATATCTAAGGGCATAACGGATCTAGAAAAAACTATAAAAGAGCGGTCTGATTCTCAACAAACCCTTCTCTCCCAACAGGGGCAAAAACTAGATCAAGTTTGTCACAAATTAAGTGAGCACGATACCTTACTTCGGATTCCATTTGACCAACGGCAGAAGTATTATCAGTCCTTTAAACTTGGGAATGAACGATGACCGACCCCGCCTGGCTCACCACACAAGGGAGATCACCTATGGATCATAAACTGCCGGCACATTTTACTTGGCTGAAATCAAAGATCGGCCATCATGCTATCCCAGGCCCAAAAGATAACCCGGAGATTGTGTCCTGGTTTAAGTTCACCAACCTGGACCGGGCCGAGTGGCATGACTCAACTGCCTGGTGTGCGGTCACTCAGAACGCCGCCCTTGAGTTAAATGGGGAGAAGGGAACTCGGAGTGCGGCTGCCCTTTCTTTTGCCCCCTGGGGCCACGAGGTTGACTGGAATGATGCTTTGCCTGGGGATATGGTCATCTTTGAGTGGACCGACTCGGACGGCAATGTAACCGGGCATCATGTCGCTCAATTTGTTGAACAGCAAGAAAACATTGTAACCTGCCTGGGGGGCAATCAACTGAATCCGCCTACCGGGTTCCACGAGGTCAGTATCAAGACCTTTTCTAAAAATTCAGTTATCAACGTGAGGAGGGCATAATCATGAACGGCTGGAAAACTTACCTAGCGGCAGCTCTCGGATTTATCGCCACAGGGGCCTTGGCCATGGGGTACTTAACCCAGGATCAGTATAACGTCATTATAGGTATCCTGGGTTCCTTGGGTTTGGCTGCCCTTCGTGCTGGCGTGACAAAGAATGGGCCGAATGGATAACTATGCCAGTTCCCTTGGCTACATCATCGGCGGGTGCGTGGCTTTTGCCCTACTGATCTTTGCGGTTGCCACGGCTAAGTTCATGGGCCGCAACCAGAACCTTAAACCACCGGAGGAATGATATGGAAGATCGCAAATTTCTGCATATCCTTCACGCTACCTTGACTGAGTACCAGAGGCAACGAGGGGAACCGAGCCATAGCATTGCCCGGTTGGTGCTGGTGGTGGAACAGGAATTGCAAATCCTGCCTGACCATTTCCCAGCCCAGTCTGAGGCAGAGCGGACAGTCGATTTACTGATCCGCTTGAGGCACCTTCTCCCCTGGCAACGAAGATGGGCTGAGGAATATTACAAAAGAGATTTGGAAGCATTTGCGCTCTACATCCGGAGAAATCCAAAACCGTAAAGGAGATTCAAAATGAAAAGATTTACCATTATCCTGTCTGTGGTTTTGATTCTGGGATTGGCAGTTTATGGCTGCTGCACCCTTACCGCCCCTGACGGCACCCAAACCAAGTCTACGGCCAACTGTTTCAAGACGGCCCAGGACAAAATTTGTAATGCCTCCCCGGACGTGGTTTCAATAGCTGACATAGTGATTACCCTGTTGAAACCAGAACTTGCTGTTCTTGTCCCTGGCACGGCTCCCTTTATCGCCCTGGTCACAGCGCAGGGGATTAAAGACACCGGCTGTGCGGTCATTACCAATCTGAATACCATGATCGCCTTTATCCAGGGCATGAACACCCAGGCTAAGCTGATGGTGGCAAAGAGCAGCATGAAGGCGGCTCCGGTTGGGATCAATGTGCAGCCGCTTTTGGATTGGCGGAATGGAGATGATAAATGAAACGATTTCTTGCAGTTGGCGACAACGCTATGCCTGGTAATGAACTCCAGGAGTGCGTCAACGACGCCAATTTCTACAAATCCATGGCGGCAACTTTGGAAGCCTCCTGCGACGTTCTGCTCAACCGGGACTCTACCAAAGCGAATATGTGGGCCTGGATGCTGGACGCTCAGAAACAAGCGATTGCGGGAGGTTTGACCTACTGCGGTCTTGCCATTTCCAACCACGGCACTCATCAGATGGTCAACGGGGTGCTGGAAGGGGCCATCTGCTGTTACGATATGAGGCAGGACGGCGACAACTGGTGGCCGGGGGGCTTGATAACGGCTTCGGAGTTTCAGGCGTGGGCCAACGGATTTCCTCTGACTTGCCGGGTGGAAGTTTTCCTCGATATATGCTACTCGTTTTCGGAAACCAAAGCGATGCGGACGTTTCTACCTAAGGCTATCCATAATCCTGGTAATACTGCCGGGCTGCTTCGGATGGCTGATAATCCGGTTCACAGTAAGTTGAACGAGAATGTCGTAGTCTGGGCGGCTTGTAGTGAGGCGGAAGAGGCGGCGGATGCGCCAGCCTTGGGCAATGGGGCCTTCACTGCTCTTTTTAAGAAAATCTGGGCCGCCAACCATAAGGCAAGCCGCATTGAGATAATCAGGAAAGTGCGCCCGGCTATCCACAAAGCTGGTTATGAACAAACCGCTCGGCTTGCTTGTTATAATGCAGTGGGGCAATTGCCGGTGGGGGCGTAGGCCAACCTCAAGGCCGTGCAGGGGTAAAGCGGCCAGGGGATCGGGGGGGGCTAATCCTTATAGATCAGCCAGTGAATCCACTCTTTATTTGAACAAGCTGCTAAGACTTCTGAAAGAGAACCGCCTTCTGGGAAAGCGCACTTGAACCATTGCAAGGCGTCTTTGCACCGTGTTCCGTTATCTTTTAACCATTGTAGGGTTATAACAACAGGGAGAACTCTTTGGTCTGCTGGGCTACCAAGATTACACATAATTCTACTCCTTTCTTCCACTACAGTGGTGACATACTTCAAAGAATTACGTCTCACCACAACATACCCCCCTTCCGACTGCACAGCAACCCGCTTCTGGACGCTTTTGCTAATTGCCAGTTCTGATTCTGGAGATTTTTCAGGACTCCAGAGACAACTTCCTAAATAGCCTCGCCACTCACAGTCCTTAATTTTAGGATTATCGCAGATCATCACATCTTCCTTAAGAATGTGCCTTGGGGTGCCCACGGTCGCCGTCTGCCGAGTTGGACGACCAATTCAAGATGGCCCAAACGATAAACAAGAAAACCGGACCTATTATGCGCGCGACAATCATTGTATTTCTCCTTTTTATTGTTGTGTCGAATTTAGTTTATAGCGGAAACTCCTTTTGTCTTCTTGATCCTGATCACCTTGTTGGCTCCTTCAATGATTTCTTGACTCTCGTCCTCGCCCGTCACCATGATTATTTGGAGCCCGAGTCGTTCGGAAATGCTGCTCAACAACTCGGCCACCTTGGCGTGGGCGTCCCTGCTGTGCAAGAACATGAACGGCTCGTCCAAAACAAACACGGCCCTGGATTGCTTGGTCAAACTCCACAGGGCCACGCGCAGTGCGAAGGCCACCACGTTCACCAGCCCACCGCCCTCGGCGTCGGAGGGCTTTATCCGATTCCCCTGGGCATCCTCCAGAAAAAGGTCGGCTTCGGTCTTGCCCCTGCGTTGGACAAATTCGATTTGAAAGAAATATCGGTCGTCCGGAAACACGGCCTCGATTGCCGCCGTGACCATGTCCGAAATATAGAATGATAATTGTGATTGTGTTTGTTGAGCTACTATTTGCAATATAACTGTTGATTGTTCAATATCAACGCCTTGAATTTGTAGATTAAACAATACAGATTTAGATTGTGAAATATCCTTTTCTACTTGAGAAAATCCGCCCTTCTCTCTCTCAAGCCTGACCCTTAAATCTCGTATTGACATACTTTTAAACACCTCCCACAACTGATTGTAGCGGTCGAAAACAAAGAGATAAGCACGAAGAGGTTAAATATTCCAGCCTAGTTCATTTCGCACTGTTTCGAGGCCCTCATTAAGTTCCTTTTCTAACTTAATCGCATCCCCTTCGAGCTCTTTAATATACTCCTCTGCCTCTTCGTCGGTTGAACAACCTAGTTCTTGAGCGCGCTGAGTCTCGATCTGTTTTATCTGACCAGTGATTTGATCTGCCTCAGATTTCGATTTTGCAATGTTAGCTTTCATTTTCAAAAGTTCTTGTCCGAGATCCTTCGTCATTCCACACACTCCCATATAATTTTTTTGACCTCTGGTTTCACAACATTTGTTTGTAGATGCCCCTCGAGATTCTTTTGAAAATCAAGTCCGATTTCGTGCTGAGTATTTAATCTCTCTACGAAGGCAGAGATTCTACTATCTCGTTCTTTAGTTTGTTCTAACTCGGTGAGATCAAGCACGTCGTCTTCAATGGGCAAGAATATTTGTTCCAACTTTCCTTTCTCCCATTTAAATACGCAAGGTTTGTGATTGATTTGTGCTGCCGTTTGGCGCATCATACTCCCAGGGTTTATCAAGAGGCGATTCCTTCCATCCAGATCTGAACTTGGAGACACAACAAAGCTCTGATGATTATCTCCTGTAACGATTAGGTCGAAGGATATGTATTTCCTCAGGATAGCAGTGGCTTTATCTGCTTCCTGTCCTGGCCACAATTCACTATTGATAATCATGTGATGCCATAGGAAAATGTTAAATCTCTGATTATCATTCATAGATGGATGGGGTTCTTGTCCATAAGCACAGCCCCAGATGATTTCAGATCCAGTAGCAAGAATAACTGGTTGTACAAACTCTTCAAGTATATGGATGACACCTGCTGATTTTAACACACCCAGACCAGACTCTCCTATTTGTTCAATCGAATGATTAGGAAGATCGTGCTGGCCCGGGACACAAATTGGAACAATCTTATACTCTCGGAGCAAATCTATCACCCATCGCAACAGACCCTCTCCTGGTTTGGAAACATGAAAGAAATCCCCCGCCACTAAGAGAGGAGGACTGGCTTGTGCCTGTTTTAAAATAAAACGAAATTTTCTTTCTTGTGCATCCCCGAAATCATCAGTCCTGGCCCTTGGAGTGGTTCGACGTAGGTGGAGATCTGCTGTTAATATCATTTCCATACCTTTAAAACTTTTGAAATTCCCCAACAAGATAAAAAGATGAAACACCCAAAGGCTAATATTCTAAGTGAGGTGGGATCGAACATTTGGAAATTAGCTGGAGGATTATGAACAGTTATTTCTATAGCCGCTGACTTTGCATCGAAAGCCGTTTTAAACCAGTTAAAAAGGAGAGATCCACAGAAGGAGACTCCAGTTCCAATGGCTATAGTCCAAAGAAGAATTTTATCTACTTTCCACAGAGTGGACATTGAACAGGCATTAACTCCTTAAATTTTTTCTCTTCTACTGTTATTATAGACATTTTTTCAGAAAGTCTTGTTCTCGCCAATCGAATCTGCTCATTCAGAGTCCAAAACCGAGACAAAACTTTCTTCTTTTGGGTAAGCATTGCATTCTTTGTAATCAATACTAAAACAACATCCTCCTTATCTACTACCAACTTTAACTGGTCACTCTTGTAGCGAAGGTCAACCAAAGCAGTCTGTCTATCACGAAGTAGATTTAAGGTATAACTTTTCTGTGCCAACTCCTCTTGTTTTTGGATCAGATTATTAATCCTTTGCTCAATTCCTACTGGTATCTGAATTTTGGCAAACTCTTCTCGTAATGCAACAAGATTACTCTGTATGGATCTCAACGCTAAGATAGTTTGTTCTTTCTTCTCTTTCTCTTTCTCCTGATTTTCCAGTTCAGTAATGAATTCCTCAGCCCCTTCCAAGTCAGGAAAGGTAGCCTTCAGTTCATTCAATTCATTTAGTCTGTTTTGCTGAACTCGTATGTCTTGGTCGTTTTGCCTTTTTAATCCAGCCACATTTGACAGAGACGTATCGATGACATCGAGGTGGACGATCCTGTTAAGCGTACGGGCAACCTCGCCTGGAGAGTCAAATATTAGATAGGGTTGGTCGAACTGCCCAGCTATATTTATAGGAGAAAGATTTAACGCCTTCGCTATGGGAACAGGCACATCCTGTCCAAAGGCTCTAAAAGGTTCTCCATTGAGATCATAGTAATTATCATTACTGGTTTTGACTCTGGTGATTAGTTGTCCAGTATCTAGTTCTAGTGAAACCTCTGTTCCTTCTTTCTCTGAACCATGGCGTTTGAATGCTTCTCCAGAAGGTCTATTCTCTGCTACCCAGCGCAACGCTCTAAGTATGCTTGTCTTGCCATTTCGGCTGGGCCCTATGATTACGTTTACTCCCGGAGAAAAATCAAGGCGAGTGTTAGCATGGCTTTGGAAATTCACTAAATGGATGGATTTGATAGTCACGGATAGATTTCCTGCATGATAGATATTTCGATACCTACTATTCCTGGTTTATCGCTGATGGTTCTAGATTCAAGTACCTCTACTCTAATCTCCAGACCAGGAACATTATTGATTTTCTTTAAGACCAGGTTCATTTCATCTTTGATTTTGTGAAGTTTCTTTATTTCTTGTCTGATGGTTTGATCGAGTTCGTTTGACATAGATTTACCAACCCTCCACATCTGTTTAGTATTTTGAAAAAGGTCTCACCATCTATAATGATGATGGGGGGAATTCTTTGTTCTGGATGTATATTGGGTCTGTCTATACAAACCAACCATTCCGTGCCATTATACAAGTTGGCTTTACATTGCTTGATGGCGTTAGGTAGGCTCCATTGGTCTCCAGACTTACATTCAGCGGTGAATGGGAACATCACACAAACCCTTCGACTCATTCTTACGTCAGCGCCTGCTTGACCCATTTCTCTGGAAGCTATCTCCTCGTCCTTACCCCAAGGCACTCCTGTGAACTCGCTGATCTTTCTCGCAAGCCATTGTTGCAGATTACGAGCCTTTCCTTTCGCCGAACTAACGGTAATTCTTTTCTTGAATATCCCAGTGAGAAAGTTATCTTTCTTTGTATCGGTTGCAGGAACTGGAATACCTCTCAGTTCAGCTATCAGTTCCCATTGTTCCGAGGTCATGAGCACTCGAAGACGACTGATTAATTCTGCCTTCGAGATCCTTTTAGGTTTAACCTTCTGTTTAGTCGAAACCGTGGGCTCAGGCACATCCTGGGGTAGATTTGGAGGTAGTTGAGGTGGTAATTTCAAGTGGCTAATCCTTTTCGGGTAGAACTAAGGCCCAGAAGGTTTTACAATGAGAACAAACCAAACCAATGATATGATTTGTTTCTGGACAAGTTGCAAAGGCAAGTTTAATTCCACACTTGGAACAAACTGCGGTTTTTATTCCTTCGACGAAATTGGCTGTTGGAACAGGTTGTTCACTCACCGTGCTTTCTCCTTTCTCTGCGGACGAGCCTCGGTCTCAAGTTTGTTCCATAGATCCACTACCAGTTCACGGATATCTTGTTCCAGATTGTTATCCTCTACGTATTTGATAGCCGCCTCCAAAGCACCTCCAGAGGTATTAACTGGAAAGACTTTGTCTCCTATGGCGTAACCGGCGTATTTCTTTCCGTCGAACTCAGATAGTTCGCCGTGTTTTTTCAACCACTCCATATTGGCACCGAGATCATCAATGCCATAGCCGAAGATGATACGGATGGGAGCAGAGCGATACTCGATATCAAGAGAGTTCTTGCTGACGAACGCCTCGATGTTCTTACCAATGATAATCTGATCGCCAACTGGTCCTCTTTTAATTCTACCGATGGCCCTGAGTTGAATTCGTACGGACGAATAGAACCCAATTGCCTGACCACCAGGAGTGACCGTTGAAGGAGTAAACATTCCACCTCCAACATTATCACGTAATTGATTGGAACAGGCCAAGAGAATGTTATAGTCTTTGATATGAGAGCAGATAACGCGTAAGCCTTCGGAGAATTCCTTGGCTCTCCGCTGACCCATTTTATCACCTTGTTCCATTTCCATTCTGGTGGACAAGGCCGCTAATGAATCTACCCCCTCACAGTTAATGAATTTAGGGTCTGGTTTCCAAGACAGATCCCAGTTGCGTCTGGTTTTTCCGCTCTTTTCTTGAAGCGGCCCGATGATGGCTTCGATCACATCGGTTACTGTCTTCGGGACCGAGTAGATAGACGGATCAAATTTGATACCCATTAATCGACAGTAATCACTATCCAGGCGGGCTTCTGAATCTTTGATCCTGGCCTCACCACCAAGCCGCTGTATCCCACCGATTATCTCTCCAAGAATAGTGGTCTTAGACGAGCCGGGAGGCCCACTGATCTCCACCAGTATTCCACCCGGCAAACCACCATATCTGGTTTTGAGACCAGAGATTGCCAAGTCAAGGAGTAAAGAGCCTGTGCTGACAGTAGCTCTCCAGGAGGTTTCTATTCTAGCTTGTTGTGGAGGGGTCTTGGCATGATCTACTACTTGTTGAGCAATAGATTTAGGTCTCGGTGGCAGGTTCGGTGGTTGCATTTGTTTTTATCCTTAGCTCTCGTAATCTTCTAATTCTTTCTGCTCCACAATCCAAAATTCTACTGCTACTTCTCCACCAGTTATTTCCAATGGCAGAAACTCTGGGTCAATGGTGGATTTTGGAATCCAAACTTCTTCATCACCAAAAGCCAGTAATACTGCACCTTGATCTACTTCTCCTTCGTAGGTTTCGTGGATTACTCGGTCATAATCAAGGCTTATATAATCTTTATCTTTTGTTCTGGACATTATCAATCCTTAAAAGAGTTCCTGAGGGATAGTGCAATTGAAACGGGCTAAAGCACTACCGTCACCCTGCCGCATCAGCCTCAGGAGTTTTACACTTTGGCACGAGCTTGCCTTAATGGAACAAGTTTTGCAAGCAACTCGTAACTCCATTTTTTCGTCCCTCGGTGTAAACTATTAAAGCAAATCCCTGAACAGCCTGGGGATATCATTAACTCCTACTTGCAATTGTTCAGGTCGTCTATCCCATTCCAGGCCATTCAGGAAATCATATGTGCTTTGGGCCTGTGGTGGGTTAAACCATCATGCGAACGCGCTTTCAGGCCCTCAGCACAATTTATATTTACTTTTGCCCCCGCCTCAGAGGAGTCGGGCCTGCGCCCGGCCTCGGAGAGGGGGGTGGACCGACAGCTCTAGCAGGAGCAGCGGGCGATCTGGATGGTGCCGCAGGAGGTGCGGGTGCCGGCTCGGGCTGCGGCTGGTGAACCGGCTCAGAAGGGATGTCAGGCTCTTGAATCTGTACCATCCCGCCTTTGGCACATTCTTGATAATCTTGGCAGTTTTGGCAGTCTGCGTACCCGCCACAGTTTCCCTGCTGGAAGCACTCGTAATGCTGTTCTTCAGTGCCTGTCGCGGCTTCTGCCTGAGGTTCAGCCGCTCCCCCGGACCCATAGAAGGCCTCGTAGAGTTCCTCGTAGGAAGGCACATGGAGGAGGTCGTCGAGTGGGACGATGGCTTGGGCCAAAATATGATCCGGGATGGGCTGTTGACGCTCTTCGAATTTCACCCCGGTCCAGTCCTGGTTACTGCCGGCCATGGTGACCTTGAAGTCGATATCCCGGCCGCCGCCTGGGCCTGCCAGAGGAGACATGAACGGAATGTAACCACCGCCCCGAGCACTTTTGGCTTGAGCCTGAAGCTCCCGCTCGAAGAAGTAGCCAGAGATCTCGTAGATCACGACTCCCTTCGATTCATTGTCACGGTCCCAGATGTAGTACACATACGACATATACTTGCTGGTGCGGAGGGACTTGACAATCTCTTCGTCAGCGTCCGGGTCCCGGGCCAGTTCATTCCGGTACTCACAGATCGGACACGGTAGGCCATAGGTCCTGGCCAGACAGATGTACCGGTCATTATTGGGACCGATATTCTTGTGGGGATAGACGCCGACGGTATAAGTGGGGTCACCTTCTTTCATCCGGCCAGCCACGACTTCGGGATCTTGGGAACCGCAAAGGTACGGGATAATGGACCAGTAATGATCGCCGGCGGTGATCCGACCGATCTGCATGTTTTTGGTCGAGTGGCTATCCAGGATACCTTTGTAACTGGCGCCGTCTTTAGTCCGGTAGGACTGTTCACCGCGTTCGGCCAGCTTCTGGGTTTGGGCACTCCAATCAACTCTGGCAATGGCACTGGGTGCCGGGCCTGCGGGCGCTTGTGGTCTACCACCAGGCGCAGGACCTCTGGGAGGTCCTCCTGCTCCTGGCCTACTCGGGGGAATTGGACTCATGTTCATCTCTCCTTGTTTTGTATTTCTTAAGATAGTCTGCCTTGGATTCCCAGAAGGCTTTGAAAATCAGCCTTGCGATGATATAGATGCCGACAATGCCTAAAAATATCATGCCGACAATGGCCCAAGGATTAATTCCAGTATTCATTACGGTTTCCTTGGCAACGGCCTCATTGAAGGACGAGGTGGAAGACCTGACGGCTTAGAAGCATCATTAATCCCAATTTCTCCAGGAGGAGTTATGGTAGTGACTTGTGTCACCTCCCCTTTGGTTTCAACATGAACTTTAGCAGGAGGCATCTCCTTTTTCAATGCCTCAACCCCGGCTCTTTTGCCTTGTTCCATGGCTATGGGTTTGGTGTCGGAGCCCGGCTCTTCGTAGGGTTCGGCATAGTATTTCATACCGAAGAGCCGGACCAGATTTTCAAGAGCAGATTTTTTAGCTTGGAAGGCGGCTATGGCACCCCGGAGCAGATCAACCACATAGTCCGCCTTGTGAAGATTTTGTAAGGCCTCGATATGGGTCGGCTTGGTCTGCATACGATTGGACACAACCGCCTCGGTGATCTTCTCGTTTGCGGCGGCGGCGGCTTGCCGGATGCCCGTATCCAAATCTGCCTTGGTGACATCCAATGCTTCCTTGGCGCGGTTCCGGTCATAGATGGCCTGGGCGAATACCTCGGAGTAAGCCATGATCTGCTTGGCAATGGCTAACCATTCCAACTCAAGCTGGTGCTGGTCAATCTCTAAGTCTGCTTTGTAATTCAATTCGATAGTTGGATATTTTGACAACTTAATTCACCCCCCTTACTTATATTATAGGAAATTATTAGAGAATCGCTCTTTTTGCCATTAACATTAATCCTGGTAAACCGGAATCATATACGTTTGTCTTAAAACATTCCAGAATCGTGAATGCCTGCATATTGTCCTCTTTCTTAACAACCGCTCCAGCATATCCTAACACCGCTCTCCTTATTCTTTCTGGATCTTCTCCGTCTGGTAGTCCTCTAAAAATGGTAGAGATTACATTCCAACCTTTCTTGGCCAGTAATGCCTGACATAGTTCCTTAACGGTAGATTCATTGGCTCTGGTCTGCTGGATGGCCTGTAACATTTCCTGGTCGTCAGCGATATCAATTACTGTATCAAGCAAGACCAGTGCTTGTCTGGCAGAACCATCAGATGCTTCTACAATGGCGTCAATAGCATCTGATGGGAAACCTTGGATACCTTCGCTCTCGGTGATGTGATAGATGAACTTTCTCATCACTGGCCCAGGCAGAGGTTTCATTTCAAAGGTAGAGCAACGAGTACGGATAGTTTTTATCAATCTATCTGGATCGGTGGTGCAAAGGATAAATACCACATGAGAAGGAGTGTCTTCCAGGGCCTTTAAAATTGACTGTTGGAATGCTGACGTTGCTTGCTGCACCTCATCTAGGACGATCACTCGAATCTTACTATGAGGCATGTAAGTTATGTTGGTTAAAATTTTACGGGCGTCATCAATTCCGCGGGCGTCAGCAATATTCTTTTCTTCATAATCTCTCTCATCGACACAACCCAACTGTTCAGCCACAATCCTGGCCATGGTGGTCTTGCCAGTGCCTGACGGGCCAGTAAACAACCAGGCTCTGGGCTTGTCTTCCCTGGCAAAAATTGTAGCAATGGAGGTCTTGACAGATTCGTTTCCGAATACTTCTTCCAGGGTTTTGGGCCGATATGTGAGGTAGAGAGACATATTATCCGCTCCCGCTCCGGCTCCCGCTCCAGCTCCCGCTCCAGCCCCCGCTCCAGCTCCCGCTCCAGCTCTGGCTCCAGCTCCGGCTCCGGCTCCCGCTCCGGCTCCGGCTCCGGCTCCAGCTCCCGCTCCGGCTCCCGCTCCGGCTCCAGCTCCAGCTCCCGCTCCAGCTCCAGCTCCCGCTCTGGCTCTGGCTCCAGCTCCAGCTATTTTCAAAGCCTGTCCGTAAAATAGCGGCGTTCACTTTTGGCTCCGGGGAGTTGCAGAAATTTGAATGGCATCTACTACTGCACCTCGCCCCACAATCACTTGGCCATCGGGAAACGGTTCCACTTCATTAAATTTACCAGTTTTGAGAGCATCAGCAAAACGCCCCGTGTCGGCGATCCAGGCAGCATCTTCGAGAACTAATTCTTGTGAAGTCACTGCTACCAACCGACCAGTTTGTATCATGGTTACGGTGCGGATTAGATAATTTTTGCCAATTACCCAAGGATGATCTTGGACGCATTTAGGAAACATTGAGGCAAGTTGCTTTGCTTCTCCGATGGTTAATTCGTCTAAATTTGCCATAATTTTTTCTCCTTACTTTATTATAGTGCTGATAGTCCCATCCAATCGGATTTCGCTTTGGCTCTGGCACACTGTTGCCAAATCTGACATTCTTGGCATTCTGCATACATATTGTTATTGGAGGCGAACTGTCCACCATAAGGACAAGTTTCATTAGGATCTGGTTGCCATTCATCTCTGGCCCAAATATCACCGCCTATCATGGCTAACTTCCTGGCAAAGTTCTCAATACCGCTGGCAAAGGTTTGCTTGTTACTGGCTTGATAAAGAACCGAGGCGGGATGAATACACCAACAGATCCAGCACTGGTACTGATCGGACCATTCAGTTGTGCCGCAGAGCTCAGTTATCCCACCTGTTTCCCCACGGAACATCTTAACGCCTGTATTTCCGAACGCCAGGATGATGATTGGCTGAAGATTTTCAATCTCCATTTCGATATGCTTGGAACAAATTTGGATATGCTTCTTAGACGGCGTCTTGGTTCTGGACGGATAGCATTTCACACAATTTGAAACATGAAACATAAATGGAGAGAATCCATACTTCTTTAGTTCGGGCCAGAGCACATCATTCCCCGCACTGCCTATGAAACCAATTCCTTCCTGGTCCTCGTTCTTTCCTGGTGCCTCCCCCGCGAGCATTATATTGTAACGACCAAAGGAGGGCTGAACAGGTCTACTACACTCGTTAATCAACTCACAGCTCTGGCATTCGATCTTAGGCAAGATGTATCTGTTGATCTCTATCAGATCGCCTTGGTAATTATCAAGACGGCAGGCAAGGATATCTCTGTCTGAATACCCCGTTAAATTCAGTCGAGAGAATCGTTCCTGGCCAGTCAGGACATTAAAATCATAGTAAGGAGTGGCCTGTTTCAGCTCTTCATAGGTCAGATCCTGTTCCCGATAGTACCCCGCCTTTGTAAGGAGAGCGGTGATGGCTGACTTCTGCGACTTCTGAACAGTTACCTGCGGAGGTTCAGGAGTCGGATTGATAATCTTCTTGTCAAAGAAGCCTCTGGGAATCGCTTTCTGTTTCTGTTCTTTTACTCTCTGACGACTCGTGCTTGGCTTAGCTTGTCCAACTTTGTTACTGATCCTGCCAGATAGTATTCTCTCCGCCTGCGAATCTCCTATCCCCTTAATAGCCATCAAAGGAGCATAGATAACATTCTTACCAGGTGGTGCATACCATTCTCTGGCTTTTGACAATCCTTGCTTGGGTAGTTCTATTTGAAGACCAAGTCGTCTGGCTTCATCTACATAGTTTTTAGTCTCATCTTTTCCACCGTAGGTGAGGCAGGCACATAGAAATTCTTTTGGGTAGTAACACTTGAGGTACATCATCCAATATGTGATCAAGGAGTATTCGGTGGCATGTGCCTTATTGAACGAGTAGGAGGCATGAGATGATAACATATCCCATACATGAGAGGCTTCATCCTTTGATATAGTTTTTTGATTTACACAACCATTTACAAACTGATCTTTGAATTCTTGAAACGCCGCCTCCCCTTTGGACTTTCCCATTACCTTTCGGACCTTCTCGCACACTCCCCAAGGCAGTCCTGCCAGTTCATACATAACCCACATCACCTGCTCTTGGTAAATAACTATGCCTAGGCTCTCTTTGGTATAGGGTGCCAGCTTTGGATGAAGATGAGAGACCTTTACCTCTTTTCTTCTCCTTTTCAGGAATTCATCCACCATACCAGATCCTAAAGGGCCAGGTCTGAATAGAGAAGTTGCCAAAACTATATCATTGAACTCTTTGACTTTCATGTCTTTGCAGAGACCTGTTAATCCATGACTATTGATCTGGAAGGCGCCTGCGGTGTTACCTAGGCTAATCTCTCTGAACACTTTCTGGTCATTCAATGGTATCTGGTCGAATTGGATATCGAACTCAGAGCCTAGATTATCAAGAATCATCTTTCTGGCACCATTTAGAATAGATAAGGCGGCCAGTCCAAGTATATCTAACTTCATTAATCCCATATACTCGGCGTCGCTCTTTTCCCAGTTGGCAACCAGAACTCCACTTCTCTGAACTAAGTTACATCTCAGACCGTCTCGTAAATCATCTCTGGAAAGGCACGAGGCCGCTGCGTGCTGCCCGCTACCAGAGACCTGCCCTTCTAGTTCCATACCATATCTGACAACATCTGGGTACTTATTTTGAAACTGTTTTAGTTCTTCTGTTTTAAGGCTGTCTTCAATGCTATGATTGGCTCTGGGGTCTCCATCTGAAATAGTCACTATGGCCTTGGCTGCCAGATCAACTTCCTTTAAGGGAACTTCAAAGACCCTGGCTACGTTTCTTAGAGCACCTCGCCCTTTCATACTGGTGAAGGTAGAGAGACCCGTTACGTTATGTTCTCCATAACAATCGCGTAGATGTTGCTTTACTTCTTCCCGACGATGGTCCTCAAAATCCATATCGATATCTGGGAGGTCCTTACGCTCTGGGCTAATGAACCTGGCGAAGATCAGACTATACTTAATGGGGTCTACGTCAGTAATCCCTAAGAGATAACAGACCAGACTACCTCCGGAACTACCCCGGCCAGGCCCTGTCATGATGCCTTGCTTCTTGCACCAGGATATGAGTTCCCAGACGATAAGGAAGTATCGTTGGAAATTCATCTCTACGATCAGATTAAATTCTTCGTTAACTCTGGACTCGTAGGTAGAGTAATCTCCTACTGGTCGTCTTGACCAACCATCTGCGATGATTGCCCATAGGAGTTCTGTTTCGTCTTGGTCCTCGTAACCATATACTTTGGGTAGGTCGACAGGAAGTTTTTCAATAGTGTAGCCATTACAGAGGTCAACCACTTCCATAGTTCTGGCCATGGCATCGAGATAAGTTTTCTTGTCAAACTGACCTTGTCTCTCGAAAGCCATTTCCATCTCAGCGGCAGAGCGAAGATGAAGACCTGTGAAATCAAACTTCCACCGATTAGGATCATTCCATTTGGCTTTACGCTGAATAGCCAGTAATACTTCCTGAGTTTTAACTCCAGACCGGAACGGATAATGACAATCATTGGTGGCTACGAGGGGAATATTGTACTGTTCAGACAATTCCTGTTTCTTACGATTGATGTCTAACTGTAAAGGATGGTTGTGAGGCATGATCTCTAGGAATGTTGGTGCTATATCGTCTAATCTTTGTAACCATTGTACGCCTTCTGTCATGTTAATAAAGGATCCCACACAAGCGGTAGTAAACACCAAACCTTCGGCGTGTTGAAGAATGGTTGGAAAGTCAACTCTGGGTCGTTTATGAAATCCCTCCAGGTTAGCAATGGAGAGCATTTGCAACAGATTGGTCAGTCCTTCTCGACTTCTGACAAAGGTCACCAGATGATATCGCTGGCTGTCTTTTATTTTGATGTCTTGACAAACATAGAGTTCACAACCCAGGACTGGGATGACATCATGTTTAGCGCATGCTTTTTGGAATTTGATAAGGCCGTCCACGTTTCCGTGATCGGTGATGGCAATAGCCGGTTGGCCCAGGCGTTTGGCCTCAGCAGCATACTCGTCGCCGTGTCCCAGCCCGTCAAGCTGCGAAAATTCTGAATGACAATGCAAGTGGACAAAGAAACTCATCATTAAGCCATTAACATCATTACGTGGCGAAAGTTAGGGCCACGGAATAGACAGGAAATCTCCCCGATCACCATCTCCTGGGTTAGAGACAGGATTTCCTGGAGAAATTTAGGATTGGCTATCATCTGGATCTGTGGTCCCGAGTAATCTATTGGTATGATCTCCTCGAGCCATCCAACGCTTTTCTTGCTTTTACAGATCAATTGGTTTTCTTTCAATGTCAGGTCGACTCGGAGATCCAAAAGCGAAGCCCCCTCTACCATAATTATAGAGCGATCCATCGACTCCTTGATCTCGTCAGGCAGAAGAATTACTTTGCCTTCGACCTGGAGATATTCCTCTACATCCATCGGCTCCCCTGACTTGAGCCGGATACTTACCAGGAGACCTGACTCTTCATTAAAGAAATGGACCCAAGCCCAGTCCAGGGCCATGTGAGTAAACTTGTATTTCCCCAGATGTTCGGCTTGTTCACCGGGCAGAAGGAAATTATATGGCCAGGGTTCTGCCTGAACGAACTGGGTGATCCGCCAGTTATCAGACGAACTGATCAGGTTGCCCTGTATGTGAATACAAGTCAGGTGAGGTTTGGTCATATCCCGGCTGCAGGAGAACTGACAGAAAGACAGTCCTTCTTGATAATCTTTGGGTAGAGCGTAGAATTCGTTCTCCGGTTCCAACGGCGGGACCACCTTCTCTAAGAGTCGGAGGCCCGCTTTGGTTCTGCCAGATTTGATCTTGATTTCATTCTCTTCGGGGTCCTGGGTGATCTCGACCTGATCCCCAGTTAACTTCTCCAGGAGCTTGTATAACTCCTCAGCCCTGACAGCCCCCTCCACTTCAGTAACGAAGGGGACCATCACTGCGAATTGATCGTTATAGGTAGAGATACAGTCTCGGTGGAAATGAAAATGTACGCTACCCTCGACGATCTCTCGGGATGCCAGCCCTGGCTGGAGAAGTTTCAGGGCCTGCAAAAATTGTATTCTCTCCAAAAACATCGGTTAGTCCTTTTTCTTCTTTAGTTTGTGAAAAACTCCAATACGAGGTGAGTATTTGTGGTTGGTTCATTTCCTTTAGGGTTTGTATATGTAACCGACTAGTTGACGTAACCATATAGATCTTGGCACTGTCTGGTTTGACTTCCCACTCAGGAGGAATCATCTTATCTTCAGATTCCGCAAAGAACCCCCCTTGTAGTTTAGGCTCAGCTGGAAGATTTAGTTTCGCTGGCCACTTTGGCCAAAACTTTACTAAGTTCTGGTAGTAAGTGATATTCAGTTTTTCCCGTTGTCTATAGAAATTGGCAATTCCTATCTTAATGAGTTTAACTAACCTGGCATTTTCTACTTCGTGTTCTCCCCAACCGAACTTTTCTTTTTCAACATAGTGTCTAATGGCCTCTTGTTCCATTTCTGAGAAGGTCAAGAAGTGTTTTCCTGACTCTTTTTGATAAGGAGAATCGACAGAAACAAATACTCTCCAAGGAGGTAATGAATAGTCGTAATCTCCATTTCTGAATTGTGGGACGAGAATAGAACCGAAGGCAGAGTATTGTATCCAGGAAGTAGAGTCAACACTTGCCCATGGATATCTGGCCATCAGATCGAAAGAGGTCAGTCCGAAACCGTGGACCTTATGACAAGGCGCTTTCTTGGAATTGTTGCAGATAATCCTCCAATATCGATCTAAGGCGGTTGTTCTCGCCTCCGTATCCATTTTAGCAATGGCACCAAGACAGAAATAGGGATAATTATCAAGACATCTCTTTAAATAAGACATGTCAGACCCAGCATGGAAGACAGGCAAGGGGGTTAACCCCTCCGCCTCCATAATCTCCTGGTTTTTCCAGGATGCCTCAGCATTTCCGATAACATCCAGATTACAATAAATGTAAATCTGATCTTGATTTCTCTTAATGAAATCGATGTATTTGTAAACGTCTATCTCCAGACCTTTTGTGCTGGCAGAATACGCACCGGAATCCATAAAGAGTTCTATCATTTAGAGATACCTTTTGAGAACTTGGAGAGTTTGTTTTGCTCGTTTTGGTTCATATCCCCCGGCTTCCATTTTTACATAGTATTTTTTGGTACCGGGCCATTCCATTAACTTTCGGATTTGTTCGTCAGAGAATATGTTCAAATTATTATAGGAGAAAGCCACGAATCTTCGGAAGCAGGCAGGGCACTCGAAACAATGTTCCTGTTTTCCTTTAAAACAGGAATAGGCACTTGTTAAGACTTCGACTGGGTGGTTATTATCAAGATACCACTTGACCATATCTTGCTTGGTCATATCAGAGAACAGAGTATGGAGAATCTTCTCTTTCTTAAATAAAATGGTCAACATTACACTGGTGTGATAGTAAAACTCGGGATTTCGATCCTCCGTGGTATCTTCTCCTTTCTGAGAGATCAGATAAATCTCATCTCCATAGTTGGCGGCCGCTACAGCCAGTACCAAGTTTCGTCCTGGTATCCAACCATCTGGATGTTCAAAGAATCCCAGGTTCAGTTTTGGTCCCTTGTGAACGATACGAGACTTGAAACCATCAATCGCCCATAACTCTGATCTCTCATACTTATGACCTAAAGGAAAGTATAAGAGTAGAGGGTTTTTGTCTTTCAACCAATAGTAAGCGATCAGACTGTCAATTCCGCCGGTGAATAATAGAACAGGTCTCATAAGAATTCCTCTGGAATTTGTTGTAAGGCTCTGTCGTCAATATAGTAATCTGCTTGGAGTTTATCAAAGATAATATTATGATATTTTACTCCATGTTCCTTAAGCCACTCAACAGTCACGATAACATCATCATACCGACGGGACGTATAGAGAATGATTTCGTGTTTCTCAGATAGTCGGTTAACTCGGTCGATGTTCTCTTGGATTGGTTCACATTGGGCGTAATTGGGCCAATTACTCTTGCCTTTGCATAGATAACCATCTACGTCAATTGCGAACCGCGACATATTATCGTCTCCGTACTTTTCTATTGGCAGCTGCGTGCTCAGGCACGAGACCGGTCGAAATTTAAGCCCGACCGAACCCTAAAATGGCTTCCCAGATTTTAGCCTTACGATCTTCCGGAAGAAGGAGTTTATCAATAATCTTTTTCAGATCAAGAGGCATGATGGTTTGGTCGTCAACAGTCTTTTCATCCTGGATTGACCCAGAAGAATAAAACTTTCTGGGATCATGTACCCCCGCCCTGGCTGCCGCCCATCGACTTAGTTTGGTACTTCCACATTCTTCACAAAGATGAACAGTATCGTGTCCTGAATTATAGATGGGATTGTCGCAAGAGACTGTATACTGGAAAGGAAAGTTAATGGCCTTTCCGAGAAACCAGGTCTCTGTCTTGGTCAGATTCTGGAGGACTGGTAGAAATTTGATTCTGTCTGCGGTGATGTAACCAAATTGAAACATATTTTCAAGAGCAGACATAAACCGACCAGAATTGTCCGGGTAGCCCCCAGATTCTTCACTAAGCTGAGCAAAGCCAGATGCTAGGTAAACCACCTTATGATTTCTTTTCAGTATCTTATCCTCGGCCATGGCAGCAGCGATGGTGGTAAAAATAGCGTTTCTTCCCGGCACCCAGGCGATGGTAGATTTGATTCCTCTCCTGGTACCGGTGGTGATGTCAGACTTATCCATTAACTGGCTGGAGAACCCACGGAACAAATTACTGATGTCTTTGATCTCAAGAGCCACAGCTAACTTCAACGCTAAGTTCCTGGCTGCCCAGGCTTCAGACTGTTCACTCCTCTGCCCATAATGGAAATGAAGCATAGTGACTGAGTAGCCTGCCAAGGAGAGCAAGGCGGCCGTCATTCCACTATCTATCCCCCCGGATGCTATGACGACCGCCGGCTCAACCGTATTATCAAGATGTTTGTCCCAAGTGGGATGATCGTAGTTGGGTATGAAACTGTCCACGAATTGGAACCCTGACTCCAGATCGGTTTCGATTATTGTATATGGTGCCAATTCATGGCAGTACCAAGACTCCCAGACGTTCATTCCGTCCCGGGTGGCTCCGGTGATGTCTTGACAAACAGATCGTAAAGTATCTAGATCTGAGTGGAGGAAGTAGCCGGTTCCACGGATATACATATGAGATAAAGGATTGTAGCCAACTACCGAGTACAGCTTGTTCTTCTGCTCGTCAATCAGGATAAACGCGAAGGCACCTTTGAGCCATTCCATGGCGGATTTCATATTTCTGCCATGTTCGATATAGGCCCAGAGAATTCCTTCACTATCAACTTCTGTCCTGAACGGATAGTTTTTCTTTAATGAGTCGTTCAGATCATCCGCAACGGAGCCGTTGTGAACTAAACTGAGGCTCCTCTGAACTGAGGCGGTCGGTGAATCTAAGATAATAGGCTGGATGGATCTGTAATCAGAGGATTTGATTTCGGTTTCCGGAGTGGCCCGGCTGATACCTATCACAACTTCGTCAATGGTTGTCACTGAACATAGCACCTGTGCGATCTGGCGAAGGTCATAAGGAGGAAGATATTTTAGCGTCTGACCTTTCTTCTTCAAATGGATGCCGAGAGAATCTCCTCCTCTTTTCTCGGCACCCTCTAAGATAGAGAGCCATTGATCAGAGGAGAGGTTGCCGGTTTCTCTAAGCCAGATCGCAAAGATGCCACACATTATTCTTCTTCCTCTGGGTGGAAATATTCAAACATTTGATATCGTTCCTCGATGGGAACTGATATTATTTTGTTGTATTGAGAGTGGAACTTCATCCACTCCTCAACGACTATATTGAAGGTTTCTTTCTCTGTATATTCTTCAAATCTTTTCCAATAGAAGGTATTGTGAACATAGATGGAATAATCTCTGGGACCCCCATGCGCCTTTTTTGGTCCTATATCAATAATCGCACCCATAGCCTTGAGAGTTTCTAATGATTTGTGAACATCGCTGTTCATAGTTTTGGTCCCAATTCCATCAGAGAATCGAAGACTTCCCACTCCTGGTAGTTTGACAAAGCAAGTGTCTCTGAACCACCACCTGGGATCTCTCATCATTTTAGGTACAAGCTCATCTTTAGGAACATAAAGATCCATCACCACTTTGATCACAAGAGGGTAGTTGGGATCAGAATTTTTACTATCTGGATTCTTAGCCATTACTTTATCTCCCGTTTGCTCCACTGGTCTTCCGAGATATGTTTGCCAGCGTGAACATTAAAGACTTTCTTACCAAACTCAGGATCGTTATCTTGCCAGTAATGGTACATCCACGGATAACTCCAAAGGCAGCCGGGACATTCCATAGCGTCATGATAAACAGCAGACATCCAATCAACCTTTCTTTCTGGAAGATCGAAGATCGATAACGTAGAGGTCCGCTTACCGGCCCGGTAGCCGCAGCATCGGAGTGATCCATCTGCATCTACTGTGGGACCATCGTAAGGAGAGCCTTGGCAGTGCCAATCCGTATTGATAAACATCTCCGGATCTAGGAGTAACATCTCCCGGTTTTGAAGGAGAACTTTATCTGCTAGGATTATATCCAAAATTTCCTGGATCAGGCCTTTATCATCGTTGGTGAATAGTAGTCCTGCTAACTCTTCTTTGGATGGGAAGAAGTCAAACTCCCCGTCTTTGTTCCAATGGATAAAGTTACAGCCGGTAAAAATTCTATGACGAGTTAACTCTCTAATGGTGTCTGGAACAGTTAACAAATTCTCTTTGGTAATGGTAATAGTTCCCTGGCTGTCAACTGAGGGGTAATTCTCCTTGAGCCATAAGAGACCGTTCCAGGCATCCCAGGATTTCTTCTCCTGGTCGGTGATCAGTTCGTGAGATATCAGATACAATATGGGATAGTCTACTCCGCAGGATAGATTATCAAGAATCCTGTCTTTGGGGTTAAAGAATTGGGTGCGGTACTTTGAGAACAAAGGCTCTGGACAAGTGCTATAGATAGCGTAAGGCACCTGATTTGTTCTCATGATCTTCACCAGGTCGTTACCCAGGAGCCAGGTTTCATTTCCTAAGATTAGATTGAAATCAACTCCGAGTTCCTTTAGGATCTGGAACGCTTTGATCCACTCATCTGCGTTGAGCTCTCTCTCCAGGTTTGAATCCCGGAGAGAACAGTAGGTGCATTTCCTGGGGCAACGCCTGGTGAGATAAGTTAGTGAGTTCATAAAGATTTTCCGCCATCTATCACAATATTGGCTCCGGTCATATATTTCGATTCGAGGATCATATTTATTATAGGAACCAACTCGGCAGGTTCTGCGGCTCTTTTCATTGGAATAGATTGAATTAACTCATCTGGAACAGGCTCTCCTGGAACCAGGTTGGTGGGAGCAAAGAGGCCAGGGCTGATACAATTAACTCGTATTCCTTGCTTTACCAAAAGTTTGGCGTAGCTTTTGGTTAGAGAAATAACAGCCGCTTTTGTTGCACTGTACAGGGCAGTATCCTCATCATCGGATATCCCGGCAACGGAGGCGATATTGATGATGTTACTACCAGGAAGCATCATCGGGGAGATTTCTCGGATTAATCTCCAGACGGCAGTTATGTTTAGTTCGAGCATTTGATGCGCTTTATCAAGATTCAACTGTTCTTCAAAATACATCACCCCAGCATTGTTAATTAAGAGGTGCACTACATTCCTTTTTCCAGAACGAGAAGCTACGGTTGAATATTCTACAGCTTCAGAGATACCAGCTTCGGTACTAAGATCGAAGCCGGTACTCCGGCAAAGGTCGATTACCAGATTAGCTGGTTCATAGTGTCTTCTCAAGGCTTTACCAATCCCTGAGGAGCCACCAGTCAGAACGATTATCAAAGTTTAGCTCCTACTCGCCATAAGAACTCGTCCTTGACGCTAGGCTCTTGAAAGATACCCCGGAGGCTATGAGTGCCGAACGGCACATCGGGCACTTTGACGCCGCGACAGGCTTCGCATAGGTGAGAAGCAGACATCACCAGTCCACAACCCTGAGGCTGAACTTCCTTCATGAAAATATCCACTATCTGATCTGTTAGTTCTTCCTGAATGGTCAGGCGGGCGCCGCAGTGCTGGATGAATCGGATCATCTTTGAGGCCCCAACTACCTTGCCATCAGGGATGTAGCCAAAGTAGGCGCGTCCGGCGTAAGGAAGCATATGGTGCTCGCAAAAACTGTAGAAAGGGACTGGCCCACGAAAGACCAATCCCGAATACGTCGAAGGGAAATCTTTCAGTTTGAAATCGAACGGGCCGTATCCTCTGAACATTTCTTTATAGGCTCTGGCCACCCTGTCAGGGGTCTCCACTAAGCCAGGTCGATGGACATCTTCCCCAATGAATTGTAAAATCCTGGTGATGTTTCCTTTGAGAGATTGTTCCTCGGATGATTCCCACCAGTAGGTGATCCAGTCATCGATCAAGTTGCAGTGGAAATTGGGAAAGAATTCTTTCGGTGTATTCGGTTTAACATGAAGGGTTGCGGTTTGATAATCTTTGAATCGACTGATTGTGGCACCAGAATCGACTACGTCGTCAACTACTAGGACACATTCTTTATCCCACTCGGCCAATTCTTTGGTATCTATGACTCGCTTTCCTAGCAGTCTAGAGAGCTCCATTGCCAGGGCAGTTCCACCTTGCGGAATGCCATAGATGACTTTGCAAGCAAGCCGAGCCTTTTTAATCTTTTGAGCCAGTGTCTCACAGTCGATCTTGAAATCATCAGGAGTATAGTAGATCATCCGATCTCCTAAACAGTAATCCTGGCCGGGCTTCTTATATCCCGGCCAGGACACTTAGTGGCATGGAATTTAAGCTGCGGCGACTGCGGCCGGCTTGACGGCAGTGACGGTCCCGTCTTCGTGCCGGGTGATGGTCCAGCCGTTGGACTTTTCGCGCCATTTCATATGGGCATTGATCCCGCCCTTGGCGCCGAGTTGCTTGTTGTCAGGGAACTTGTCCTTAACATCGGCAGCGATGGTTTCGACGGTGTGCCCGCCTTCCAGGAGGAGATTGTCAACGAACTGGGTGACGCCGGACGAAGTCCGTTCTTTCTTGGGCTGGTTCTTCTTGGCAGCCTTGGCCTCGATCACCTGGGCACATTCTTCCGTGCGCTGACACTCTTCGGTGCAGGCCGGGTCATTGGGGTCCCGGTCCTTGCCGAAGGAGGGGCATTCGTCAGGCTGTACGGAGCCAGTCAGGCCATCGGAGGCCTCAGCTTTTTCGGCCGCTTCGGCTTCGGCACCAGCCGGAAGTTCCGGCTCTTCCGTCGCGGCGCCGGTGGTGACCAGCGCGGTGTAAGCGGTGATGGTTTCCGGTTTCAGATCGGAGGCGCGGTTGTCGGTCCAGATGGACTGTTCGGCATTCTCCGGGTCGGGCCCGATGCAGCCGTTGATGGTGTTGACGATGAAGTCAATGAGGGTCTGGCGCTTGGTGATATGGCTCTGTTTAAGACCGAACACCTCATTGATGTCCTTGGTGGCGTGTTGAAGGTCTGCGTGTTTCACATCTGCTTGATCAGCCATTTTCTTTGGATCTCCCTTTTTGATTAAGGTTTATTTTGTTTTCCTTCTATACAATATTATAGTATAGAATTGATTTTTTAACAAGGAAAAATTTCAGATATTTTTGTTCCATTTATGCTAAATCAAGCCATTTGTGAATTTGAATATTCAGAGTCACATCCCACATTTTGGCGTCTAAGATCCATCCTGCTAGTGTCTTACCAGATAGTGTCTCATGGATTGGGCTCAGGGCGAATCTGGCTTTGCAACCCATTTTGCGGAACATTTTAAAGATGCCTTGGGCTTTGTGAAAATCAGATTGGTTACCAACTACTATTTTTACCCAGTCCCATGTCTGTAGAAATTCAAAAGCCGACGCACAATATCCACCCCCTATTTTGTAATCTACGACTAGACAGATATTTTCATTTGGTTTACGACAATCTCGAAAACGCCGTGTGGAGATTGTGCCATTTGTCTCAATGGAGATTTTCTTTCGCCATGGAAAGAGTCTATTCAAAAGCCGATGGATTTCATCTTCTTGAAGGAGTGGCTCGCCTCCTGTAATGGTAATCTTTGGACACTTATATTGAACGATAATTTGAACAACCTCATCGATAGTCATCTCCTGACCCGCCTTTCGATTCTGGGCTTCAGGAACGTCGCAATAGGAGCAGTTTTGGTTACAACCAGATAGCCTTAAGAATGTAGAGGGGATTCCCTGACCCCACTTGTTAACCTCACCATCCATGGATTGGAACACACTATAAACTTGCATTATATTTTCCTTTGAAATTCATTGTAGCAAGCCCAGCATGGTTCAGCATCTTCACAATAGTTTTCGTCATAACCATCTGGGTCAAAGTGAATGTTGTGTAATATGCAATAGTAATGATGCTTGCCTATGTATTTCCACCGTTCGTCCTTAGCTTTCTCAAGACCATCACAGTCAGTCGTTGTGCCGACTATTTCTCCTATTTTCTCCATTAGAATCCCTCTCCACATCTTTCACATCTGGAAAGAAGATCTTTCAAACTTTTATTCCGGCAAACTAATCCATTCGGTTCGATCTCGAAATCCAAGAGAGGAGACTTATGGTTCATTCCTCTCCTGGACATCTCCTTGGCCAACTCATCATGCCGTTCTCTCAGATTATGGGTTTCTAGGAGGCGATTATCAAGATAGCCGGTGAGCCGCGTTCCTTTAAGGATGGTACCCACAAATGAATGGCATTCTACATGCTCTCCCAATAAATGCTGGGTGCACATAACTTTTGGATCCACCATCCACATTCTCACTTGAGCTCTCCGATTATCTCAATGGTCCCGGTTTCCGGAGCCTCAGGAATTAACTCGACCTGAACATTTGGAACTAGCATGTTGAATTGTCCTGCTGTGAGAGTGAGAGGAAAGTGACTCTCCCGTTTCAGACTATCAGACTATAGGAGAAATAGTCTGACTCATCTCCCGCCTTATGCCTAACTTTCCAGATGGTGAAAAGCATTAGGCCCTCCATTCGCAGCGAGATCCGGAAGTCTCCCAGAGCTTGACCAGGGCCAATTCGGTGCCAGTGATTTTCAATCTGGCCTCAAGCACCTTGACCATCCATAGGACCATATTCTCAGCGGTGGGACACTCAGCAGGAAAACCTGCAATAGATCCCAGATCGTTCAGATAGGAATGGTCCAGGCGATCGATGATCAATTCCTTAACTAAATCTTTGAGCTGTTTGAAATCGGCAATCATTCCGGTTTTGACATCAGCACATCCGGAGACGCCGATCTCGAGCTTATAGCTATGGCCATGCCGGTATTTGCAGGCGCCTTGATGTAGGGGGAGATGGTGTCCCGCCTCGAATTCGAATGCTTTTACGATGAAGAAATTTGGCATCAGAAAGGGCTCCCAGGCTCCCGCCGCAGGGTACAGCGCTCAGGATCTCCCTTTATGTTGTCTTGGAAGCGATTGCTGATGCCGAACCCGTGAAGGAGGCCTTTGCCTTCGGCTGCCATGGCCACGCTATAAATATAGGACACTGCGTGCTCCTGGCGTCGGGGGAAATTCTTGAGGAGTCTGGCAGCCCAGGTCCCGAACCTCTGGTACTTCCTCTTCATTTCATCGTTCACACCTTCTTCGAGGCGGATCTTGCACCAGCTGGACACTAACTCAATGGTGCCGGTCAAGAACTCCCTCAGGGCGTCCAGGGACCAGAACTCCAGGTTGGTCGGATGGGTAAGCATGTGAGAGACGACCTGCTTGGGGTCTTGCTCGTAGGCTGAGATTTCTCTGTCGTCTATGATAATTCTGGTTGCTAATGCCATCTATTTTCTCCTTTTCTTTATTATAGAAAATTTCTAGTAATCTCCCCTAACAAAAGCGGAATCAATTACTGCTTGTCCCAGCTCAATCGCTTGTAAGACCACTACTTGGTTGGATAGGACACTTTTACTATCCCTTTGAACGCTGACTCCGATCCTTGCTCTCATGGCCTCGCGCTCGCTGTCAGTCTGGTCCAAAATTGCAAGCCCATCGACGTCGCCTAAAATTGCCACGGATTCCCCGATATCAGACCGTTTCTTCGTCTTCCTCTCAATCGCTTCTTTGCTCCCTGCCTGAAATGGCATTATCAAGAGACTATGATACTGCTGTGCCAGAGCCACAGAATATCTGCGATTGTCGACAATTGAATGTCTATCTGTCTGACCGGGCTTTTTCATTAGGTCGGGAGAGTCGATAACAATCACATCTGGGATGAATCCTTCCATATGCTCCCAGATATGGAGAGCTGCTTTCACCTCTGGTATGCCAGCAGAATACATGGGCCAATACTGGAACTTGAATCTGGCACCGCGAAGTTGCTGAGATATGGCCTCTGCCTTTCTCCAGGCATTACGCCATGTCAACATATCGCATTTGTGTTCTTCTGCCCAGGTCTCCATCTGCCAACTCTTCTGACCGCGACAGACCGCGCATGGCTTGTACCCTGGCTGAGCCTGACCAAAGATAGGTCGTGGCTCTTCTCCTTTGAATAGAGCTACGCCACAGGCACGATCAGGCCGATAGCAAGAGCCGTCTTGGTTGAATTTACAATCCCAGACAGGAAGCCAAATCCTTCCGTCCCTGGGTGGGTTGATAGGCATAGCACAGAGGGATTGAACGAACCGTCTGGTCTCTTTTCTCTTGTTCATTTCAAAACTAAATCTAGCTACATTTAATCTGTTATAAAGAGCCTGGTCCTGGATGTAAGTACAAGCCCAGGATTTGCCTGCTTTGTAAGCTCCTACCAGACCCCAAACATCTTCTCTGACAAATGGTCCGAGTAGTTGACCAAGATCTCCGGGAAGGGTGAACAGTTCGTCGTCAGTGGTGAAAGCGTCTCTGACCGCCTCCATATCCCTCAGTGGCTCACAGCCTAACGTTATCACTTTCTCAGGAGCGATAAAATTGGCTACCGATTCTACGGCGGCCAGTAAGTTACCCTGACCAAGGCGTTCTTCAAGGTCTTCCTTTAGCAGTGTTAAGGATCTCAGTTGAAAAAACTCCGACGCCTGATCGAGGAGGTATTCTTCATTCAGTCCTTCTCGTTCGTATTCTTCACTGATACTTGATAAAAACTGACCTGTCAGTTGGCATACGTCAGGATCTAAACTGCCACTCCGTTTATATGCCTCGAAGATATCTTGGATGTGTCTTTGCGGCGCCTCACCATATTTCTCCAAATACGCAAGGCACCACTTTGTCACAACTTCAGCGAATGGAACTGTAAAATATCTTGGCTTGTATGTTAAGGCAAGATTACGGAGAACTCGGGTACTGGTAATCATCCCGGTGACGATGGTGCGTTCCATCGACGTGTCTGCGCGGCGGCGGGTCCATTCAGTCATACATACCCACTTGGTCTTTCTTGATCTTCATAATAATCATTTATCTCACTCAACTCATCTTGCTCTGGTTTATAATTCATGATTGCTTCATATAACTCATCTGCTGAGTCAAAACCTAATTCGTCTGCTAAACAATCAAGTGGTCTACCTCCTTCTTCAACTACAATTGGGCAACTATTATTCATATTAAATGCTGCTTTCTGACCATAATCAACATAGATTTGTTTAGGGCCTATGCGAATACTACGAATCATTCGAAAGGTTTCGTAGTAATCATAATACAAACTAATACGGTCTCCGGACGATCGGTTCCAGACATTTCAGCTCTGGCGTCCAAGCACCAAATTCCTTTACGACTTCTGGAAACTCCTGTATGGTATGCTTGCGCAATGCCCATGTCTCGTTCTGCGTTAGGGCGATGTGGAGGAGCTCATGGTAGAGCAGCGCCTTCTTGTGTTCTTCGGAGGCACACTCCCACCATTCCTTCCACAGAATTATTACGTAATCAAAGTCAGCTAGGTGGCGCCATGGCCCATGAGAAAGATGGGCTTGACCAAGCCAGGTGCTCTTCTTTGTCGACTTGACCAGATATTTAATCTTAGCTTTACAGGCATCCATCAAAGGGCTCTGTTGAAATCTGGCTTCTGCCAACTCTTCGACATCTTCCGGTGCATCAAGATAATCAGGCATGGTTAGCCTCCTTTTGGGTATAATAGATAATTTGGCCCATCCATAAGAGATTAGAAATTGTAATAGCAATCCCTCCATAGAAGGAGAACCATTGTTGTAATGCTGGATAGAAATAAAGATTCCATAGACCCCAGACAGTAAAGAAACCGACGGTCAGAAAACTAACTCCTCTAACTTGTTTTTGTCGATAAAGTAGGATAATACTTCTCCAGAGGAATCCGGCGCCTGCTAATTCAAATAATCCATTTATTGTGTCTGGTGTCATTTAAAATTATCCTGATAAAGTTTATGGCTACTAAAATGGTTCTCTTCTAAAAGATTCTTAGCTACCAAAATTTTCCACTCCCAGGGATGGGTCACTTGAAAACCTTCTACTCTAAAATTATTCCATAACCACCACATTGGTGCAACTACCCAACTGTACTTATCTGCATACCAGAGATCTGATCTTGAGACAATAATGAAGGATTCTGGAGTATGTCCTGCACAGAAGTTATAAGCCTTTCTTCCAAATAGTCTACCGGCTAAATTAGCTCCCGCTTCCCAATGTCCCCATTTAGCATTTTCATCGGAAAGATACTGTCTACCACAGATGCCAATATCGTGGATAAATATACAAACAACCTGCCAAGGTTTAGGCCAAGCTCCATACCATTTGTACCAAGCCCACAATACACACAACGGATGGATTAAGAATTGGTGGCAGCCGATAAGATATGATTTCGTCCCTTCTGTCATTGGCTGACTTCCTTCTGATTTTGTTCGTCTTCCTTCATAACTTGTTCCATTTCTTTTCTTGCCTGTTCCTTTCGGTGTTGTTTAGGGAAGAAGTACTGGCGGAGTTCTTGGAACGAATGAAAAACCTTTTTCTCTTCTTGAGCCATAAGATTTCTCCTACTCCTTATTATAGTGTCGGCTGGAAGAACTGTCTGGGTTCCGGATTGGTGGTCGGTTTGTAAACTCCGATGTTGTATAAGAATTTCTTAACGGGTTTGTTGTCGGGATTAAACCACCCAGGATTGATAATCTCTGCTGCGCTCTCGATGGAATCCAGGAACTCTTCGAAGAACGATGGCCAGGAATTACAACCATTACCATTCATCTTCAACCTGTACTCCTGAATATATCTTTTCTTAAGGTTGATGATGTTACTGGCCAGCTTTGACTTCTCCTCTGGCATTATTTTCTCAGGAATGATATCCATCGCCTGTTCGAGCTGCCGTTCCACCGACTTGAAGTCGACGGGCATTTGTTTAATGACTTTGACTGGATTTGCCATCCATACCCTCGCAAGGAAGGAATGTCCTTTATGCGATCTCATTGCTCCTGATAAATATATCTTTTCACCCTTGCCACCATAATCTACTCCCAACATATTATTGAGTAGGAGATATAGTTCACGGCGCTCGGCTTGACTAAATTTTTTGTCAAGGAAACGCTCTCTCAGAGTCTTTTCTGTCAGTGGATAATTACCGCCTGGCATGGTAGTCCCCTTCATGTTGTTGATAATGGCTTGTATTTCATCTGGCCGGAGATAATTGCTTGGGCCGTATATGAGGGCTTTGATTACTCTGGTGTCTTCATGATATATATCAGTACCCGTTCTGGGTGACCGGACAAGATTAAGATTATCCCTTATCCAGTTCATATCGAGGGTGACTTCCATGGGATAGTGTTTTGTAGAGACTTCTTTCTTTTTGTTAAAATCATTTTTTGGTTTTACTGACTCGAGTTTCAGGTGGCGGATAATTTTATTGACGAGGCCTGCTGGGGCAGGGGTATCAAAGGGAATTCTTATAGGCATATTATATTCCTTTTTGATAGGGGAGTTTATTTGCTGGGAAGGGGGCTCTTCTTTTAAAGGAACTTCCTTAACAAACAGAACCGAAGGTTCTTTAGAATTATCTTTAGATAATTCATCTTTACTTATTATCTTTACTTTATCTTTACTTATACCATATGGTTTTCTTGGGTTGGGGTATATGGTTTTCTTGGGTTGGGGTATATGGTTTTCTTGGGTTACAGACATTTGAAAAGCATAGATCGGAATAATATTTGAGACTCTGGCTTTGGCCTGTAAATACGTAGATAGCGGTATTCCAACCTTCCACGCCTTCCACCCATTGTTGTGATTTGCGAAGGCGATTTCAACAGCAGCGACAGTTCTATCGGAAAACTCTTTTAACTGAAATAAGCGAGAATTTATAGTCAGGCCATCCGGGTGGGTTCCCAATGGGGGTTCTGGTAGGACGACTTTGGCTCTATTTTTAGAGAATTCTAATACCCCTAAACTTTGTAATTTTTTTCTGGTTTGACGGGCAGACTCCTCTGTTTCTCCTCCTCCAAGCATTCGTGAGAGAACCAAGTCTGTAGGAGGTGTAGGGAGTTGATCATAAATTGCTAAAGCGTATTTATCTTTACTACTTATTCCTGATGCTTTTTTTGTGTTTTGGAGGATGTGTCCGGGGATTTGTCGGGAGGTAATCTCAATTTTTTCTTCTGGTTTTGTTTCCGTTTTTGATACCAATCCCAGATTGAGACGAACTGGAGCTTCTGACTCTTCTTGTTTTGCTTCTTTAGCCATTTTTCCACTCCCGTTAATTTTCCATTAGGGAAGTCATAATCTTGTTCGAACTGATGTAGATAGTAAATGTTTAATTCTAGAGACAAGATAACAAAATCTATGGTTGGATTGGCTTGTTGAAAAAATTTGGTAAAATCACTCATATTATCTATGAGGTCTTGTTGAAGAAACTCTTCTTCCATGTAGCTCGTAATAAGAGGTTCTTTCAGTTCTGGATAAACTCGGAGGATGTGTTCAAGAGCGAATTCAATAGGCCATTCGAAGGGATAACATAGTAAAAAAGAAAAGACAGTTTGTATAAAAATTTTCGAACAACAACTACTACCTTCTTCCTTGAATACGCTTCCTATCTCTGTTTCATAAATGGGAAACCATTTAATAGGAAAAATTTTTAAGTTTTTCATTAAACTTCCTTGCAAATCCATGCCTTTAGAGAGGAGCGCTGGGGCAACCCTTCGTCAAGGTTGGTGTTGCCCCAGGCTGGTAAGGCAGGATAATTTTTATTATAAAGGGTCCTCAAAGAAAAACAAAGAATAAAATTAGTTCCTCCTTTCTGACCTGGGTCGAGGCAATTTAGGCATGAATCCACTGCATTGATAACAGGGCACTGCTTCCCAATTCGCCTTGGCAGCCAGATCTAGGCAATTATCATAGTGGATGCAGTTCCTTCTTTCGTGCTTCCGAGTTTTGTTGCCATGACACTTTCCATGCTTTTTTGGTGTTACTCTTGGTCTTGACATTCATATTCACCTCATTATGGGTAGTCCCTCGCCTCGTAAGAACCTGATGAGGCGATTGGGATAGATTCTCCATTCATTGCCAATCTTCGACCCCAATGGTAATCCTCCCACTTCATATCTCCTGAGCCAATTTACCAGAGTAGTGTCGGAACATTTGCACGCTTCTCGGAGCTTGTGGTCAAGATCAACCATTGGGATTGGGAGCTCACCATCATCAATAACTTGCTTGGTCATCATTTGAACCCCGTGGGATTTGTAACCACAGTCGGGTTCCCAGGG
>Ga0209048_10000487_pt1 | contig 42380 bp, 42 predicted proteins | sample FrelakmetCRP12CR_FD_187146 | JGI IMG/M metagenome (GOLD analysis project Ga0209048, IMG submission 187146) | Freshwater lake sediment microbial communities from the University of Notre Dame, USA, for methane emissions studies - CRP12 CR (SPAdes)... | ecosystem: Environmental > Aquatic >...
GCACAATCGCTTCCAGTTCGTCGAATGTTGCGCTGCCTTTGGCGAGCAGTGCCTCGATGCGGGAGAGGGCTTCAGCGCGATCCAGCGCCAGCCTGTTCAACGCAAGCTCGGCATCGGCGATCGCGAGTGCTTTGGCCTTGGTCTTGGTGACGGTTGCGGTGGTCATCCTGCATATTCCTCGTTCGAGTGGTGATCGCGTAACCATGCTATCCAATCTTCCGGGCAACTGAATGACCGGGTTTCTTCGGGCAGGATGCCCCAGCTTAGAGCTTCCATGAGCTTGCGATCCCAGCGACGGTGATCACGCTGCCACATCTCCTTCAGAATCGGGTTAGCCGGCGCCGAGACTGTCTTGTTGGCCGGCGGCGGCAACCGACCGGACTTGATGCGCCGACTCAGGGTTTGTCGCTTGAACCCGAATAACTTGCACACCTCGGCGGCATTCATCATGGGATGGACCGCCGGCTTCCGGGTTTTCGCTTTCCGGTCACCCGCGCGAAAGATGGCCCTGAGTTCCCGCTCCCCGGCCGCCTTGTGCCTTGCTTCTGCTGTCTGCATTATCTGGGTTTCCTCCATACGGTGCCGTATGTTCATGGGCCATCATACCCCAGTAAATTACTCAGGTATAGAGGCGCTTCCAAACCCGGTTTTTGCTGTAATTTTTCGCCCGGTTTTGTGGGGCAACCCCGGAACCGGCCGCATCGAAATCCGGTTTTTTCTGTGGGAGAGCGGGGCCGATTGCCAGCCCTCCCAGTAACCGTCAGGCACTGACATCCCGGAAATGAAAAACCGTGATGGCCATGTTTGAGCCTACCTAGAGAGATACAGGGCGGCGGCGCGCGGGGTGGTGCCGGGGTCCGGTTTGCGTTCGCGGGGTTGGGGATAAGGTCTGAACATCAACCAGCAATCCAGCACATCGCAGTGCAGGGCAAGCATGGGGATGCACCGAACCAGTGGCGCGGTGTGGCCAGACATGCGCGGCGGTGTGGCAATGATCGATGTTGCGGGACACGGCGTTGTCCCGCAAGTTGGCGCACCGGACACCGGCTACGCCGTTTTTAGGACTGCAGGAAAAAGCGCTTTCCTTCAGTGACGCCGTTTTAGGACTGAGCAGATTTGCTCAGTCCTCAGCTTGACTCGTGAATCCGCGAATCAAGATGCAAGGGTAGCTGGCGCGATCACTGCCTTTACGGTGATCTCAACGTGCAAGACGACGCCCGCGTGGGGGCTATGTTACCAGCCCAGCTACGCCTACTCGATGAAGTCCGGCAAGCCGTCGCCGATAACCCGGTCGAATGCCTCGGCATCCTCGGCATCCGCTTCAGCCAGAACCCGGTTCAGGTATTCCAGCGTTGCCCGGGCGCCTTCGCGCATATCACCGCCGGCCTTGATGTAGCGCTCAATCTCGCTGTAGAGATGTGTTGCCTGTGGCGCCTGCGCCGGTGTGGCTTTCTTTCGCCTTGCTGCGGAATAGAGGCTCTGCTGATTTGCGCCGGTTCGTTTGGCCGCCTCGTAAATCGAGAGCCCGGGATCGGCTGCCAGCATCGCCAGCGCCTCTTGAACTTGGGGATTCGGCTTTCCGGCCATCATGGCTCTCCTTCAGTTGGACAGCCGATAGTCTAGCTCACCTTGACATACTATGCAATACTATGCTATAATAATCGCATCGGCCGAGTTGGGCCGCTTTGAACATTGGAGAATTGATATGACTGAAGAACTTGAACTGCAGATGCAGGAAACCATTGACCTCACGGCGCTGATCCTTGATGACCTGCGCCCCGAGAGTTGGGAAAGTATCGAGCACGCTCGCGGCTTGGTTGATGCCAGCGTTTTGCGGATGTTGTCGTGGCGGTACGCAGCACGTCCGGTAACCGGCCGCATCAGCGAACTTCGCAGCGTCGTGCTCACCATTGCCCGTGAAATTCATGCAGCCGCCAACCTCGACGCCGCAAAGGCCGCTGCCACGTATCACCGCTCAGGCTTGAGCCAGCACACCCTGCGCCCGGATGTGACCATCACCCTGCGCCCGGATGGCAGCATCACCACTGAAGCTTGCGGTGGTTCGTTTTCCGGGAAGCTCAGGGAGTATTCCGGCGAAGAGCCGCACGAGCATGATGTAGAAATGGCTGCGGTGATTTCACTGCTTCCGTTGATTGCAAAGTTCGTCAGCAACCCGGTTCAGTTGAGCGGTGCAGATTGCGATGCCGTGCGCCAGTTGAGCAACCTGCTCGCCGAATGCTCGGAGCCCAGCCATGGCTAAGCCGAACCAGCAGCAATGCAGGGCAGGGGGTATCGTCGGGGGTATCGAGAAGATCGAACTGACGGGAACAACCTACCAGCCTGCATTTCAGCCGGTTGTTTTGCTCCCGTCCCGGGCACCACGAAACTTTTGTCAGGCGTTCTTCGTTACCGCGCCGCCCTCGTCGAGGAGTTGTGCCTGCGCCGCTGCCAGTCGGGCGATGGGCACGCGCGGACCTGAACAGGAGACATACGTCAGCCCGATCTTGTGGCAAAAAGCGATCGAGCCAGGATGTCCACCGTGTTCGCCGCAGATGCCAATCTTTAGTTCCGGATTGGTCTTGCGGCCTTCGCTCACTGCCAGTTTCATCAACTCGCCGACACCCTTCTGATCGAGCACTTCGAAGGGGTTGTCGTCAAGAATACCCGCCTGCATGTAGTCAGGCAGGAACTTGTTTTCGGCATCTTCACGACTGAATGAGAAGGTGGCTTGCGTCAGGTCGTTGGTGCCGAATGAGAAGAACTGGGCAATTTCCGCCAGACGGCCGGAACGCAGGCAGCCGCGTACAACTTCGAGCATGCTGCCGAACTTGAAGCCGACGTTGATGCCGTGGGTGAGTTCGACCACCTTGTGGATGCGCTGTACATAGCTGTGGATGCGGCGCAGTTCCTCGACGGTAGCAACCTGGGGCACCATGATCTCGGGATAAACCTCGATACCTTCCTTGGCGCATAATGCCGCGGCTTCTAGCACCCCCTGAATCTGCATCGAATAAATCTCGGGATAGGTGATGCCTAGACGCACGCCGCGATGACCGAGCATCGGATTGACTTCGGAGAGCGCACGCACCTTCTTGAGCGTCTTTTCCTTCTTGGAGATGACATCCTCCTCAAGGTGGCTGTCCTTGAAGTCCTCCATGCTACGACTCAGCTTGTTCAGGCCGTCAGCATACTGCTGATACAGCTTCGGACTCAGCAGCTTGAGGGTTTCCGGCAGTTCCTCGACTGCCTTGAGAGAATCGCGCAGGTGGTGCAAGTGGGCGATTTCGAGTTCGAGTTGGGCGGCGCTGGGCAGGAACTCATGCAGCGGCGGGTCCATCAGCCGCACGGTGACCGGCAGGCCCTTCATGGCCTTGAAGATACCCTTGAAGTCAGCGCGCTGGATTGGCAGCAGACGGTCGAGCGCGGTCTGGCGTTCCTCGTTGGATTCGGCGAGGATCATTTCCTGAACGATGGGTAGGCGGTCCGAGGCATTGAACATGCGTTCCGTACGGCAAAGGCCGATGCCCATGGCGCCAAAACCGCGTGCGCGGATGGCATCATCGGGCGTATCGGCGTTGGCCATCACTTTGAGGCGCGAAACCTGGTCGGCCCATTTCAGCAAAGTTTCCATGTCTTCGCTGAACGCGGCCTGGACAGTAGGCACTTCGCCGGCATATACGTTGCCGTTGCCACCGTCGATGGTGATGACGTCGCCTTCATGCAGGGTAGAGTCGCCGATGGTGGCGCATTTTTTCACGTCGTCGATGTGGATTGCTTCGCAACCGGATACGCAGGGTTTCCCCATGCCACGTGCCACCACAGCCGCGTGTGAAGTCTTGCCACCGCGGCTGGTGAGGATGCCTTGCGCCTGGAAGAAGCCGTGGATGTCTTCGGGCTTGGTCTCTTCGCGAACCAGAATGACTTTTTCACCCGCATTGCCACGCGATTCGGCAGAATCGGCGTCGAAGACAATTTTGCCCGAAGCCGCGCCGGGCGATGCCGAGAGGCCAGTGGCAAGCGGTTTGCCCTTGAAGTTGGGCGACAGTTGCGGCACTAGCAATTGCTCTAGCATTGCCGGATCGATGCGCAGCAGCGCCTTTTCCTTGCTGATCAGTCCTTCCTTGAACATTTCGACGGAGGTACGCACCATCGCTGCCGCGTTCATCTTGCCATTACGGGTTTGCAGACAATAGAGCGTGCCGCGCTCGATGGTGAATTCGAAATCCTGCACTTCCTTATAGTGCGTTTCGAGGCGGTTGTGCAATTCGATCAGTTGCTGGTGGATTTCCGGCATATCCTGCTGCATCTCGGCGATGGCTTTGGGCGTACGGATGCCGGCCACGACGTCTTCGCCCTGGGCGTTAACCAGGTATTCACCGTAGATCAGGTTTTCGCCGGTACCGGGGTTCCGTGTGAAACCGACGCCGGTGCCTGAGTCGTTACCCATATTGCCGAAAACCATAGTGCAGATATTGACCGCCGTTCCGTTGGCCTGCTCTTTGGTGATCCTGAACTGCCGGCGATAATCGATGGCGCGCTTGCCGTTCCAGGAACGAAACACGGCACCGATTGCGATTTCCAGTTGTTTGTAAGGCTCTTCCGGGAAAGGTCTGCCGGTATTGACCTCGATGATTTTGGCGAACTGGTCGGCCAGTTCGGCGAGGTGCTCGGCATCGAGAGCCACGTCTTCCTTGACGCCGACCTTTTTCTTCATTACCGCCATGGCATCGTCGAAATGCTTGTCATCCACGCCCAGCGCAATCTTGCCGAACAACTGGATGAAACGGCGATAGGCGTCGTAAGCGAAGCGTGGATTGTCGGTTAGCTTGATCAGCGCCAGCAGAGAGGTTTTGTTGATACCGAGATTGAGGATGGTGTCCATCATGCCCGGCATCGACATCGAGGAACCCGAGCGAACCGACACCAGCAACGGGTTATCGCCACCACCGAAAGTCTTTCCGGTTTTCTTCTCAAGGTCCTTCATGTACTTCAACACTTCATCCATCAACCCCTGGGGCAGGGCGTCGTGCTCCAGATAGGCCCGGCAGGCATCGGTGGTTAGCGTAAAGCCCGGGGGAACATTCAAACCAATCTGCGTCATTTCGCAAAGGTTGGCACCTTTCCCGCCCAACAGCATCTTGTTCTTGCCATCGCCCTCTTCAAAGGCATAGACGAATTTTGGACTTGTCATGTTCTGCTCCCTTTATAAAATTAGGATGCTGCTGATGTTTACTGCAACGCAGCAAACACAATCCATAAAGATATCAAATCAGGCTGAAATTGGGGAAATTTTATCTGGCCTGAGTACATCTCCTCGCGGTCATTATTTTACATAATGCAAATTATGCGCACTATGCGATTGGCGTTAGCCAGTGGAAGAGCACCAGTTTCCGGCGCTCCCCCGAAACTGGCCTACCTCACCTCAATGGTTACCGACTTGCCTGATTTTCCTCCGGCGCGACGCAACAGGTCGGCAATATCCGTATTCTGATTTTTCAGTGCGATATCAAGCGCCGTCTCGCCGCTATCAAGGCGCTTGCTTGGATCGGCTCGATTGGCAAGCAACAGCTTCACGATCTCGATGTGACCACCCTTGGCCGCGACGATCAATGCAGTCGTGCCGTTCTCGGTCGCCGCATTCACATCCGCGCCCGATTTCACTAGAAGCTTGGCAATATCCGTGTGGCCGTTGAATGCAGCATAGGCCAGCGGCGTCCAGCCGCTCATGTTCACTTCGGCGCCGTTGGTAACAAGGAGTTCTGCGGCCTTGACGTGTCCACGGAACGCGGCAAGGCGCAACGCGGTGTCTCCGGCGGCATTGCGCGCGTTGACCTTGGCATGCTGCTTGATGAGATATTCAACCAGATCGGTATGGCCGTCCCGTGCCGCCAGCATCAGCAGCGTATTGCCCTCTTTGTCAGTCGTGTCAACCGATGCCCCGCGCTGAACCATCTTGGAAATATCGCTGGTGTCACCCAGTTTTGCGGAGTTGATCAGGTCGTCATAAGTGGCTGCGGAAGCCGTTAGAGGCAACGCAGCGGCGAGCGCTATAGCAAGCAGTGTCTTTTTCATGTTTGTACCGGTCGATGGGCGTTTTTGAAAAGATTAAAGAAATTGGCTGTCGTCGCCTCGGCCACCTGTTCGAGCGAAAGGTTACGCAACCGCGCGACCTCTTCTGCGACATGCCGGACAAACGCTGGTTCATTTGGCTTGCCGCGATGAGGTACCGGGGCAAGATAAGGCGAGTCCGTTTCGACAAGAACGCGGTCAAGCGGTGTCTTTTGGGCTACTTCCTTGATTGCGATGGCGTTTTTGAAGGTGACAATACCTGAAAACGAGATGAAGAACCCTAGATCGAGCGCCTGGCGGGCGATCTCCCAGGTCTCGGTGAAGCAGTGCATCACACCGCCGACCGCCTGGGCGTCCTCCTCTTTCAGGATTCTCAGGGTGTCATCGGCCGAATCGCGCATATGAACGACAAGGGGTTTTCCGGTGCTTATTGCTGCGCGAATATGGCGCCGAAAGCGGTCACGCTGCCACTCAGGCCTATCCTTTTGCCAGTAGTAATCGAGACCGGTTTCCCCGATGGCAATCACCCTTGGATGTCCGGCAAGCTCAACCAGTCTTGCTTCGCCAGGTTCTTCGGTATCGGTATATTCCGGATGAACGCCCACTGTGGCGTAGAGGTTGGGATGGGCTTCGGCGAGCGCCAGAACGCGCGGAAAATCCTCCAGATTGACGCCGATACATACTGCACAGCCAACGTCGTTCTGCTGCATGTGTTCAAGCACTTCCGGAAGGCGTCGGGACAGATCTGGGAAATCAAGATGGCAATGCGAGTCGACCAGCATCGGCTGGATCAGAGTGTGTGAGTCGGACGGGTGGATTGGAGCACACCGCCAAGCAGCCCTTCGATCTTGCGCCGCGCTTCCTGTCCACTCTCGTCACTATTGAAATGAACACCGATGCCTTGGGCACGACCATTCTGTGCGCCAGCCGGCGTCACCCAGACTACGGTCCCGGCGATCGGCAACTTGGCGGGGTCTTCCATCAGCGACAGCAACATGAATACTTCGTCGCCGATGTTGTAGTTGCGCGTGGTCGGGATGAATATTCCGGCATTGCGAAGATGCGGCATGAATGCCGCGTAGAGGGCGGATTTCGAATTGATGTTGAGCGAAAGAACGCTTGGGCGTTGGCTTTGTAAAGGTTTGGCGTCACTCATTGTCGTTCAGTTTCTCAACAGGCCTCGATAGTCCATGAACAATCCCTCCAGGAAAAGGCGGGAATTAAGCGGCTGCTCGGCCTCGCGACGACGGGCCAAAAGAAGTCGGTACGCGCGCACGAGGCGATCGGGGGGAATCATATCAGCCAGCCTCGATATTGTGGCCTGTTGGGGGAGAAAATATCGTGCTGGCAAGCCGTTGCTGGCCAGCGTCAGATCGACCAGCCACTTCTGCATTGCTTCGACTACCGATTTCAAGGCCAGCTTGCCCTTGCTTTCCTTGACTGCCTTATCCAATTCCGCAGCCAGACCCAGCGGCTCAAGATCCCCGGTCGCAGCCAGGCGCCGGGTCAGGAGTTCGAGCCAGCCTCCCTCGCCCGAGGCAGCCAGTTCCATTGCCACGCCGGGGGAGCCGCCGGCAAGTGCGAGCCAGCGCCCGGCCTGGGCTAGTCCATCCTGCGCCAGCGCGGCTTCGCAAATGGCGGTTGGAGGCACGCCTACCGGAATTGCCTGGCAGCGGCTGCGGATTGTCGGCAACAAGCGCAATGGCTCATTTGAAACCAATAAAAACAGAGTGCCTGGAGCAGGTTCTTCGAGTGTTTTAAGAAGAGCATTTGCGGTGTTGCGGTTCATTGCATCAGCCGGATTGACCACGATAATCCGCAGCCCCGCCCGATGCGTGCCAATATTGAAAAACTCGTCGAGCCCGCGAACCTGATCAATCGTGATCTGCTGGCTGGCTTTCTTTTTTCCCTCTTCCGCATCGGGATCGTCGACCAGCGCCTGGGGCTGCAGGAGTCGATAGTCCGGATGGTTGCCCTGCTCGAACCAGTTGCAGGCGAGACACTTGCCACAGGAACGCGAGCCTTCCTGAGGATCTTCGCACAGCAGGCTCTTCGCAAACGCTTGGGCCAGCGCAAACTTCCCGAGTCCGCGCTGCCCGATGATCAGCAGTGCATGTGGCAACCTGCCACGCTGTGACTGAAGATTGTCCCATGTGCTTTGATGAAGCGAAATAAAGTTCATAAACAGGTACTTGAAACTGTTATCTCAAGTAAATTGCGAATATTTTCGATGCTTTGCTGAGCGTCGATCACGCGAATGCGCGCTGGCGAGGAATGTACGCGTTCCAGATAGGCTTGGCGAACACGCTCGTGGAAGTCCGCGCGTTCCTGCTCGAAGCGGTCGAGAACCCGGCTGGCCAACGCGATGCGTTCGCGTGCCACGTCGAGCGGCAGATCGAACAGCAAGGTCAGATCCGGCTGCAGGTGTCCGTGTACCCAGTGTTCAAGTTGCTGGAGTTTGGCACGGTCGAGACCACGCCCTCCCCCCTGATAGGCATAGGTCGCATCACTGAAGCGGTCACAGACCACCCACTCGCCTCCGGACAGCGCAGGCTCGATCAGCGTTGCCAGATGTTCGCGCCGCGCCGCGAACATCAGCAGCGTTTCGGTTTCAAGGTGCATTGGCGTATGAAGGAGCAATTCCCGCAGTTTTTCGCCCAATTCGGTGCCCCCCGGCTCACGTGTGACATGAACGATTTGGCCCTTGTCGCGCAGGAACGACGCCAGCCACTCGACATGACTGCTCTTGCCGGCCCCGTCGATACCTTCGAAGGTAATGAATTTTCCTCTCACTTGTTGCCTCTCTGGTATTTGTTGACTGCCTTGTTGTGTTCATCGAGTGTTCGCGAAAACTGGCTGCTACCATCGCCGCGGGCCACAAAATAGAGGGCATCGCTGGCGGCCGGATGGAGGGCCGCCTGGAGTGCGGCGCTTCCCGGCATGGCAATCGGAGACGGCGGCAATCCGGTACGGGTATAGGTATTGTAGGGGGTGTCGGTCTGCAGGTCGCGCTTGCGCAGGTTGCCGTCGAACTTGTCGTCCAGCCCGTAGATCACGGTGGGATCCGTTTGCAGCAGCATACCCTTGCGCAGTCGATTGATGAAGACTGCAGCGATGAGCGAGCGATCATCACTGCGCCCTGTCTCCTTTTCGACGATCGAGGCCATGGTCAAGGCCTCGTAAGCGTTTCGGTAAGGCAGGTTGGCGTCACGCTCCGCCCAGGCGACGTCGAGCTTCTTGCGCATGGCACGGTGCGCGCGGGCCAGCAATTCGAGATCGCTCGACTGTTTGTCGAAAAGATAGGTGTCGGGGAACAGCCAACCCTCGATACGGCCACCATCGATGCCCAGGCGCGTGGCAATCTCGGCTTCGGTGAGGCTTTGCGTGTCGTGCTTGAGGTCGGGGTGCTGATCAAGGCGCGCGCGCCACTGGCGGAATGTCCAACCATCAACCAGCGCCAATTCACCTTGCGTCACGTCGCCGCGCGCCAGTTTTGCCAGCAGTTGCTCGGGGGTGACGCCTTGATTGATCGAATAACTACCGGCCTTGATGCCGGTCGCCACGCCACGCCAGCGTGCCAGCAAGGCCAGAAGGTCCGGATTGATGGCGATACCCGCTTCCTGCATCTGGGCGGCTGCGGTGCGCAAGCTGCTGCCGGAGGCGATGCGGAAATCGACGGTTGCGTCGCGCATCCGGATCGGTGCGTTGGCCCACCAGACAGTCGCGCCGATAATGGTCGCGAGCACAATGCTCAAGAGAAGAAAGAGCTTCAGGAATAAACGCAAGGGAACTCGCTGGCTGGCACCGGGTCATGCCCTTGGGGGACGGGCATCATTGAACGACCGCTATAATATCGCAAACCATAAAGGAGCACTTCCGACATGAATCCCAACTGGCGCAGCTTTCTTGAATCCACCAATGCCGCCTTCAAAGACGGCAGCGACGAGGTTCTCAATTTCGGCAATGCAAGCGGCGAACTCCAGACCGCCCGCAATCAGACGATACTCGTCCCGCTGACCCACCTTGGTCTGATCGAAGCATCAGGCGATGACGCCAAGGCCTTCCTGCACAGCCAGTTCACCAGCGACATCAATCATCTGGGGGCCGACCAGGTCCAGCATTCCGCCTGGTGTACTGCCAAGGGGCGCATGCAGGCCAGTTTTCTCGCCTGGCGCGAGGAGGATGTCTTTCGGCTGGCCGTGTCGGGCGATCTGGAAGCTGCATCCCTGAAACGCTTGCAGATGTTCGTGCTGCGCTCCAAGGTCAAGCTGACGAGCGTGACCGAGAGTCGTCTGTTGCTGGGTCTGGCCGGCCCGCAGGCTGTCGAGGCGCTTGGTGACGCCGGCCTGCCCTGCCCGGTGGCGCCAATGACCAGCGCGATCAGCACCCAGGCCAACGTGATCGGCCTGGAGGCGGGCAGATATATCGTTGCCGTTCAGCAGGAGACGATTGCCGACCTGTGGAACAAGCTCACGCTCAAAGCGCAACCAGCCGGACTGCCTGCCTGGCGCTGGCTCGATGTTCAGGCCGGTTTCCCGCTGGTAACGGCGGCAACCAAGGAAGAGTTCGTCCCGCAGATGGCCGACTTCGAGAAGTTGGGTGGCATCAGTTTTCACAAGGGGTGCTACCCTGGACAGGAAATCGTGGCCCGTACCCAGTATCTCGGCAAGGTCAAGCGTCACTTATACCGCGTCACAAGCGATCAACTGCTCGAGGCGGGCGCCGACCTCCACTCTCCGGACAACCCGGACCAAGCCTGCGGCAAGATCGTCAGCGGCGCGCCCTCGCCCACCGGCGGCTACGAGGCGCTGGCCGTGGTTCAGTCGAATTTTGCCGGCAATCTGCACCTCGGCTCGCGCGAAGGTCCGAAAATCGAGGCGGTTGCGGTCAACCCCTGAAAAAGGGCAAAAATGTGCCTGATCGTGGTCGGCTGGCGGGTTCATCCGGATTACCCGCTGGTCGTCGCCGCCAATCGTGACGAGTTCCATGCGCGCCCGACTGCCCGCGCAGACTTCTGGGCCGATGCGCCTGACGTCATTGCCGGCCGTGATCTGGAAGCAGGCGGAACCTGGCTGGGAATCACCCGAAGCGGGCGGTTCGCGGCGGTCACCAACGTTCGCGAATCCGGCGCGGGCAAGGGGCATTATTCAAGAGGACGGCTTACGCAGGCCTTTCTCGTTGGCCAGCAAGGCGCGGCCGACTATCTTGCCCGGATCGAAATGGGCGAGTACGCGGGATTTAATTTACTGGTCGGTGATGGCGACTCGCTCTGGTACTGCAGCAATCGCCGCGCGACACCACTGGAACTGGCGCCGGGCGTCTACGGCCTCTCGAATCACCTGCTGGACAGCCCGTGGCCGAAACTGCTGACCGCGCGTCAGGGATTTGCGCAGGCGATGACGAGTTTACCGGACCGCGAACCACTGTTCGGGATTCTGGCCGACGACGAAATTGTTCCCGATACCGAGTTGCCTGACACCGGGATTCCGCTCGACTGGGAACGGCGTCTATCGGCTATTTTTGTTCGTTCCGAGGGCTATGGAACCCGCGCCTCGACGGTGGTGGTGCAGGCCGCTGATGGCGGAATAAGTTTCGAGGAACGCAGCTTCGGGCCTGGCGGAAAACCACTTCAGTCTTCGGTGATTTCGACCGGCGTGTAGGCCGGGACCAAATCGAAGAGTTCGACAATGTCGGCATTGCGCATGCGGATGCAGCCATGCGAGCCCGGCGTTCCGAGCTCGACATGTTCCGGCGTCCCGTGGATATAGATATAGCGGCGCATGGTATCGACGCGGCCAAGCCGGTTCCGCCCGGGCTCGCAGCCAGACAACCACAGGATGCGCGTGAGGATCCAGTCGCGCCCGGGATGCTCCTGCTCGAATGCCGCGGACCACACTTCCCCGGTTGGCCGGCGGCGTACGAAGATCGTGTTCTCGGCAGCGCCTGCCCCGATTTTGGCCCGGATCAGGTGTCGACCGCGCGGGGTCTGAAAACTGCCGAACACTTCGCCCACGCCCGCCTTGCCGGTGGAAACACGGTATTCGCGCAGCACCTGACGGTCATCGTCGAGCAATGTCAGCAGCTGGCGGGCAACCGAGACCTGTATCTTCATGATGCTTTCCGCCGCCGCTCGGCGAAGAAAGCGGAAAGCACGCCGCTGCATTCCTCGGCCAGAACGCCGCCGACCACGGTGGTATGGTGATTAAGGCGCTCGACGGCGAAGAGATCGACAATGCTGCCGTGAACCCCGGTCTTGGGATCGCGCGCGCCATAGACGACGCGGGCGATTCGCGCATGGAGGATGGCTCCGGCGCACATCGCACAAGGCTCGAGGGTCACGAACAATTCGCACCCCGGCAGGCGATAGTTGCCTAGGCTGCGCGCGGCATCACGCAACGCGGCAATTTCGGCATGGGCGGTCGGATCGCTCTCGCCGATCGGGCTGTTGAAGCCCCGCCCGACAACTTCGCCGGCCCTGACCACGACCGCGCCGACCGGCACCTCGCCAAGACATTCCGCCGCGCGGGCCAGGGAAATGGCCTCGCGCATGAAAAACTCGTCGCCGAGTCCGGTGGTGACTTCCTCGCTTATTCCCACTCGATCGTCGCCGGCGGCTTGCCGGAAATGTCATACACGACCCGATTGATGCCGCGGACTTCGTTGATGATGCGGTTCGACACCTTGCCGAGCAGGCTGTGCGGCAGTTCGGCCCAGTGGGCGGTCATGAAGTCCTGGGTCTGCACGGCACGCAAGGCGACCACGTATTCGTAGGTGCGCCCGTCACCCATGACGCCGACGCTCTTGACCGGCAGAAAAACCGCGAAGGCCTGGCTGGTTTTGTCGTACCAATCCGCGGCCCGGAGTTCGTCGATGAAAATGGCATCAGCACGGCGCAGCAGATCGGCGAATTCCTTCTTCACTTCGCCGAGGATGCGCACGCCGAGGCCGGGACCGGGGAACGGATGGCGATAGACCATTTCGTGCGGCAGGCCGAGCGCGACGCCCAGTTCGCGAACCTCGTCCTTGAACAGTTCACGCAACGGCTCAAGCAGCTTGAGATTCAGGGTTTCCGGCAGGCCGCCGACGTTGTGATGGCTTTTGATGGCGTGCGCCTTGCTCGTCTTGGCGCCGGCGGATTCGATCACGTCAGGGTAGATCGTGCCCTGGGCCAGCCATTTGGCGTTGGGCAGCTTGCCGGCTTCAGCCTGAAAGACTTCGACGAACTCGCGGCCGATGATCTTGCGCTTGACCTCCGGGTCGGAGACGCCCTGCAGGTGGCCCATGAACTGATCGGTGGCATCGACGTGAATGACTTTGACGCCGAGATTGCGGGCAAAAGTTTCCATTACCTGCACGCCCTCGTTGAGGCGCAGCAAGCCGTTATCGACAAAGACGCAAGTTAGTTGGTCGCCGATGGCCTTGTGCAGCAAGGCGGCAACCACCGAGGAATCGACACCGCCGGAAAGCCCGAGAATGACCTCGTCCTTGCCAACCTGGGCGCGCACCTTGGCAATCGCTTCATTGACGTAGTCCGGCATGTTCCAGTCGTGAGCACAGCCGCAGATGTCATGCACAAAGCGGCCGATCATTTCCTTGCCCTTGAGGGTGTGGGTAACCTCCGGGTGGAACTGGACGGCGTAGAAACCGCGTTCCTCATCGGCCATTGCGGCGACCGGGCACGATTCGCTGCTACCGATGACCTTGAAGCCGGCCGGCAGTTCGGTGACGCTGTCACCGTGGCTCATCCAGACCTCGAGCAGACCATGCCCCTCGGCATTGGTGCGATCCTGAATGTTGTTGAAGAATTTCGAGTGCCCGCGGGCGCGCACTTCGGCAAAGCCGAATTCACGCTTGCCGGTGCTTTCCACCTTGCCGCCCAGTTGCTGCGCCATGGTTTGCATGCCGTAGCAGATGCCGAGCACGGGAATGCCCAGTTCAAAAACGACCTGCGGCGCCCTCCAGTCGAGCGCCTCATAGACCGAATTCGGGCCGCCCGAGAGAATGATGCCGTTCGGCTGAAAGCTGCGGATGAACTCTTCCGAGACGTCGAAGGCGTGCATCTCGCAATAAACCTGATGCTCGCGCACGCGGCGGGCAATCAGTTGGCTGACTTGGGAGCCGAAATCGAGAATGAGGATTTTCTGGTGTGACATGGTGGCTGTAATTCTCAGCTGAAATAGAAAAAGGTGCCGGAAAACTCCGGCACCTGTCAGATATCAAACTTGCTGGCGCCCATCTTGTCCAGGTAAAGCAAAAGCTGGGCGAACGCGATAACACCGCCAGTACCTATCACAGCCAGTAGCACCTTGAGCCAGATCGGCCATTTGGACATGCGTCCCCGCCTAGTCGAGATGGTAGTTGGGCGCTTCCTTGGTGATCTGCACGTCGTGAACGTGAGACTCGCGGATACCCGCCGAGGTGATCTCGACGAAACAGGCGTTGTCATGCATGTGGGCAATCGTCGGGCTGCCGAGGTAGCCCATCGACGAACGCAGGCCGCCCATCAACTGGTGAATCACGGCCAATACCGAACCCTTGTACGGCACGCGACCTTCGATGCCTTCGGGAACGAACTTGTCGACGTTGGCCGTCGTTTCCTGGAAATAGCGGTCGGAAGACCCGGCCTGCATGGCGCCCAGCGAGCCCATGCCGCGGTATGACTTGTAGGAACGGCCCTGAAACAGCTCGACCTCGCCCGGTGCTTCCTCGGTGCCGGCGAACAGGCCGCCAAGCATGACCGTGTCGGCGCCGGCCGCGATGGCCTTGGCGATATCGCCCGAGTAGCGGATGCCGCCGTCGGCGATCATCGGCACGCCGGTCCCCTTGAGCGCTTCCGCAACGTTCTGGACGGCGGTGATCTGCGGCATGCCAACGCCGGCGACGATGCGGGTGGTGCAGATCGAACCAGGGCCGATGCCGACCTTGACCGCGTCGGCGCCATGGTCGACCAGCGCGCGGGCGGCGTCCGCCGTCGCGATGTTGCCGCCGATCACTTCGATCTGCGGATAGTTTTTCTTGATCCAGCGGACGCGATCGAGCACGCCCTGCGAATGCCCGTGCGCCGTATCGACGATGATGACATCGATGCCGGCTTCCGCCAGCATGGCCACGCGCTCTTCGGTGCCGGCACCGACGCCGACCGCGGCGCCGGCACGCAGGCGTCCGGAAGAGTCCTTGTTGGCGAGCGGATGTTCGGTGGATTTCAGAATGTCCTTGACAGTAATCAGGCCGCGCATATGCCATTCGTCGTCGATCACCAGCACGCGCTCGAGACGGTGCTTGCGGATCAGTTCCTTGGCATCCTCGACACTGGCGCCCTCCTTTACCGTGACCAGGCGCTTGCGCGGGGTCATGATCGCCTTGACTGGTTGGTCGAGGTTGGTTTCGAAGCGCAGGTCGCGGTTGGTGACGATGCCGACGACTTTGCCGGCCTTGTCGATTACCGGCAACCCCGAAATTTTGTACTGACGGGTGATTGCCATGACATCACGAACCGTCATCCGTGGCGAAACGGTAATCGGATCTTTCAGGATGCCCGACTCGAAGCGCTTTACCTTGGCAACCTCGACGGCCTGAGCCTTGGGCGACAGGTTCTTGTGAATGATGCCGATACCGCCTTCCTGAGCCAGCGCGATGGCGAGCCGGCCTTCGGTCACCGTATCCATGGCCGCGGAAAGGAGCGGGAGATTGAGTGAAATGTTACGTGTCAGCCGGGTGGATAGACTGACATCGCGGGGCAGAATCTGGGAATGTGCGGGGACGAGCAGGACGTCGTCGAAGGTGAGGGCTTTTTGCAGGAGTCGCATGGCCTTTGATCCAAGGTCACAAAAACGTATTATACCGAAATCGAACAAAACTCTGGATGACCATGAAAAACGCCCTGGTTTTTGCCCTTGGAATTGCGTTGACCGTAACCACCCTTACGGCCCATGCCCAAACCTATCAATGGAAGGACAGTAGTGGCCGGACCGTCATTTCAGACCGACCACCGCCAGCATCGGTTCGCGATGCAAAGACTCTCGGCACTCCCCCATCACCTTCCGTCAGTGCCCCGCTGTCCTCGGATACCCAAAAGACGACGGCAGAAAAGGATATGGAATTCAGGAAGCGCCAGCAGGAGTCCAGGGAAAAGGCCGACAAGGAAGCGAAGGATTCTGCGCAGGCAGCGCAGAATCGCGAAAACTGCGAGCGCGCCCGGACCCACCTTCAGGCACTTGAATCCGGGCGCCGCATGATTCTCCCCGATGGCAATGGTGGTGAGACTTTCCTGGAAGATGCGCAGCGTGGCGACGAAATCGAACGTGCCCGCAACGCCATCAACGAGTCCTGCAAATAGAAACTCGTTGAACCCAGCGTAGTTCGCTCAGGATTCCGGGGCGTCGGCTTCGCCGGCACCCTTTTTCATGACCTTCCCTTCGGCAGCCCTTTGTTTACGCACTTCCTTGGGGTCGGCAATAAGCGGGCGATAGATTTCCACGCGATCGCGGTCGCGCAATACGCTGTCGAGTTTGGACAGTTTGGCAAAAATCCCGAACTTGTTCTTCTTGAGATCGATTTCCGGGTGTTTCTCGAGCAGCCCCGATGCTTCGACCACCTGTTGCAGCGTCGCCCCCGCTGGCAGGCTCACCGGTACCAGTTCCTGTTTGTCCGGCAAGGCATAGCAGACCTCGAACTTGAGCGTTTCAACCATTGGCTTCTCCATAAACCTGTGCCGCACGCCGCACGAACGAATCGACAAAGGTGTTGGCGATGTGACTGAACACCGGGCCGATCACCTTATCGAACACCTTGCTGGAAAAATCGTAGTGCAGCTGAAACTCGATCTTGCAGGCATTCTCCGCCAGCGCCCTGAAATGCCAGGCGCCCTCGAGGCGGCGAAAAGGTCCATCGACAAGGAGAATTTTCATCGAATGCGGATATTCCTTGTCATTCTCGGTCGTAAAAGAGGTTTTAACACTGTGATAGTTGACATGCAGCGTCGCCACCGTCTTTTGCGCATCGCGATACTTGACCTCGGTCTGGCTGCACCAGGGCAGAAAGACGGGATAGTCTTCGCAACGATCCACCAACTCGAACATGCGTTCAGCGGACTGTCCGATTAGAACGGATTTTTCGACCAGCGCCATGCGTCGAGGGGATTCCTGATTCCTGTAGAATGCCCGATTTTAATGGATCGCTGGCAGCATGAGCATCACGGTCAACAAAAAAGCCTTTCATGACTTCTTCGTCGAAGAGAAGTTCGAGGCCGGTATTGCCCTCCAGGGATGGGAGGTCAAGGCCATTCGTGCCGGCCGGATGAACATCAAGGAATCCTACGTCATCATCAAGGGCGGCGAAATTTTCCTGATCGGCATGCACATTACGCCGCTGGCGACGGCCTCGACGCATATCGTTGCCGACCCGACCCGCACCCGCAAGTTGCTGTTGCACAATCGGGAAATCATGAAGTTGATAGGCAAGGTCGAACGTGCCGGTTACACCCTCGTTCCCATCGATCTGCATTTCACCCGTAGCCGGATCAAGCTTGAAGTGGGCCTGGCCAAGGGCAAAAGGCAGCACGACAAGCGGGGAGACGAGCAGGAGAAGGATTCGAAGCGCGAAGCTCAGCGCGCCATGAAGGAACGCCAGCGCTAACGTGGGCATCGACACCCTGCTCTACTGGATCGGCATGGCAGCGGTTGCCGTCAGCGCTGTGACCGGCGTTCTGGATTCGGGGCGCAAGCAGATGGACCTGATCGGCGCCCTGCTCGTTGGCGTCGCCACCGCGTTGGGTGGGGGCACGGTTCGTGACCTCTTGCTCGACCGCAATGTCTTCTGGGTGGTTGATCAGACCTACCTGATTGCAGCCCTGGGAACTGGCCTGGTCACTTTTTCCGTGGCGCGCGCCTTCGTTGTACCTCCCCGCCTGTTCCTGATTCCGGATGCGCTCGGATTGGCGCTGTTCACCATCGCCGGTACCCAGGCAGCCCTGCAGTGGCACACTCCGTGGCTGACCGCCAGCCTGATGGGGGTCATCACCGGCGTCGTCGGCGGTGTGTTGCGCGACATCCTGTGCAACGACGTGCCGCTGGTCTTTCTCAAGGGCGAGCTTTATGCCACTGCGGCCTGGATTGGCGCCCTGTCACTGATCGGGCTTCAGGAGATCGGTATCTCGCCTTTCATTGCGGCGTGGATCGCGATGGCCATCGTCCTTGTTCTGCGTCTGGCAGCCATGCGCTTCCACATTACCCTGCCCGCACTGGAACAGCACGAGTCGCGGTAAGCTTGGCGAATATCCTCATTGCCCGGCGAGCAACTGGCGAATATCGGCAACGATGTCTTCGACACTGGCCGTATCCCTGACATAGAGCCGCAGTCGCCCCGCAGGGTCATATACGTAGGCTCCCGACGAGTGATCCAGAACGTAACCTAGCTGGCTACCGACTTCCCGTCGTGAACTGAAAACCCGGAATTCTTCGGATACCGCCCTGGTTTGCGCCGCGTCACCGTAAAGCCCCAGAAAGGATGGATGAAACCAGGGAACGAAGTCCTTCAGTCGTTCTTGGGTATCACGTTCCGGATCCACGGAAACGAACAGCACCTGAACTTTCTCCGCTTCCGGCTCCAGCACCTTCATGACCTCGGCCAGACGGGAAAGCGCGGTCGGACAGATATCCGGACATGACGTGTACCCAAAGAAAATGACGACAACCTTGCCCTTGAAGTCGCCGAGAGAACGAGTTTGTGCATTATGATCGTTCAACGTGAATTGGCGCCCGAAAGTGGCCCCGGTAAGGTCCGTGTTGCGAAACTCTACGGGTGCCCGACTGCAGGCCACCAGAAGCAGACAGGCAAGTGCAGCAAACAGGCTACGATTCATGAAAATTTTTCTGAACTATTTCGACGCGGTTGATTCTGAGCTTGATGGTCGGTTCTCACAAGGGGAGGGAACAGAATGGGGAACTGTGTTTTTCAGAAAAACAGCTTGAAGACTGCGGGCGAAGCACCTGCGAACAGTCTGCCGAAGCGTCTGTTGGCGACGGTGGGGTTCCTGCCAGGTATTGCCGGCGCCGCCTACAACATCAATTTTCCCGATCCGGTGACACCCATCGCCCGGGAAACGCTGCACATCCACAACGAGTTCATGTTGATCATCACCATCCTGTTTGTGGTGGTCTTCGCGATCATGATCTACTCGATGATCAAGCACCGAAAGAGCATCGGTCACCAACCCGCAAAATTTACCGGGCCAAGCAGCCGATTGCAGTGGTTCTGGGCGTTGATCCCGTTTGCGATACTGCTCTTCATCGATTTCATTCTGATGGGCATCCCGGCAGTCAATGCCATCATCCAGATGGAAGACACCAAGACCCGTGCCGACATGGTTCTCAAGGTGACGGGCATGCAGTGGAAATGGCAGTACGAGTACCCTGAGGCCGGCATCAAGTTCATCAGCACGATGGCTACCCCGCGCGAGCAGATTAGCAATGCCGAGAGCAAGGGTGAGAATTACCTGCTCGAGGTGGACAACCCGGTGGTGCTTCCGGTCGGCAAGAAGGTCCGGGTCCTGCTGACTTCGACCGACGTGATCCACACTTGGTGGGTACCGCAGTTCGGTGTCAAACGCGATGCGGTTCCCGGCTTTCTGCGCGAGACCTGGGTTCTGATCGAGAAACCCGGCATCTATCGCGGCCAATGCGCCGAACTGTGCGGCAAGGACCATGGCTTCATGCCTGTCGTCGTACATGCCGTTCCCGAGCCCGAATATCTGGCCTGGCTGGAAGCCAAGAAAGCCGAAGCCAAGGCGGCCGCGGGCGGCGCCGACCGGACCTGGAGCAGCGACGAACTGATCGCCAAGGGCAAGGAAGTCTACGAGAAGCAATGCGCTGCCTGTCATCAGCCGAACGGCCAGGGCATGCCCCCGGCTTTCCCGGCCTTGGCCGGCAGTCCGATCGTCAAGGGCCAGCTGCTCGGCAAGGACGGCAAGATTCTCAAGGACAGTCACGTTGACCGGGTCATGAACGGCAAGGCCAGCACCGCCATGCAGGCATTCCGCAACACGCTGTCGGATGTCGAACTGGCGGCGGTCATCACCTACGAGCGGAACAGTTTCGGCAACCGCCAGGGCGACATGATCCAGCCCGCCCAGATCAAGACACTGCGTTAGGAGAATCGAGATGAGCAGCATCAGCACCCTTCCCGCAGAACATCACACCGAGTATCACCCGGGCGGCTTTACCCGGTGGCTGACGACGACCAATCACAAGGACATCGGGACGATGTACATGACGTTCTCGCTGATCATGTTCTTCGTCGGCGGCATCATGATCCTTGCGGTCCGGGCCGAGTTGTTCCAGCCCGGCCTGCAATTGATGAAGCCCGAGTTCTTCAACCAGTTGATCGGCGTACACGCGCTGGTGATGATCTTCGGGGCATTGATGCCCGCCGCCACCGGTTTCGCGAACTGGATGATTCCGCTGATGATCGGCGCGCCCGACATGGCATTGCCACGCCTCAACAACTGGGGTTTCTGGCTCCTGCCGCCGGCTGCCACCCTGCTCACCCTGCCCTTCACCCTGGCCTTGTTCGGTGTGGGCGACGGCGCCATCGCCACCGGCTGGACCTTCTATGCTCCGCTCTCGGTGCAGGGCGGCATGGGCGTCGATTTCGCGATTCTCGCCGTGCACATCTTGGGCATTTCGTCGATCATGGGATCGATCAACATCATCGTTACCATCTTCAACATGCGGGCGCCCGGCATGACGATGATGAAGCTGCCACTCTTCGCCTGGGGCTGGCTGATTACCGCTTTCCTGCTGATCGCGACGCTACCGGTGCTGGCCGGCGCCGTGACCATGTTGCTGACCGACCGCCATTTCGGCACACACTTCTTCGACGCGGGCGGTGGTGGCGATCCGATCCTGTTCCAGCATCTGTTCTGGTTCTTCGGCCATCCGGAGGTCTACATCCTGCTGCTGCCGGTCTGGGGTCTGGTTCCCCACGTCCTGTCCACGTTCTCGCGCAAACCGACCTACGGCTACAAGGCGCAGGTATATAGCTTCATCGCCATCGGCCTGCTCTCTGTCATCGTCTGGGCGCATCACTTCTTTACCGCCGGGATGCCGGTACCGGCGTTGATCTATTTCATGTTCAGCACCATGGCGATTTCGCTGCCGCTGGCGGTTCTCTTCTTCTGCTGGATCGCTACCATGTGGAAGGGCGCGATGACCTTCGAGACACCGATGCTATTCGCCGTCGGCTTCATCGTGCTGTTCGGCATCGCCGGGCTGACCGGGCTGATTCTCGCCGACGTCGCCGCCGATGCGCAGTACCACCACAGCTACTTCGTCGTCGCCCATTTCCATTACGCCCTGTTCGCCGGCGGCATCATGGGCGTGATGACCGGGGTCTATTACTGGCTGCCCAAGTGGACCGGCCACATGTACAGCGAACCGCTCGGCAAGCTGCACTTCTGGTTGACCGTCGTTTCTTTCAACCTGACCTTTATTCCGCAATTCTTCCTCGGTCTGGCCGGCATGCCACGCCGTATCCCCGACTATGCGCTGCAGTTTACGGAATTCAATGCCATTTCCACAGTCGGCGCCTTCATTCTGGGACTGAGCCAACTGATCTTCGCCTGGAACGTCTGGGTGTGCGTCCGCGGTGGGCGCAAGGCGGACGCACGGGTCTGGGAAGGCGCCGAAGGTCTGGAATGGGAACTGCCGTCACCACCACCCCATCATAGTTGGGAAGTTCAGCCGCAGATCAAGTAAGGGAGAATCGCAGCATGGAACAGCCATTCAGCAGTTCAGACATTGAGCGACGCCGCACCGCTTCACGACGCCTCGGCTGGCTGATCGGCGGCGTCGCGCTCGTGCTCTACTTGGCCGGTCTGTTCATCAAGCGCTAGATGATGGAGCAGACGCATCCGGCCCCGCCGAGCAATGGGCGACTCGTGCGCCGCCTGCTTCTACTGGTGGCTGCTGCGTTCGCCTTCGCGTTTGCGTTGGTGCCTCTTTACAACGTGCTGTGCGCAGCGACCGGGTTCAATGGCAAGACTGCCGGCCAGAAACCAATCCGTGACGGCTTCGGGGTCGGTGGCCTAAAGACGGACGCAGCGCCGGCAGCGAATGTCGATGCATCCCGCACGATCACCGTCGAATTCACCGGGACGATCATGCCCGGGCTACCCTGGGACATGCGCCCACTGACTTTCAAGCTTGACGCCCACCCCGGCGAACTGCAACAGGTCAGCTACCTGGTACGCAACACTTCGGATCGCGAGATTACCGGACAGGCCGTCCCCAGCGTCACTCCGGGCAAGGCTGCCCAGTATTTCGACAAGATCGAGTGCTTCTGTTTTTCCCAGCAAACGCTGGGTCCCGGTGAAGCGCGGGAGATGCCGCTCGCTTTTATCGTCAAATCAGGCGTCGACCGCGACATCACCCACATCACCTTGTCCTATGCGTTTTTCCCCATCGATGGACAGCGACAAACACTGACCAGCACCAGGGAGGCCCGATGAAAACCAGCACTGTCCAAGCCGGTTCGCGCGAACACTACTTCGTTCCCGAGCCGAGTCTCTATCCGGTGATCCTCTCCGGCGGGATGTTCCTGCTGGCGCTTGGTTTCATCCAGGCAATGAATTCCTTTCCACTCGGCAAGTGGGTCATGCTGGGTGGCTTCGCGGTCATACTCTATGTTCTCTTCGGCTGGTTCGGGCGGGTGATCAGTGAATCGCAGGGCGGCTCCTACCGCGACTGGGAAGACCGCTCCTTCCGCTACGGCATGGTCTGGTTCATCGCGACCGAGGTCATGTTCTTCGCCGCCTTTTTCGGCGCCCTCTTCTACGTGCGGGTCATCTCGGTTCCCGATCTGGGCGGCATGGTCAGTGCTCATGGAACCAGCCTGTGGCCTGACTTCACTGGCGCCTGGCCGACCAGCGGACCCAAAGGCGCGCCGTTTACCCCAATGGGCGCCTGGGGAATCCCGGCGATCAATACCGCCCTGCTCCTCAGTTCAGGCGCAACCGTCACTTGGGCGCACTGGGGCTTGCTGCGCAACAATCGCACGCATCTCGTTCTTGGCCTCGCCGCCACCGTGCTGCTCGGCACCTTGTTCCTTGGCTTCCAAGCCTACGAGTACCACCACGCCTACGCTGAACTGGGCCTGACCATGGGCGCCGGCGCCTACGGCGCCACCTTCTTCATGCTCACCGGCTTTCACGGTTTCCATGTGACGCTTGGCACCATCATGCTGCTGGTCATACTGTTACGTAGTTTGAGTGGCCATTTCAGCGCCGAACGCCACTTCGCCTTCGAAGGGGTCGCCTGGTACTGGCACTTTGTCGACGTCGTATGGCTGATCCTGTTTGTCTTTGTTTATTGGGTGTAACCGGGAATGAAACCGAGCCGGAATCCGATCAGCAGCAGCAAAAAGAGCGAAATGGACAGTCCGATGCGCAAGGTCAATGCGCGCACTGTCCGGACGCCGGTTCCCCGGTCTTTGTAGATATAGAAAAGCCCGGAAAACAGGCTTCCGACAATGCCCAACAACAGCAAAATCACCAGTACCTTCATCATCGCTGACTCCCTCGACAGTACAACCGTGCCCAAGTATGCGCGCCCGACGTCCGAACCGGCAAGAACCAGCCGGCGGCAGGCGGCAATACTCGGGGGCCTGCTGCTTGCAGTGTTGCTCCCGACTTTCATTTCTCTGGGCCTGTGGCAGTGGCGCAAGGCCGAGACCAAGACGGCCATGCAGCTTGAACTCGACGCCCGCAGCTCGGGTTTACCGGTGGCCATGCCGACCGTTCCCGCCGATGACGAATCGCTGCGCTACCGGCGGGTAATCCTCCGTGGCACCTTCGACGCCTCACGCCAGGTTCTGATCGACAACCGATTGCATCAGGAGCAGGCCGGCTACCACGTCATCACCCCGCTGCGCCTTGAAGGCTCATCGATGCACGTCCTGATCAATCGCGGCTGGCTGCCGGCCGCCGCCGATCACCGGATTCTTCCGCAAGCTACCGTGCCGCCCGGCACCATCGAACTGACCGGCATCGCCGTCGTACCGGGCCAGCGCTTTTTCAACCTGGCGCCGCAACCCTCGAGTGGTTGGGATCCGGTTTGGCAGAACCTCGATCTCGAGCGTTTCCGTCAGGTAGTCACGTATCCGCTGCAACCGGTGGTCATTCAGCTCGATCCCGAAGCTCCAAGTGGCTATCTGCGCGAATGGCCGCGGCCCGACGAGCGCGCCGAACGCCACCGCAGCTATGCCCTGCAATGGTTCGGCTTCGCCGCAGCAAGCCTCGGTATCTGGGCCTATTTCCTGTTCCGCCGGCCATGACGAGCACGACGCTGCAAGTGTCCGCGCGCAAAGGCAACGGCCTGCCGATGCTGGCGCTTGTCGTTGGTCTGCTGGCCCTGCCCTTCGCGATAGCTGCGGGCCTTTATTTTGTCGGCTGGCAGCCCGAAAGGACGGGTAACCATGGGCAACTCGTCAATCCGCCAGTTCCCCTGCCCGTCAGCGGATTGAAAACGTCTGACGGGCGTCCGCTGGCAACCGCCGAACTTCAAGGAAAATGGCTGCTGCTGCTGAATGGCAATGGCCAATGTGAGGCAGACTGCGTCCAGCGCATCGACGAAATGCGCCGTATCCAGGTTTCGCTGAACAAGGATATGGGACGCCTGCGCCGCGTCGTCCTGACTGACCAGCTCACCGACCCGGAATTTGCTGCGGCCATGCAGCGACAGCCGGACCTCGTGCTGGCCGAGGCGCCGCCGCATTGGCTACCCGGTTCCGGAGAGCGAGCAGGCTACCGCCTCCACATCATCGACCCCCAGGGCAGCCTGATCATGGATTACCCTACCGATATCGCCGCCAAAAACGTGCGCGGCGACCTTGAACGCCTGCTCAAATTCGCCTGGACCGGCTAGGAGACTCATCATGCAAACCATTGCCGAACCGACCCTGTCCATAACTCAGCGCCTGACTGCGTTTTCTCATCTGTGCAAGCCGCGGGTCAACAGTCTCATCGTCTTTACAGCGATGATCGGCATGTTCCTGGCGACGCCGGGCTTTCCGCCGTTGCTGCGATTTCTCGTCGCGTCTACCGGCATTGCTCTGGTTGCCTTCGCCGCCGCCGCACTCAATTGCCTGGTCGAACGCACCATCGACGCGCGAATGGCGCGAACCAGTTGGCGCGCCACGGCACGCGGCGACATCTCGGTACTCGAAACGGTCACCCTGGCCACCCTGCTCGGCGCTGCCGGACTCTGGTTGCTTCACACCTTCATCAACGACCTGACGATGTGGCTGACGCTGGCCACGTTTGTCGGTTACACCATCATCTATACGATGATCCTCAAGCCGGCGACCCCGATGAACATCGTCATCGGCGGAGCCTCCGGCGCCATGCCGCCGGTTCTCGGATGGGCGGCGATGACCGGCCACGTGTCGGCGGAGCCGCTGGTCCTGTTCCTGATCATTTTCCTGTGGACCCCGCCTCATTTCTGGGCGCTGGCTTGTTACCGGCGCGATGACTACGCGCGCTCGGGACTGCCGATGCTGCCGGTCACCCACGGCATCGCCTTCACCTGCCAGCACATCCTCCTGTACACGCTGATGCTCGCCGGCGCCAGCCTGATTCCGGTGTCGCTGGGGATGACCAGTTGGCTCTATCTGGTGGTTATCAGTCTGCTTGATCTGGTCTTCCTCGGCTACGCCATTGCGCTCGTCCGCAACTACAGCGACATCCTTGCGCGAAGCACGTTTCGTTACTCGATTCTCTACCTGACCTTGCTGTTCGCTGCGCTGTTTGCCGACCGCTTGATCATGTTCTGACCCACCGGGCCCGTGCCGCTCTATCGTCGTCTGCTGCTCGCTGCAACTGTCCTGGCCATTGGCGTCATCTCGCTGGGTGCTTTCGTGCGCCTTTCCGATGCCGGGCTTGGTTGTCCGGATTGGCCCGGCTGCTACGGTCATTGGCTGGGTGTTCCCGATCAGGCGCATGAGCAATTGGCGGCACATCAGGCCTATCCGGATCGCCCGCTAGAAACTGCCAAGGCCTGGAAGGAAATGATCCACCGCTATTTCGCCGGCACCCTTGGGCTGCTGATTCTTGGTATTTTCCTCTACGCTTGGCGCAAGGAATCACGGCGCGACCGGTCCCCGGCACTGCCGACCCTGCTGCTTGGCATTGTGGTGCTGCAGGCTGCGCTGGGGATGTGGACCGTGACCCTGCTGCTCAAGCCGATGATCGTCACGCTGCATCTGCTCGGTGGCATGAGTACGCTGGCATTGTTGCTGACGCTGCTATTGAGGGACAGCAGGCTCGCACCCTTGCAAGCTTCCAGTGGGTTGCTCCGCCCGCTGGCCGTAACGGCTCTGATCCTTGTGATCACCCAGATCGCGCTTGGCGGCTGGGTCAGTAGCAACTATGCCGCCCTCGCCTGCTCCGACTTTCCGCTGTGTCAGGGACAGTGGCGACCGCCGATGGATTTTGCCCAGGCATTCACGCTGCATCGCGAACTTGGTTATACCGGTGACGGCGGCCTGCTTTCCTCCGAGGCGCTGACCGCAATCCACTGGAGCCACCGCCTCGGGGCGCTGGTCGTATTTTTCGTTGTCGGGGCACTGGCGCTGGCGCTTGTCAGGAATAGTTGGCCGGGCGGGTGGTTCTTGGGATCGATCTTGCTGGGATTGCTGGCCGTGCAGATCGGATTGGGAATCGCCAATGTCCTGCTATCGTTGCCGTTGGTGCTGGCAGTTGCTCATAACCTGGGCGCCGCTGGCCTTCTGAGCGCCACGCTGGCGATCAATATCCGCCTGTATCAAACAGAAAACCCGCGCCAGCACGGCCTCTAGTGCGAGCCTTTTGGGTTTAGGGTACTAACGCTCACCTTACGGCGCTTCCAGCTCCGTGATCAGCCGGCTCAGGTTGGGGTTGCCCGGCACCATCTCTGCGAGTTGCTTCGCGTAGCGAAGGGCGGCTTGCCGATCGCCGGTTTCACGGCTCATCGAGAGCAGCGCACCGAGGATGTCGAGATCATTGGGGTGTCGCTTGTTCGCGCTGCGCAGCAGGGCCAGCGCCTGCTCGCGCTTGCCGGCGGAGTCGACCGCGATCGCCTGCACGTAGGCATAGCGCGCGTTATCCGGGGCCAGCCTTGCCGCTTCGACGAATTCGTTCAGCGCTGCGGCCTTGTCGCCCTTGCGTGTCAACAGCAGCCCGAGGGCATAGTGCAGATCGGCATCGCGCGGCAGCGCCGCCAGGCCCCGGCGCAATACCTTTTCCGCTTCCGGTTCGCGCGCGAGCTGGCGCAAGGCATCTGCCAGATTGACATAGGCGCCGGCAAAGCCTTTGTCGAGCACGATGGCACGCTCGAAAGCGGCGATCGCTTCGTCGCCGCGTTCCTGACGCATGCGCAGATTGCCGAGGTTGATCTGCCCTGAAGGCCAGTCGGACTCCAGCGCCAAGGCGTTTTCATATTCCAGCAGGGCGGTGGCACGGGCGGCGCGTTTGCCCTCCGGAATCTGGGCATCCGGTATATCGGCGAGGAGGCGCGCCGCTTCGATGCGTACGCCACGTACCGGGTCGGCGAGTAGCGGTGCGCCACTAAGTACCCGGTTGACCGACTCGGCCGGTGCGATCATGCCCAGCGCGGCGATGCGCACCGAGGGGTCGGCATCCTGCAAAAGCGCACGCGCTTCTGCCAGGATGCCGGGATTGGCATAGGGCTGCGCCAGTGTCGCCGCGGTCGCCCGGACGATCGCCGGCGCCGTCGGGCTGGCGGCGAGTTCGAGCAGGCTGGGCAAGGCGCGCACGCCTTGCGTTTCGCCGGCGTACAGGGTGCTGCCGTAGTGCGGGCGCTCGCGCCAGGCCTTGCCATACCACTGGTCCATGGCGCTGGCTGCCCACTGCGGCTTCTTGTCGGTGTGGCACTGGATACAGGCGTTGGGACTACCCATTGCGATCGAGAGATCGGGGCGCGGAACCCGCAGGCTGTGATCCTGGCGGGCATGGATCACCATGTAGTTCTGTGTCGGCATGTGGCAGGTGACGCACTGCGCTCCCTTGCCGCCCGCCGCATGGTGGTGGTGTTTGGGCACATCGAATTCGGCGGTGGCGTGGCAGCGTGTGCACAGCGCATTGCCTTCGGCGCGCAACTTCTGGCTGTGCGGCTCGTGGCAATCCATGCAGGTGACGCCATTCTGGTGCATTTTGCTTTGCAGGAACGAGCCCCAGACATAGACCTCTTCGCGCTGCTGGCCATCGGCATGGTAGTTAGGTGCGGTGAGCAGCGCCAGACGATGGCTGTCTTCCAGCGTCGCACCGGGCGTCCGGTCTTCGCTCAGCGTCGAGCGGCGGGCGTGGCAGGCGGCGCAGCTGTTCATGCCCGCTGGCGCGGCTGGCGTGTCGCGCACTGCAAATTTCGCTGCGTCGGTCGGGAATTTCCAGGCTTCTTTCCAGCGGCTTTGCAGCGAAGGCAGGCCCTTGTCGTCACCGGCGCCATAAGGTGGTTTGGCTTGCCGGGCCCAGTCGATGTGCGCGGACGCCGGACCGTGACAGGTTTCGCAGGCGACGTTGATTTCGCTGAACGTCGTCTTGTAGGTCTGGCTGGCCGCGTCGTAGCCCTTGTGCAGATTGGTCGAATGGCACTCGGCGCACTGCAAGGCCCAGTTGTGGTAGACACCCGTCCAGTGCAGGGGGTCCGTGTAGTCCATCTTCTGCTTGGGATAAAGATGGAACCAGCGCTGACCGCCCGCGCTTTTCGGGCGCGAGTCCCAGGCAATCGGCAGCGCCTGGTAACGCCCACCCGGGAAAGGGATCAGATACTGTTGCAGCGGATAGAGCCCGAAGGTGTAGGCGACTTCGTAGTCGGCCAGCTTGCCGTCCGGGCCATCGGTGCGCACCATGAACTTGGCGCCGCGTTTGAAGAAAGTGGATTCGACGCCATCCTTCTTGAACTTCACGTTGGCAAAGTCGCCAAGCACGCTGGTCGCCGTGGCTTCCTGCATCGCCAGTTGGTGGTGCGAACCTGACCACGCCTTGAATTCGCTCTCGTGGCAGGTCTTGCAGGTTTCGGCGCCGACGTAGGTGGGAGGAGCGCTAGGTGGCACAGCGTTTGACGCGACAGCGGGAACAACCGAAGACACGGAGGCAGGTGGCGGTACAGGTGACGAGGAAACAAAAAACAGCGTAGCTCCAGCAGCCAGAGCGGCGAGTACCAAGCCAAGATAGATGAAGCGCTGGCGCCGCGGCTTCGGCGCCACGGGGCTTGTCGGCATTGGGGGTGGGTGGCTGCGCTTGGGTTTGGCTCTTCTGGTCATCTTGCGCGCTTGTGGAGCCGTTTTCGTGGAGTCGCTTTTCCGTCCTTTTTAGACGGCGGCGTACCTGTTCGCTGTACCACGGTAGCCTTTGAAGGTCGTTGTCTGAAGCAATTTCATTGCAGAACAACGACCTTCAATCAAAATGGTTGGCGGAGTGGACGGGACTCGAACCCGCGACCCCCGGCGTGACAGGCCGGTATTCTAACCAACTGAACTACCACTCCTCTTCCGCGCACCCAGAACAAGGGGAACAGCGAAGAACGGGGCGCATCATAGCACAGGCGCTGCAGTTGGGACGGCGCAACTTGGCGGCTTGCGCATACAATCTGCGCTTTGGCTGAAGACGCGCGACATGATCGACACCGGCACGCTCAATTTTCTCTGGTCGCAGGCGCTGGTCGCCGGCTTCGTCGCGGCGGGCTGCGAACACGCAGTGCTCTCCCCCGGCTCGCGCTCGACCCCGCTGGCGCTGGCCATGATGCGCCAGCCTGGCCTCGACTGCCATGTAGCGGTCGACGAGCGTTGTGCGGCATTTTTTGCCCTCGGCATCGCCAAGGCCACGCGGCGTCCGGTGCTGCTCCTGGCCACCTCGGGAACGGCGCCGGCCAACTGGCTGCCGGCGGTGATCGAAGCCAGCCAGGCGGCGGTTCCGCTGATCCTGCTGTCCGCCGACCGCCCGCCCGAACTGCAGGCCTGCGGCGCCAACCAGACCATCGACCAGCGCGGCCTGTTCGGCTCGCATGTGCGCGCCAGCCACCTGCTCGCCACCCCGACGTACGGATTCGACCCCGGGTACCTGCAACGCCTTGTAGCCCAGGTATGCGAACAGGCCAGTTGGCCGCATCCGGGCCCGGTGCATGTGAACCAGCCGTTCCGCGAGCCGCTGGTGCCGGCCGTCGACGTACCCGCATTGGCGACGCCGGCGAGCATCACCATTTCCCACCCCGAACTGCCAGCCGACCCGTTTGGCATCGCTCAACTGACCGAAAGTATCGGCTGCCGCCCCGGTGTCATCGTCTGCGGCGAGCTACCGACGAAAAAGGGCCTCGCCGAGGCGTTGACCGCACTGTCCGACCACCTGGCTTGCCCGATCCTCGCCGAACCACTGTCCGGCCTGCGTTTCGGCCATCACGACCGCAGTCGCCTGCTGACTCGCTACAACGCCTGGCTGGCCGACCGCGAGTTTGCCGCCTCCCATCGGCCCGACTGGGTCCTGCGTTTCGGCACCTTCCCGGTGACACGCAATTTGCAGAATTATCTCGCCGCCGCGCCCATCCAGGCGCTAGTCGATCCCTGGCCGCGCCATAGCGACCCGAACCATCGCCTGACCCAGCTATTGCGCGCCGAGCCGCTGGCCGCCTGCCAAGCCCTGCTTGCCGCACGACCGCAGCCCTGCCCAAGCGGATGGTACGCCGCACTCGCCGAACGCGACGCACATATTCCGGAGACTGGCGATGCCTGGCACATCCCGGTGCTGGTCGATGAACTTCCGGCCGACAGCGCGCTCTTCATCGGCAATTCGCTGGCCATCCGCCAGTTCGACACGCATTCCGGCAGCGTCGACCGCATCATCCACTGCTATGGCAACCGGGGTGCCAGCGGCATCGACGGGAACATCTCGACGGCACTGGGCCTGGAAGAAATCCACGGCCACGTCGTCGCCCTGCTCGGCGACCTGACCTGCCAGCACGACCTCGGCGGCTTGGCGCTGGCAGCCGGCCGCGCTGCGGTAATCGTTGCGGTCAACAACGGCGGAGGCGGCATTTTCGACCACCTGCCGCAAGCCGCCCTGCCGGAATTCGAACAAGGATGGCGGACGCCGCAGCAGATCAGTTTCGAGCACGCCGCCGCCACCTTCGGCCTCACCTACCGGCGGGCCACCAGTGCCGATACCTTTCGCCAGACATTGCAAATGGCTTTCACCGGCGGCGGCCCTCAACTGATCGAAGTCGTCATCGACTGAGTGGCAGGTGTTGCCGGTTGATGGGACAATTGCGGCCCCACCGTTCCACCCTGTCATGACGAATTCAATGACCGCCGAACCACCCGATCTCGCCAAACACACGCCGATGATGAAGCATCACTGGCGATAAGTTTAATTATATATATAAATCAATATATTAAAAACCAACATGCGCGCATAGGCTACGTATAGGCTACATATTTATGGGGTTAAAATGCCACAAAATGCCACGGCAAAACCTGATGGCAATTGAGCATTTCAGTTGATCGGCTCACTCACTTGACAACAGCCCAGGTCACTTTGATAGGCTGTTTTCATGACAAATACAAAATCCATTACCGCAAAAAAGCGTGAAATCTCTGTCAAAGGCATCGTCTTTGATCACGCACGAATCGACACCTCACACTGCTTAGCCGATGGCCTCTTCCGCCCCATCATGCGTGGAGCGCGTAGCGAATCACCGCTTGATGTGACCTACGCATACAAAACCTTTACGTTTCGATGGCAAAACCCTTCTGGTCACTTGTGCATCAAGGATCAAAGCGTCTTTCTCGCCATTCATCGAATTGCGGCTCCAGCAAAGCGAGCCAAGCGCACAGACAAAGAATGCTCGGATGCAATTCGGCTTTCAGCGCGGGATGCCCTTAACTTAGGCCTCGAAGCCACCAATCTTGAGTGCTTGACCATCGGAGTCACAGCCAGAGAAATAGCCCACACGCTCGGACTGAAAATCAGCGGCCCGGCTATTTCGAGAATTGAGGAAAGCCTTGGACGATTGGCCAGCACATCATTATCGATTTACCGAAAGGATTCTGCAGAGGCGTACTGGAGTGCTCAGCTGATCGGCCTTACCCAAGGTGACAGAGAATTGCAGATTGCATTCAATCCTCTGCTCAGCAAAGCGCTGATTTTTGCACCAACCACCTTCGTCGACATGGATGAACTGCGGAAACTCAAAACTGATGCTGCAGTACGCTTACTTGTCTGGCTGAGCGGTTGGCTGAGGCCATGTGAGGGAAAGCGTATTGGACTCGACTTGCTCGTCAAGCACGTTTGGGGCGACTGCAGCAGTGGTGACGCCCTCTATGGCCGTCGCATCTCCGTGAAAAAAGCGCTGGAGGAGATCGATACAAAAACAGCCTGGGACTGTAAATACGACGACGTAAGCAAAAGCGCCTATGTTCAGCGAAAGAAACTTGGCGAAGCCGGAGGAGCGATAGCAAATTAGATAGATTGAATTACACCCCAACTATCTGGCATTCTTCAGGCCCTCCCAACTTGCCGGGCAGCTCAACCCGCTGCCGAACTGAGCAGAAAATTGTCCATCTCGAAGAGCGGCTTTTCATATTCGCGCGATTTCCCTCGTCGATTCCGGACGTTCTATCGCTGCGTATTCGCGGTTATGAAGTTGCTTCGTTGGATTCGGGTCCAGCGCCCCACGACCCAGCTACTTGGCTACCAATATCGCGTGGCGACCGAGATCATTGAGATTGACCTGACCTACCTGTGCAACCTCCGCTGCAACAACTGCAACAGGTCAAGCGCACAAGCCCCAGAGGCCGCTCATATCGGCCTAGATGCTGTCAGGCGATTCGTAGACGATTCATTATTGGCACGACGCAATTGGTGCCGCATTCGACTTCTTGGAGGGGAACCGACTCTCCATCCAGACTTCATGGCGATACTCAATGAATTGGAGCGCTATCGAGCTGAATACCCCGACACATCGATTCAGCTCGTTACCAATGGCTATGGGCCAAAGGTGAAGCGCATCCTCCAATCGATTCCCAAATCGATCTATATCGAGAACTCGTCTAAGAACAGCGACGTGCAACCTGGATTCGGCCCATTCAATCTAGCGCCGCAAGACAGCGTCGCGTACTCGTGGGCTGACTACAGAAATGGATGCGCCATCGCGAGCACATGTGGATTGGGCCTGACCCCGCAAGGCTATTACCCCTGCGCAATTGCAGGAGGAATCGACCGCGTACTGGGCCTCCAGCGAGGAAGAAGTCGATTACCCCCTCCGAGTGATGAAATGCGCGATCTGATGGACACTGCCTGTCGGCTATGCGGACGGTTTCGCGATGGTCACTATGTTCCCGAAAGGCTTCGCCCTCCTCTCTTGAAGCAGGAAACGTCACCATCGTGGCAAAAAATCTATGAAGATTGGCGGTCACGGGCCGGGACAGCAACTCACTATTCGGAGGTCGAGTGACCCAAATCATCGGCCTTGTCGCAACCTGTCCAAGAATTGAAGCACTGCTGACGACATCAATCCCAAGCATTGCCGAACAGTCTCGGCTGCCAGATGCTCTCGTGATTGTTGCTGATCACCAGAGTTTACCCACCGATGCGCACCAAGCCTTACGTGCGTTGATACCCACCACCGAAGTCCATTTCCTTGAAAATGCCCGCGCCTCAGGAGCGGCCGGCGCTTGGAACACCGGGCTCGCCTTTATCCAGCAAGCTTGGCCTGAATCCTACGTCGCAATCCTCGATGATGATGACCGGTGGGATACCGACCATCTAGCCCTCTGCATGAGCACGGCCGAAAGCGAGGCTTGGCCGGATGTAGTGATCTCGGGTTTGCGGATTTGCGTTGAGGGGCAGGAAATCCCGCGCCCTCCCCTCAAAACCCTAGCTGTCGACGATTTCCTGATCGGCAACCCTGGTTGGCAGGGAAGCAACACGTTTGCAACTACGACCAAACTCATCGCGGCCGGTGGATTCCGAGAGAGTCTTGTCAGTTGCCACGACAGGGATTTGGCTATTCGAATACTCGACCTTCCTGAAACTCGGATTTCGTTCACCGGCCAAAACACCGCAACATGGAATCTGAATACCTACCCGAACGCTCTTTCTCGGCCAGGCCCAGAAAAGACCAATGCGCTTCGACACTTTTTGGCATTGCACCGCCATCGAATGAGCCTTGAGATTCGTCAGCAATTCATGTCTCGATGTTTCGAGTTGTTTTCGCTAACGGCGGATGAATTGCAATGAGCAGCCGCGCACATGAGGATGATCCGTTTAACGGGTTTCGAGCACCGATCAAGGAAGAAGAGATTTTGTGCCCACGCAAGCTGCGAGTGGAGGGGGAAATCAGCAGCTACGCGCAATCAGCCGTTGTCGCCATTGCGATGCCGTTGCACAACCAGGCTTCAACACTTTATTTCGCCCTGGAATCAGCACTGAGCCAAACTTTAACCGAGGGGCACTGTGCTGTTGTTCTGCTGGATGACCAATCCACCGATGATTGGCAAACCGAGATTGCCGATCTGCTTGAACATCCTGGACTGATTTTGCTGAAGGGGCATTGCGGTAGTGCGGCATTGGCCAGAAATGCCATCCTTGATTTTGTTGAATCCGATCTACCCAATGTCCGCTGGGTTGCACGCTTGGACCCGGATGACCTGCTGTGTTCATCGACTTCAGTAGGTACTCTGGTATGCGAAGGGGAGTCCAAGGGTGCAAGCTTTGTCTTAGGTAGCAACTACCTGGAACGAGACCGCGTTCCGGTCAAACCGGACAACATCGCCAACCCCGATATTTTGCTCGATCGCGAACAACTGGTTCAGTTCATTGAGGCATTCTGCTTTGGGCAATCGGCCAACGAGCTCCCCTCCTGCAACCTGCTCCTCCGAACAAGATGCGGCATTCGATACCCATCAATCCGCAGCGCGGAAGATCATTGGCTTGTAGCCCAGTTGCTTTTCTTCAGAGCCGATGAGGCTGCAATCCTCCCGTATCCAGTCTATTGCCACTATTCATTACGCGGCCAAACGACAACGAACAACGAAAAAATCGGTGCCCATCGGCGCGTAAGGGAGGAACTGGCATCCGCTAGCCGGACATGGCTTTCGTCACGTTCGGAACTGGGAGAGTTTCTTGGCTTCGGCATGGAGGGATGTGTTTGGCGACAAGGTGAATATGTCGTCAAGCTGTTTTATCCTCACACTACAAAACAGACCGACATCGCCCAATTGGCCAGAGCATCAATTAGCGCCAAGGGCCGCATACCTGTTTTCCATCATTCGGTTTCGGAGTCCGGAGCGACATGCTGCTGCTATCGAGACCAACCGCTTGAGACGATCGGCACAAACATTCCCCTCGATGAGGTACGAGGTTTCTTACTCGACCTCGCACAAGCAGGCTTAGTGGCCAGCAATATCAAGAGAGAAAACCTCCGCCTATCTACAGGTCGCCTGACCTACATCGATATCGGGCGTGATATCCAACCATACGCACCATCGAGATTTTTGGATTCTGCCGCTCGCCTTTACGCGCTGGGCATCCTTGGCTGGCCAGACGGAGAATTAGTGCGCAGGAACAGCACCAAGCGGCAACATGAGGCGCTGGCCGAACTACATGGCTTTGCTGCTTTTTACGATGGTCTAGTGCGCGAACTGCACCCATTGGCAACTTTACCTAAGCCCCCCGTCTCCAACGCGCTTGTCGCGAATGATGTCACGCTACTCATAAAAGCATGCCCGCAGGACCACGCCACCTTCCGAGAGCAGGTGGCACATATCATTTTTCAGTTATCAACCCCAAGGCGCTTCGCCAAGGTGGTGGTCGCGATTGATCCTTTCGTGGGGGCATACCTTCGTCAATACACCACGGGCGATCTACAGGCCTTGCTGGATAGCGCCGACGATCTGAAAACCAGCGGCATAATCGATGCGGTTTGGGTGGCGCCAGAAGACGCGGGGTTAATTGAAGCAACCTACGCTAAATGGTTCGCAATCAACGGAATTACTGCAACGCACACCCATTCAAGTGCGCCACTGTTCGCCCAATTGTGGGCATTTGGACAGGTTTCAACGCGCTTCGTCCTGCAAACTGACTTGGATGTGCTGATCGGCCGAAAAGACCACGACCACGATTTTCTGCTGGAAATGCTTGAAGCCGCGAGCCCCCCAAATGTTTGGTGCGTCGGCTTCAACATTCCCAAAAAGCTCAAAGGTTTCCGGCCTTACGCATCTCGCCCAACAGGCTTCGTCCCTGAAATACGCCTTGGGCTTCTCGATCTCCAAAAAATATCAGCAAACTTGCCCCTGCCCAATTCGGTCTGCCAAGGACAACTTGAGAAGATGTGGCATCGAAGCATGGAGGAAGCACAGCGAGCGTACGGCATGGAAACGGTTCGAGGTGGAGACGACAGAAGCTTCTACGTCCATCCCTGCAATAAAACAAAGCAGGTATCGGACTTAGAAGTCGAACGTGACCTTATTGCCCAGGGGCTCTACCCTACTCACCAAGCCGAACAATGGGACCTCTCCCTAGAATCGCATTGGCAATATCCCAAACGCCCTGAAAGGCTCGTGTTTCTTTTGAAGGGCCGGGACACTCCGCTGGCCAAGCTGATTCGCTGCTTGGAGTCGCTCAGGCAACAGCACGATCAAGGTTTCGGCATCATTCTGATTGACGATGCCAGCTCACCTAATCACTCCTGGCTACTCAATCACCACCTTGAATCGTTGAGACCTCAGGCGACACTGGTTCGCCGGAGGGTGCGACAAGGCTATATCCCCAACTTCCTCTTGGCCTCTGACCTTTGCATTTACCCGGATACGCTGATCGCCGTATTGGACCAAGACGACGCTTTGATGAACAGGAATGTGGTGTCAGCACTCAAACGCGCCAGAGCGGACGGAGCCGACCTCATCAATGGTCTGATGTACCGGCCGAACAAACCGATGCACATTTACTATGCCGATTACGTCAATCCCCGAAGTAAAGGCGGCGGCAATACCTGGACACATCTCCGAGCCTTCACAAAGGAGCTATTCGACCAAGTGCCAGCAGAGGAGTACAGGGTTGATGGACAGTGGATACCTGACATCTCAGATTACGCGACCATGCTCCCTATGGCAGAGATGGCCAGAAAACCAATCCAGCTGACCGACCAATACTTCATTTGGCACGAACGTGAGCCCTATCCGGCCGATCGGAAGCTCGAACAAGGGAAGTTGATTCATTACCTCCTTAGACGTGCGCCACTTGCCGTCACACGTAGTGAAGGTGCGACTGAGCAAATACCCGAATGGACATCAACATTGAATACCAGGAGGTAGGACTTGGGCAAAATTATTGGTTGGAGAGCAGACCAGGGCGAAAGCGAAATTGAAAGGCTGCGAAACGAGAATAAGAAAAAACTGCTGGATGAGTACGGCAGATCAGACATTCCAAGCTATGTTCAGCGTGCCGCTGAAAGTTACGCCCTTCGAAAGCGAGTCTCGAACAAACAGGGGTTGGAAGCGCTAATTAAGGAGAGCGGTTCATTTTCCCTGCTTGTCAGCTCTCTTTCGAAGGAACGCACCAAGCTAGACAAAAAACAACGAAAGCAAAGGCAACAGTTGGACGATCAGAAAAAGAAGCCGAAAACGCCCCCCAGCCAACTCCAGAAAGCCATTGATGCTTCGAAAGGAACCAAATATGCCTCAATCGTTTTAGGAGGAGCGCCTGGCCTCGGCAAGAAATCCTGAGCAGGATAGAGCCGTACATTTTTGATCTATCGGACAGGTCTGCGTGATCCATCAGACAGATACCGTGATCCATCGGACAGACCCACGTGATCTATCGGACAGGGGCACTCTTGCGCAAACCATTGCACCGCAACCGATTTCGTGGTTTTTTCTTACTCTCCAAGAATTTCAAGAGTATCCAAAAGATACTAAATGCGTGGCATATCACGCACATGGAGTGCGTGTATGCCACGTGCCGACAGTCGCTTTGCGAACGCCTGATCCAGTTCGCCTACGGCGACACTCAACTTTGAAGCTAAAACAAACCGCCATTTCCTCTGGGCCAATCGCTATTCCGCAGTCCAGTGGACTGCTCCCCCAGGAAAAAAATCAAGTGTATGCGGCAAGCAAAGCGAAGCAAGCACACTCAGGAATACCCAAATAAGCCGCAGCAATAGGGCTAGGCGGCAAGATAATGTGCATCTGCTCATATAGGGTGCTGGATGTTAATTCGGCCTCACCGGCATGCCCAGTAATGCCTACTGATCAGTCACCAGTAGAGTGCCCCGTCATTGGAACGGAGAGGATGCCGCCACAGCGGTATGCTCATCGGGATAATCGAGAGATGTGAAAATATTCCAAATATGTTTTCCGACCACTGGACAAATGCTTTGTCGTGATCGTATATTGAGAATGTTGCTGAACAAATATGCGATTCACCAATGATCGCGGGGGTTGGATTCCTCGCCATTGAGCTTCCACAGATAGCCCGTTAAGTCGGTAAAAGTGAGAAGCAGATCGCAGGGAAAAGATAGGTTGACCGCGAGAGGCTCAAAGTAGCCGAGTACTCTCAGGTAGCAGATCTCCCCCGCTCAGCCTGTCGCCACCAATTTCCTCGTTTTGTATCCAAAAGCCCAGCCCGCACTTGATGCGCGTTGGCCAGCATGTTTTCGAACGCGTTTTTCCAAACGCGGGGGGGGCTGGATTGACCAAGGGCTACTTGGTCGGCATGGTGGATCACAAAGAAATCCCGCCTTACCGACATTCCGAAAAATGGAGTGTTTATGTGTACCGTTTCTTTCATTTGCAACAACCGGTTTTTACCCATTCTTGAGTCAGGCGATCTGACTGAAATCGATGCCCTGCTTTCGCAGTTAACAAAAATGTCAGAGTCAGAACTCAAGTTTCTGATGTTTTCCGCTTCGTTTCCAAACGTCAGCAACACCATCTTCAAGTCCGTTGTGTGTGCAGTATTGCAGTGGGGCGACAAGTTCCGAAAAGCCCAAAAAAGGCGCTGGGTTAAGCTACGGCAAAACAAGGAAGCCTTCGCCCATGCCATTGAGTTGGCGATCATGGACAACTACATCCTAGATTTGATGGATGCTCGCTTAACTCAGCAAGAAGCCAACCAGCACATTGGCAATCAAACACCATTGCATCTCGCAGTCTTGCATAAGCATCTCTACGCTAACCCGAACTTCCCGGAGCTTGCCGTAATTAGGTTTCTCACCAGCAGCTATTCGCTTGACTCAACCAAGCAGTGCTTTGACCAACGCGAAACAGCCTGGCATCGGGCATGTATGAAGGCTGACCAGTCGGTGCTCAGGACTCTGGCTATGGAAACACATTACGGAAGTCTGAACATCCAGGACAGGGCGGGGGATACGCCCCTTCACAAATTGTGTGGAGTCTCACCGTGCCAGCCGCATTCTCCAGAAATTGGAGAGTGTCTGTTAGCGCTTGGCATTGATGGATCGGCGGTTGCCAAGGACGGCAAAACAGCTGCCGACATTCTCCGCGAAGAACTGAAAAAGAGACCGTCAGAGGAAGGTGAAATCCTGCTCTCCCTTCTCCAGGCGCACGTTTCAGCAGTCGGAGGTGCGAGCAATGAGTAAAAACACTGATCGCAACGGAGAAATTGACCTGATTGTTATTGCCAATAAAGGGCAAGCCATTGAGAACACCAACTATTGGGACAGCGAACATGCAAAAAGGGGGATTTTCTTCTTATCCTGGAATGCAGGTGCAGCACGTCTGTTGGTCCCAGACAGCCAGAAGCCTGCTCTTCGGGAAATGCGCACCGCAAAATACGTTGTCGTTTCTTTCGGGCAGTGGCCCGCCGCCGATGGCCGTGAGGCGTTTGAGTTGCTGTTTGAGGACGAGTCCGATTCTCCTTTTTGCCTCACCATGGGCATCGATGAGTCTGATAGACGCTTGCCGGAAAACACACCTCCGACTGGCTTTTGGGTGGCAGTCTGGACTAGAGGCGGAATGAAGCTTCGATTGCCAGGCAAGTATCGCGCGGTGAAAGAGCTGCCATGCTTGGCACCTTGGGGAACAGTTTGACAAAGATTCACCCCGGAGCACTCTGATCTGGAGTGCATTTCCTGACCTGAGTTCGAGCATCCGAGTCAGTTAGGAACACGTGATTTGACGGATAGAGCAGCCTGATCTATCCGTCAAGCATTTACAATAGCCTCCCCCGCTTTGCACGTTCGATACTGAACTTCAGCAGAACGCGAAACGGCAGAATCCACACAGGCAAGATGCACCATGAATGCAGTAGAAATCGAAGAAGCCATATCGGACCTGGCCCTTCAGCCCTTCAATGCGGCTGAGTTCCCGTTTGCCTTTCTGGCCGCGTTCGGAAACAAGGACACAACGCTAAAGCGCCTGCGCACTGGCAACAACAACACTTCGGATGTGCCACGTGGCGTGCTCCAGCGTTCCAACATCCATATCGCCGTTTGCGAAGCTGGTGCTGTTGGCGAAACGCTCAAAACTTTACGCGCCAGCCCAGCGACCACAAAAGCAAAAGCCAAGTTCATCCTCGCCACTGACGGGCAGACCCTTGAAGCCGAAGAGCTGGCTGGTGGCGAAACCATCGCTTGCGCCTATCCGGATTTCCCCAACCATTTCGGCTTCTTCCTGCCACTCGCAGGCATCTCCACCATCAAGGAGATCAAGGACAACCCCGTCGACGTGCGCGCCACAGGCCGCCTCAATAAGTTGTACGTCGAATTGCTGCGCGAAAATCCGGACTGGGCCAAGGACGAGCGCCGCGCCGACATGAATCACTTCATGGCGCGGCTGGTGTTTTGCTTCTTTGCCGAAGACACGGACATCTTTAACGGCACTGGACTATTTACCCAGACTGTCGAGCAAATGAGCGAGCGCGACGGCTCAAACACTCATGAGGTGCTGTCCGAAATCTTCCGCGCCATGAACATCAAGGTGGGAGAGCGCAACCATGCACAACCTCGTTTGCCAAACTGGGCCAATGGCTTTCCCTATGTGAATGGCGGCCTGTTCTCCGGCAGTACCGAAGTGCCGCGCTTCACCCGTATGGCACGCACCTACCTGCTGCACACGGGTGGCTTGAACTGGAAACAGATCAATCCGGACATCTTTGGCAGCATGATCCAAGCCGTTGCCGATGACGAAGAGCGCGGCGCTTTGGGCATGCACTACACCAGCGTGCCCAACATCCTGAAGGTGTTGAACCCGTTGTTCCTAGATGACCTGCGCACTCAGTTGGCCGAAGCCGGTGATAACGAGCGCAAACTGCTGAACCTGCGCAAGCGCATGGCGCGTATCCGCGTGTTCGATCCAGCCTGCGGCTCCGGCAACTTCCTAGTCATCGCCTACAAGCAAATGCGCGAAATTGAGGCGGAAATCAACCGTCGCCGGGACGAGCCACACTTGGGCAGCGAAATTCCGCTGACCAACTTCCGGGGCATAGAGTTACGCGAGTTTCCGGCCGAGATTGCCCGCCTGGCCCTCATCATTGCCGAGTTCCAGTGCGATGTACTGTATCGCGGACAGAAGGATGCATTGGCAGAGTTTCTGCCACTGGATGCGCAGAACTGGATCATTTGCGGCAATGCATTGCGCCTGGATTGGTTGAGTATCTGCCCGCCAACAGGAACGGGTGTGAAGTTAGTGGCAGACGATTTGTTTGGCACGCCGCTGAATCAGACTGAGATCGACTTCGAGAACGAAGGTGGTGAGACGTACATGTGCGGAAACCCACCTTATCGCGGAAGCCAATGGCAAACTGACGAACAGAAAGACGATCTCAAGTCAATATTCGCTGACCGCACAAAAAATTGGAAATCGCTGGACTACGTCTCCGGCTGGTTCATGAAAGCGAACGATTACGGCACTAGGACGCCGACCGTTTCGGCGTTTGTGGCCACAAACTCAATCTGCCAAGGTCGGCAAGTGGAAACCCTGTGGTCATTGATTTTCGCTTCTGGTAATCAGATCGCTTTCGCCCATACTTCATTCAAGTGGGCCAACCTTGCCAGCAAGAATGCCGGGGTCACAGTGGTGATTGTCGGCATCTCGGACAGCCCTGGTAATGACCGCCGGGTTTTCAGTGAAACATCCGATGGGGGTAGCGTTGTCAAATCTACTGACCACATCAACGCATATCTAGTACCAGGCCCCAACGTTATCGTTGGCACGCGGTGTGAATGGCGCGGAATATGGAGCCAGCGTGGCGGAGCAAAAGGGAGCCAGTCGATTGCTTAAAATGGACTCCTGAGAGTCCGGGTTGTGCTGCTGGT
>Ga0209048_10000488_pt1 | contig 42365 bp, 44 predicted proteins | sample FrelakmetCRP12CR_FD_187146 | JGI IMG/M metagenome (GOLD analysis project Ga0209048, IMG submission 187146) | Freshwater lake sediment microbial communities from the University of Notre Dame, USA, for methane emissions studies - CRP12 CR (SPAdes)... | ecosystem: Environmental > Aquatic >...
GGCCGCCCTGCGCGATGCCGGTGACGAGCATCGGCTTCAGGTTGGCCCGCGCGGCATAGATCGCCGCCGTGTAGCCGGCCGGGCCGGAGCCGAGGATCAGCAGCCGGGCGTGTTGCGGGGAAGGTGATGTCATGGTGTGGGCCGTGGGGTGTGGAACAGGCGACGCAGACATGCGCCCGCCGACTCGACTGCAGTTCGCTGCCGGATGACGGCAAGGCCATCCCTGGTCACAATAGCGTCATTCTATGAAACGTGAAATCTTCACGGTCGCCACATCACCACCCCTGGAGCACCGAACCCATGACCATGCTGTCCAGCCTCGACCTGATCCGCCGTGTGCCGCTGTTCTCGATGCTGACCAACGACCAGGCGCAGGGTATTGCCGACAGCGTGGTCAAGAAGCGCTTTCGCCGCGGCGAGATCATCGTCGAGCACGGACGCAAGTCGAATGCGCTGTTCATTCTGCTCAATGGCCGAGCGCGCGTACTCACCGCCGACTCGCGCGGCCGCGAGGTCATCCTTGCCGTGCTGCAGCCAGGCGATTACGTCGGCGAGATGAGCCTGATCGACGACTCGCCGCATTCGGCCACGGTGCGCGCCGAGGTGCAGACCGACATGCTGGTGCTCGGCCGCACCGAGTTCGCGCGTTGCCTGCCGGAGACTTCGAGCCTGTCGTACGCGATCATGCACGGTCTGGTACAGCGCCTGCGCGCGGCCGACCGGCAGATCGAGTCGTTGGCGCTGCTCGACGTGTATGGCCGGGTTGCCCGCGCGCTGCTTGAAATGGCCGAGACCGATGGCGAGACGAAGGTCATCCGCAACAAGGTCTCGCGGCAGGACCTGGCGAAGGTCGTCGGAGCCTCGCGCGAGATGGTCAGCCGGGTCATGAAGGACCTCGAGGAACGCGGCATGATCGAGACGCTGCCCGGCGGCTCGGTCGTCATCAAGCAGCGTCTGGCCGCCGACTGATCGCAGCCCGGCGGCGGGCCGCGGCTGGGGCCGCGCGCCGAAAGGATGCGCCACAATCCGGCGCATGACATTTCCGCTCGGTTCACTCGGCACTGGCGCTCAGGCTGCGGCGGCCGACGGCAGCTACGTCCGCCGGCCTGGCCGTGCCGCGGCCGCCACGATCGCCGAGCCTGCGCATTCGGTGCGCGCGCAGACGATGGTGCTCGCTGGTGCCGCACTGTGGCTGCTGGCCTTGCTGGCGCTGGCGACGCACAGCGCTGCCGACGCCGCGTTCTCCACCTCGGGCGGATCGGCGCTCACGCACAACCGGGCCGGTGTCGCCGGAGCCTGGTTCTCCGACCTCGCCTTCTTCGGTTTCGGCTACTCCGCCTGGTGGGGCATGGCGGTGGGGCTGCGCGTCTGGCTCGGTGCGCTGGCAAGGCTGCTGCGCTCCGATGCCGCCACGTCGATCGACGAGCCGCTGCCGTCGCGCTGGCCGTTCTGGCTCGGTGTCGTCTTGCTGCTGGCTGCGAGCTGCGCACTCGAATGGACGCGGCTCTACCAATGGGAAGCGCGCCTGCCCGGCCATGCTGGCGGCGTGCTCGGTTTCACGCTAGGACCGTTGAGCGTGAAGCTGCTCGGCTTCGCCGGCTCGGGCGTGCTGTGGATCGCCGCGCTGCTGGCTGGCCTGTCGCTCGCCTTTCGATTCTCCTGGCTCGCTGTCGCCGAGCAGATCGGGGCCCGCCTGGAAGGTGTTCGCGCGCATCGCGTCGAGCGCATCGAACGCGCGGAGGACGCACGCCTCGGCGAGGAGGCGCTGCGCGAACGCGAACACGTCGTCGAGGTCGAGAAGCGGCTTCATGACGAGCACCTGCCAATCGTCATCGAACCGACCTTGATCGAGGTACCCAAGTCCAGCCGCGTCGTGAAGGAACGCCAGAAGCCGCTCTTCGTCGAACTGGCCGACACGAAGCTGCCCCAGGTCGACCTTCTCGACGCCGCGCCCGGCCGCGGCGAGAGCGTGACGCCCGACACGCTGGAGATGACCTCGCGCATGATCGAGAAGAAGCTGAAGGACTTCGGTGTCGAGGTGCGCGTCGTCGCCGCATCGCCCGGACCGGTCATCACGCGCTACGAGATCGAGCCAGCCACCGGCGTCAAGGGGTCGCAGGTGGTGAACCTGGCGAAGGACCTGGCGCGCAGCCTGAGCCTGGTCAGCATCCGCGTCGTCGAGACCATTCCCGGCAAGACGACGATGGCGCTCGAGTTGCCAAACGCGCGGCGGCAGATGATCCGGCTGTCGGAGATCCTCGGCTCGCAGGTCTACAACGACGCCGCATCGCAGCTCACGATGGGTCTCGGAAAAGACATCGTCGGCAACCCGATGGTGGCCGACCTGGCGAAGATGCCGCACTGCCTGGTGGCGGGCACCACCGGCTCGGGCAAGTCTGTCGGCATCAACGCGATGATCCTGTCGGTGCTCTACAAGGCCGAAGCGCGCGACGTGCGGATGATCATGATCGACCCGAAGATGCTCGAGTTGAGTGTCTACGAAGGCATTCCTCACCTGCTGTGTCCGGTGGTCACCGACATGAAGCAGGCCGCCAACGCGCTCAACTGGTGCGTCAGCGAGATGGAGCGACGGTACAAGCTGCTGAGCAAGCTCGGGGTTCGTCAATTGTCTGGGTACAACAAGAAGATCGACGAGGCCGCCGAGCGCGGTGAGAAGCTCGGCAACCCCTTCAGTCTGACGCCGGAGCAACCCGAACCGCTCGAACGGTTGCCGCAGATCGTCGTCGTGATCGATGAACTGGCCGACCTGATGATGGTCGTTGGCAAGAAGATCGAGGAGGCGATCGCTCGCCTGGCGCAGAAGGCGCGTGCCTCGGGCATCCACTTGATCCTGGCCACGCAGCGGCCGAGCGTCGATGTGATCACGGGGCTCATCAAGGCCAATATCCCGACCCGCATCTCGTTCCAGGTGTCGAGCAAGATCGACAGCCGCACCATCCTCGACCAGATGGGTTCCGAGGCGTTGCTCGGGCAGGGCGACATGCTGTATCTCTCGCCGCCATCGGGTGTCCCGGTCCCGACGCGCGTGCACGGCGCCTTCGTCAGCGACGACGAGGTGCACCGCGTCGTCGAATACCTGAAGACGCAGGGCGCGCCGAACTACATCGAGGGCATCCTCGAGGGCGGCGTCCTCGACGAAGAGGGCGGCGCGCCCGGCGAAGAGGGTTCTGCCGACGCCGAGGCCGACCCGATGTACGACCAGGCCGTCGCGATCGTGCTGCAGCACAGGCGGGCCTCGATCTCGCTCGTGCAGCGCCACCTGCGCATCGGCTACAACCGTGCCGCCCGGCTGCTCGAGCAGATGGAGAAATCGGGCCTCGTCTCGAGCATGTCCACGAGCGGCAACCGGGACCTGATCGTCCCGGCGCGCGAGACATGAGAGCGCTGTTCCTTGCGGCGCTGATGCTCTGGGCTGGTGGCGTAGCAAGGGCCGACGCGCTGGACGCGCTGAAGGCATTCGTTCGCGACGCCAAGACGGGCCAGGCAAGTTTCACTCAGACCGTGACCTCGCCCGACGGAGCAAGGACGAAGACGTCCAGCGGCAGCTTCGAGTTCGCCCGCCCGAACCGCTTTCGCTTCGCGTACGCGAAACCCTTCGAACAGATGATCGTCGCCGATGGACAGAAGGTCTGGATCTACGACCGCGACCTGAACCAGGTGAGCAGCCGCAAGCTTGCCCAGGCGCTGGGCGCCACACCTGCGGCGCTGCTCGCGGGCGCCTCGCTGGAGCAGGACTTCGAGCTCGAGCCCGCACCCGACCGCAATGGTCTCGCCTGGGTCGAGGCGCAGCCGCGCGTGCGCGACGGGGCTCTGCAGTCGGTGCGGATCGGCTTTCGCGGCAAGGACCTCGCGGCCATCGAGATCATCGACAGCTTCGGGCAGACCTCGCAGCTGCGGTTCAGCGAGTTGGTGACGAACATCACGTTCGCCCCCGAGCGTTTCCGCTTCACGGTGCCCCCGGGCGCCGACGTGATCGAGCAGTAGATCGACGCGTCGAGGCGTCGCTGCAACGCCGACCGGTTAGGATGGCGAGGTCCCGTCCAACCACCGCTGCAGGCCGCTGCCTGCCCGATGGCGGCAAACCAGACCCTGACCATGACCATTCGACATCCCCACTCCGGCGAACCCCACTTTCTGCATTCGATCACCGAATGGCGGGCGCTGGCGGAGATGGCGTCGCTTCCGACCATGCTGCCTGCCCTGATGGCTGCGCCGAAGGGCGACGGTCACCCGGTGCTGCTATTGCCCGGCTTCATGGCCGACGAGGGGACGCTGATCGCTCTGAAGACCTTTCTGCGAAGTCGGGGCTACGCCGTCGAGAGCTGGGGATTCGGTCGCAACGTCGGCTTCCAGAACAAGCACGCGCAGGCACTTGAGCAGAAGATCCGCTATCTGCACCATAAGACCGGCCGCAAGATCAGCCTGGTCGGCTGGAGCCTCGGCGGCGTGTTCGCGCTGTTCGGCGCGCACCAGGCGAGCGAGTGCGTACGCACCGTGATCACGCTCGGTAGCCCGGTCAGCGTCGATGCCGAGGGAAGCAATTCACCGACGTTCGTGAAGGCGCTCTATCGGATGATCGCCCACCCGATGGGGCCGGCGGCGCACGTGATGCAACCACGCGCCAAGAAGCTGCGCGAGATGAAACGCCTGCCGGTCCCGATGAGCTGCCTCTATTCGATCAGCGACGGCGTCGTGCCGGCGCAGGAGGCCACGATCGACGGCGATCCGGCGCTGCACGAGAACATCCGCGTCTTCGGCAGCCACACCGGGCTCGGCTTCAACGCGATGGTGATGTGGATCGTCGCCGATCGTCTTGCCCAGCCCGAGGGGCAGTGGCAGCCGTTCAAGCCCGAAGGTCTTTCGGGGACCGTCTACCGCTTGATGACGCACGAGGCGGTGCCGATCTAGCCGGCTTCTGCGCGGCACTAGCCTTGCGCCTCGGCCGCGGCGCCACCTTGCTCGGCTGCGTGGCCGCGGCCAGGCACTCCTGGAAGCTGTCGCGCAGGCATTGGGCGAACGCTTCCGGATCGGGCATCAACTCGCGGCACGAGGTGGGCGAGATGACGATCCGCCCGTCGTAGCTCGTCACCGCGAAGACCAGGCCCATGCCGTCGGCGATCGGCATGATGGCCGAGAAATAGGTCATGCGGGCACCGCAAAGGTACAGCGGCACCGACGGGCCGGGAACATTCGTGATGGTGCAGTTGGCCAGTGGCGCGCGACGCCCGATACCGAGCGCCGCGCGAGCGAGCATCTTGCTGGTGAGCGCAAGCGTCGCCGCCGGTGCGTGCTGGCCGATGTCGGTCAGCTCGCGGGCGCCGACGGCACGCGCCACGGTGCCCGACGACGCGGTCTGTTCGCGAATGAAGGCGAGGCGCTGCACCGGGTCGGCGAGGTGCGTGCCGAGCTGCACGTGAAGCCATGACATGTCCGGCTTGTCGTCGCTGGCGGCATCGGCGCCGCGAATGAAGAACGGCGCCATCGCGGTCAGGCTGACCTCGGGCAGTTCGTCCCTCTCATCGAGGTAACGCCGCAGCGCGCCGCCACATACGGCGAGGACGGCGTCGTTCACCGTGGCGCCACGGACGCGGGAACGGATCGCCTTGAATTCCGCCAGCGTGAAGCGCCGCGTCTCGAACACCCGGTGCGGCGAGACGACCGAATTGAAGCGTGTCGGCGGCATGCTCTCGGGCCGCAGCAGGATGTCGCCCGCGAGCGCGAACGCCGTCGGCGCGAAGCGCGTCACGGCGCGCGTCAGCGGCCGCGCCATGCGAAACGGGGAGATCACCGAGTTGACCATGCCGCGGCACAACATTGCCGTGGCGCCGGGGGGCGATTCGGGAAACCATGGCGCCGGCGGCGCCGCGGCCGGCGGCGTCGGGGAGGTGTCGTGCAGCAACATCGTGATCTCGCTGCCGCTCTCGACGTCGATCGCCGCGTGGTGCGTCTTCGTCAGCACGGCGAAACTGCCTTGCGGCAAGTCGAGGAAGCTGTCGAGCCCCTCGATCACGTAGATTTCCCACAGCGGGCGCTTCAGGTCGAGCGGCCGCGCGTGGATGCGCGACGCCTGTATGCAGAACTGGCGCCAGTCGCCCGGTTTCGGCAGCGCGATATGGCGCACGTGGTATTCGAGGTCGAAGTTCTCGTCCTCGACCCAGTACGGATAGTCGAGTTCGAGCGGCACCCGCTGCAGCCTGCGGCGAAAGACCGGCGAGCGGTCGAGCCGGCTTTCGATGTGGGCCAGGATGGTCTTGAAGCGCACCAGCGCGCCGGGCGCGGTCGACTGGTCGTAGATGTGGATCAGGCTGACATTCGAGTTCGAATGCGCAGTGTCCGAATACAGAAACGTCGCGTCGTGACCGCTGAGTTGGCTCATCGGATGAATGCTCGTGCCGAGGAAGGCTCAATATACCTCGCGGATCGCCCGGCGCGGCGCCGGAAGTTGCGTCTCTACGGGCCGGAAGCCACGCGGCAGAAGCCGCCAGTCCGTCGGCGTGCGCCAGCACCCGCGAGTCGAGCTATAATTTGCGCCTTTGCCGATTGCGGTAGCCTTGAGTGGTTCTCTCGGGACGCTGCAAGGCACACGGTGTACGGGCCAGGCGTTGCGCAACAGCCGCCCGGCCGGTCCACCTCCCTGAAACAAGTCAAATACGGAGAAGCGTCATGGCACGCGTCTGTCAGGTCACGGGCAAGCGCCCGATGGTGGGAAACAAGGTTTCCCACGCCAACAACCGAACGAAGCGTCGCTTCCTGCCCAACCTGCAGTACCGTCGGTTCTGGCTCGAGGACGAGAATCGCTGGGTCCGACTGCGCGTCAGCAACGCCGCGCTGCGTTTGATCGACAAGGTGGGCATCGAGCAGGTCGTCGCCGATCTGCGCGCCCGCGGCGAGATCTGAAGCATTGACGCAATACTGACGCAAGAGAGGCCCGATCATGGCAAAAGGCGGACGCGAGAAGATCAAGCTGGAATCGTCGGCAGGCACCGGCCATTTCTACACCACCGACAAGAACAAGAAGACCACGCCCGAAAAGCTCGAGATGATGAAGTTCGACCCGAAGGCACGCAAGCACGTGACGTACAAAGAGACCAAGCTGCGCTGAGCGCCGCCCGTCATGACCAGCCACCCGCCCGGCGCCTGCCCGGCGGGTTTCTTCTCGCCTGACGCTCGGTAGGGACACTGCCCACCTCGCCGGGGTCTGCCTCGACACGCTGTAGAGTCCGGTGAACGCCGGCTAACGGAGCGCGCATGTCCACGACCCCGCTCGAGACCATTACCCTCGGTGGCGGCTGCTTCTGGTGCCTCGAGGCCGTGTACCTGCTCGTCGATGGCGTCACTGCAGTCGAGTCCGGCTACTGCAATGGTCAGCTCAGGAATCCGAGCTACGAACAGGTATGCGGTGGCGACACCGGGCACGCCGAAGTCGTGCGCATCACGTTCGACACCGCACGCATCGGCGTGCGCGAGCTGCTCGAGATCTTCTTCGTCGTTCACGACCCGACGACACTGAACCGCCAGGGCAACGACATGGGCACGCAGTACCGTTCAGGCATCTACTGGGAGCTGCCGCAACACGAAAGCGTGGCGCGCGAGGTGCTGGCCGAGCTCAGCGCCAGCGGGGTCCATCGCCAGCGCATCGTCACCGAGTTGCTCCCGCTGGCCAACTACAGCCGTGCCGAGGACTATCACCAGCGCTACTTCGAGAACCACCCGCAGCAGGGCTACTGCAGCTTCGTCGTCGCGCCGAAGGTCCAGAAGTTTCGTCGCACCTTTGCCAGTCGCGTGAGGACTCCCGCCTGAGGGGGTGCGGCGCCGCCGCCGGCAAACCTCAGGGCGCCAGCCGTTCGCGCACCCACGCCGCGCCGTCGAGCCGGTAGCGCAGCCGGTCGTGCAGGCGCGACCTGCGTCCCTGCCAGAACTCCCAGCGGTCGGGCACGAGACGGTACCCACCCCAGTGAGGCGGGCGTGGCGGGTTCATCAGGTGCTTTGCGCCTATCCTGGCCGCATTGGCCAGCAGCACTGCACGCGAGGCGATCACCTCGCTTTGCGGCGACGCCCAGGCGCCGATGCGCGAGTCGAGCGGGCGCGACGCAAAGTAGGCGTCGGACTCGGCCACGCTGACGCGCTCGACACGCCCCTCGATGCGCACCACGCGTTCGAGCTCAACCCAATGGAACTGCAGGGCCGCAAAGACATTGGCAGCCAGTTCGCGCCCCTTGCGGCTCTCGTAGTTGGTGTACCAGACGATGCCGCGAGCATCGAAACCTTTGATCAGCACGATTCGGGTCGATGGTCGTCCGTCCGCGCCGACAGTCGCCAGCGTCATTGCGTTCGGCTCCGGGATTTGCGCCGCGAGCGCCTGGTCGAGCCAGGTCTCGAACTGTCGCAGCGGGTCGGCCCTGCTGTTCGCCTCGTCGAGTTCGGCACGCTCATAGCTCTTGCGCAGATCGGCAATACCCTTCATGCACGCAGTATAGAAACTGGCGCAAGGTCGCTCCCGCCACGACGTGGACCGCATAGGGCAATGCCCTAAGTGAAGGCCCCACTATCCCGCGGCCCGCCGAACTCTCATCCTCCGTTCAACAACAACAGCGCAGTCCCCCACACCGCCCAGGCGGCGCCAGGGGCGATGGAGATCGAGATGTCGGGACCGGTGGTGGTCGTGCTCGCGGCGGGTCGCGGATCTCGTTTTCGCGGGCTGGATCACAAGCTGGCGCAATCGCTCGGTGCTTCGAGTGTGCTGGGCACCACACTCTCTAGGGCGCTGGCCAGCCGCCTGCCGGTAGTCGTCGTCACCACGGCCGCGCTGGCCGAAATCGCAAAGGGCGGTGTCGCGACGCGTGACATCGTGATCCTGCCCGATGCCGGCACGACGGGATCGCTGCCCCTCGGCATGGGCTACTCGATCGCCTGCGGGGTGAGTGCGCGACCCGATGCATCGGGCTGGTTGATCCTTCCGGGCGACATGCCGCTGGTCAAGCCGGCGACGCTGCAGGCCGTGGCGCGCGGCCTGCTCCATCACACGGTCGCGTATGCGCAGCATCACGGGCAGCGCGGCCATCCGGTCGGCTTTTCTGCCGAGCTGTACTCGGAACTTGCGGCCCTGGGCGGCGATGAGGGTGCACGCCGCCTCGTCGCCCGCTATCCGGCGCACGGGGTCGAGGTGGACGACCCCGGGGTGCTGATCGATATCGACACCGAGGGCGACCTCGAAGACCTGCGTTCGGGCAAGCTGGCCGCCCCATCGGCGCAGCCTCGCTGAGACCCGCCTGGAACCTATCCGTCGACAGGTTCCGCACTGGCCGCGTTTCTTCGGGCGAGCGCGACCAGGCGTTCGACCTCCGCGTCGCGGATCCCGCGTGCCATGAGGCCATCGGCCGTTTCGAGCAGGTACTCGAGTGTGCTGCCGTACCGTCCTCTGGCGCTGCGCAGGATGTCGAGCACCTGTGAATCATCCAGCACACCGGTGTAGTTCGGACTGCGCCGACTCAGCGTGAAGCCGAGCGCGCGGACCACTCCCTGCGGTGTGCGACACGGCAGCCAACGCGCGTCGTAGACAGCGTTCGGCATCTCGCGCGCCCAGAGGCGGGGCAATTCCTGCTCGACGCGATCGCGCGGGATGCGGAACGCCACGCCACGACAGGAGCCTCCCGACAGCAGGGCGAACACGAGCCCCGGGCGCTCCGGAGTGCCACGGTTGACGCGTGATCGCATCTTCAGCGCCCGATGAAAGCCGTGTACTTGCGCCGGCCGCTGCTCGGCAGCCTCGAACTCCGGGCGCCAGATCAGCGACGCGTAGCCGAATACCCACAGGTCGCCGCGGCCGCCCCACTGCGCGCGCACATGCAACAGTGACGCGGCGGCGTCGCGCAGCACGAACATGGACTCCGGCGCATTCATGACGTGACTCTGGAGCGAATCTGGAGCGTCCGATCGGTGGAAATGCACGTGAGCAGGCTCCCACCTCCAGATCGACATGCTGCGGTACCGCTCAGGACCGGCGTTCGATCAACTCGATCTTGTAGCCGTCGGGATCGGTGACAAAGGCGATCACCGTCGTACCGCCCTGGACCGGCCCCGCCTCGCGAGTGACGTTGCCGCCAGCGGCGCGGATCTTCGCGCAGGCTGCAGCGGCGTCCGGCACCTCGAGCGCGATGTGGCCGAAAGCGGTACCAAGCTCATAGCGGTCGACGCCGTGGTTGTAGGTGAGTTCGATCTCGGCCTGTTCCGGGTTGCGCCCGTAGCCGACGAAGGCTAGCGAGTACTTCTGTTCCGGCCGCTCGGTCGTGCGCAGCAACTGCATGCCCATCACCGTCGTGTAGAAGTCGATCGAGCGCTGCAGGTCGCCGACGCGCAGCATGGCGTGAAGCAGTCTCATCGGCGTTCCTTCGCGGCTGGTGATTTGGATCGAGGCAGGTCGTCGTGGCGTCAGCATGGGGCTTGCCGTCGTGGCGGCCCGGAAGGCGCTCGTCGATGCCGAGGCGACGTCCGGGCTGAATGATGCACCCTTCGACGTGCAGCAGCGAAACCTCGTCGGTCGGCGCGCGCACGCGACTCTGGCGCGGAAGCACGGTCAGGTCGCGACGGTGTAGTTCAGGCTGAGTCGCCCGCCGTCGACGTAGACGATCTGCCCCGTCATGTAGCTCGCTGCGTCGCTCAGCAGGAAGGCCGTCACGTCGGCAATCTCCGACGGCTCGCCGAGCCGCTTCATCGGCGTGCGGCTCATGATGCGCGCGCGGGCCTCGGCGCTGCCCAGCACGGCCTGCCGCGCCAGGTCGGTGGCGATAGTGCCCGGCGCCACCGCATTGACGCGGATGCCGTGGTCGGCCAGCGCCAGCGCCATCACGCGCGTGAGCTGGTTGATGCCACCCTTGCTGACGTTGTAGCTCGCGATGGTTGGAATGGCCATCAGGCCGTTGACCGAGCTCATGTGGACGATGGCGCCGGCGCCCTGCGCGGCCATCGAGCGCGCGACTGCCTGCGCGACGAGGAAGGCGCCTTTCAGATTGACATCGATCACCGCGTCCCAGTCGGCTTCGGTGATGTCCAGGAAATCGGCCGCCTTGAAGATGCCGGCGTTGTTGACCAGCGCGTCGACGCGCCCGAACGCGGCGAGCGTCTCCGCCAGCGCGGCATCGACCTCGGCCTTGCGCGCGACGTCGCAGTGCCGGTAGATCGCCTTGTGGCCGCGCGTCGCGAGCGAGGCCGCGAGTGCCTCGCCGCGCGAATCGTCGACGTCCCATAGTGCGACCGCCGCGCCATCGCGCGCCAGCCGATCGGCGCAGGCCGCACCAATGCCCTGCGCGGCACCGGTCACGACGGCGACCTTGTTCTCGAAATCGAATCGGGTGGCACTCATCTCGGCTCCAGAGTTGAGGATCCAGACGGGTTCGCACGCACCATGCTTGCGCGTCGAAGCCTGGTGGCCGTTCGAGTCTAACGGGCCCGTTCGAGCCAGACTGCCAGGCCCTGTGCGTTCAGTTCGATGTCCATCTCCAGCAGTTCGAGCACCCGTTCGGCGTCGAGCCGGCAGCCGTGCAAGCGCAGGCCGTCGAGGTAGAACCTGACCAGTCCCTGTCTGAGGAGGGCGTGGCGCTCCGGCTGCGTGCCTGCGCATTGCCGGGCCAGCGCCACCATCGCGTCGATCTGTTCCAGCAACAGCTCACCGAGCCGCGCCACGTCGCCCACGCGGCTGAAGTGCGTGAGGTACATGCACTCGGGCGCAAACCCGAGCAGGCGGCGCACCGAGGCCTTCAAGGGCTCGGGCTCGAACTGCACCGGCGTCGCCGTCGGCGTGAGCCAGGCGCGGCCGTCCACGTCGAACTCGCGATACGACAGACCGAAGGTGTCGCCGGTGAAGAAGCCGCGGCTGCGCTGGTCCCAGATGGCATGATGATGGCGCGCATGACCCGGCGTGTCGAAGAATAGCAGCGGTCGTCCGGCCAATTCGAGCGTCATGGCGTCGTGCGTCGCAAGCACGCGCCCGGCCGGCACCGGCAGCAGCGTCCCATAGGATCGCGCCATTTCGGCATCTCCGTAGACAGCGCGCGCCCCCTCGAACAGCGCGCTCGGGTCGACCATATGGCGCGCACCGCGAGGGTGAACCACGAGCCGCGCATTCGGCAGCGACTGCAGCAGCAGCCCGGCACCGCCCGCGTGATCGAGGTGTACGTGGGTGACGATCAGCCAGTCCACCGCCGACGGTTCCAGCCCTGCCACCGTCAGCGCGGCCAGCAGGCGCGGCACCGCGTGGTTGGTGCCGGTGTCGACGAACGCAGCACGCCCGTCTTCGACGATGAGGTATGCCGCATCGAATCCTGGCCTGAGAAAGCCCGTGTCGATCGCGTGGACACCGTGCGGCAGCGGCTCGACGTACTCGGAGACGCTGCCTGCGCTCGAGTCGTTCATTTCGTATCCAGCGTCAGCTTCACCTGCGGCGTCCATGCCGCTTCCCCGGAACCGCCGACGTGCAGCCTGGGGTCGCCGAGAAACAGCCGATCGCTAGCGAGACCTTTTTCGATCAGCGCGCCGCGCACCGCGAGCCCGCGCTGCAGCGCCAGCTCTCGCATCGCCTCCGGGCTGACGCTCACGTGCTTGCGCAGCATCGCTTCCATCTCGTCGGTCGGAATGTCCGCTTGCATGCCGATCAGGTTGCGCGGCTTGTCGGGCAGGTCTGTCTGTCGATAGACTGCCTTGACGAAGCGCGCTCGATCGGTCGGCGCCAGCGCAAGCGTGGTGTCAGGCGCCGACGCCGCCCCCGACGCCCGAAGCTGTTCGCGCCGCTGCTCCTGCAGCAGGCGCTGCTCGACCACGGCACGCTGGTACGCTTCGCGCTCGGTGTCGGCGTCCGCTTCCCCGACCACCGTCATCTTCAGTGCGGGCCGGTCCGTCAGCGCATTCGCCACCTTGTCGAGCGCCGCGGTGCCGTCGTCCGTGGGCTCGCTCGTACCGGGCTGGAAGGCGACCGCGCTCAGGTCCGGTCCGCCGCCGCCCGAGAGCAGCGCGAACGGCGCCGTCACGGCCTTGGCCAGCAGGTTCAGGATCACTTTCCAGATGATCGGGCCCAGGCTGAATTGCGGGTCGTTCAGCGTGCCGCTGACCGGCAGGTTGATGTCGATCACGCCGTTGCGGTCCTTCAGCAGCGAGACGGCGAACAGCACCGGCAGCTTGGTCGCGGTCGGGCTCTCGACGCGCTCGCCGAAGGTGAGCTGGTTCAGGATGACCTGGTGGCTCGCGTCGAGCTTGCCGTCGGGGTCGATCCTGTAGTGCACCGCGACCGAAAGCTTGCCACGCTCGATCGCATAGCCGGCGTACTTGCCGGCGTAGGTCGACAACGGCGCCAGTTCGAGGTCGGTCGCCTTGGCCGAGATGTCGAGTTCGCGCGGGACCGAGCCGGGTTTGAGCCTGCCGCTGATTTCCAGCAGGCCGGTGCCGGCGGCGCGGCCGCTCAACTGCAGCGTCGCCGGCTCGCCGCTACCGGTGCGAAAGGCGCCGAGGTTGCCGTTGAGCTCGGTCAACGCGGCGCTGAAGTTCGGCTTCACGAAGCGGTCGCTGTAGTCGACCCTGCCGTTGGCCAGGCGCAGACCGCCGAGTTCGAGCTCGACCGGCAGCGGACGCGCAGCGATTGGCGTGGAGGCGGCCGGTGCGGCGGCGACTGGCGCGGACGCGGCATTCGCCGCTGCGCTCGCCGCGGTAGGTTCGCCTACCGGCGCAACGTCGCGCAGGTTGAGCCGACCCTCCTCGGTCAGGACCAGGCGGGCGAAGAAGTCGCTCAGCGTCGCGTCGCGGATCGCGACCTTCGGCACCTCGCCTGGGCGCAGCGCAACCTTCACGCCGTTGATCGCGAACGACTGCCAGCTCAGCAGTTCCGAATCGCCCGCAGGCGTGCCAGCGGCCGCGTCGTTCCGGCGCGAGTCGAGGATCAGGTCGGCCAGCAAGATGTCGCCCGACGCATCGACGCGCATCCCGGATGCGCCGTCCTGCCGCATCGACACCTCGCCCTGGAAGCCCGCGTCGGCGCGCCTGAGCCTCACGCCCAGATCGTGCGGCACGTAGCTCTGCACGGCATGGACCGGGAAGCGCTCGATGCGCGCCTTGCCGGCGACGAGCAAGGGTTGCAGGCCGAACCGACCGCGCCAATCGACCAGACTCGGTTTGACCGCGGCGTCCGCTTCGTGGTCGTCGGCGATCCGCGCGCTGAGTTGCAGCTTCGGCGTCGAGACCAGACGATTGCCGCGCAGTTGCAGGCCCTGCAAGCCCAGACGCAGTTTGTCGATCGACAGGCGCACCGTCTCCTGCGCCGCGCCCGCACGCGCTGGTGCCGGCGCGGCATCGACCAGGCGGACGCGGCCGTCGTCGAGCGCAAAGTCGTCCAGCCGGAACTGCCACAGGGCCTCGGCGGCGGCGCGCACCAGCGGGCGCTCGCTCTCGGCCAGCGGCGTCGGTCCGGCCAGGCGCATCAGGTTCCACACGCCGTCCGCCGATCGCTCCAGCCGAACCTGCGGACGCTGCAGCTTTGCGCTCGCCACCGTGATCGACTGCGACGCGAGGTCGACCGTCACGCCCGCCAGTTGCACCCGCTGCATCGAGACCGTCTCACCGCGCTTGCCCGCCTTGCCTGCAGTCGGGTCGTCGGCAATCAATCCGTCAAACGTCACCTCGTCGAGCGCAACGAGCATGCGCTGCGCCTGCGATGGCGTCCCCGCCGCCCACTCGAACCTGCCGTTCGCCGCGCCCGTGCCGGCGACCTGCACGTGCGATGCGGCGTTGACGTACGGCGCCGCCGCTGCGAGCGCCAGGCCCGACAGGTCGAATTTCGCGCTGGCCGATGTCTCGCTCGCCTGCCCGTCGAGCGACACGACGGCCAGCGTCGCCGATGCATCCCCCTGAGGCCTCAACGTGGCCTTGAGCGCGAACGGCATCGGTTCGCTTGCCGGCAGCCGCAACTGCCGTGCCGACAGTGCCAGGCCGTCGAGCACCCAAGATGAAGCCGGCCTCACTGCTTCGTCGTTCCACAGCACGCGTGCACCAACAAGCTCGAACGAGTCCAGGCTCGCCTGCCAGGCTGCCTTCGGTGCGGTTACCGACGCGGAAGCCGCAGCGGCAGCCGGCGCGGGCACCGGCAGCAGCCGCTGCACGCTCACCACACCGTGCACGTCGCGCGCCAGGTTCAACTCGAGCCCTTCGATTCGCAGTGCGCCGAGAGAGACCTTCCGCGCCAGGGGCCGCACATCTTTCAAGTCGAGCGAGACCTGGCTCAGCGCGAGCAGTGGCGCGCCACCGGGCTCGGCCAGCGCCAGTTCACTCGCACCGACCTTGCCGCGCAGAGTGACACGGGCGTCGCCCTGCTCGGGCACGGCGAATTCCATCGCCAGGTCGGCGCTGACGTGGCCGCGCTGCAGTCGCAGCGGCAGCGTTTCCGGCAAGTAGCCGAGGTAGGGTTCGAGGTCGACCGCAGCCACGCGAAGCGTGAGAGTGCCGCTGCGACTGCTGGCGAACGGAACGGCAGCGGCACCGCTGTCGTAAGTCGCGCCGTCGAGCGTGAACGCGAGCCGTGGTTCGACCGTCACATCCACCTGCGACGGAAGGTTCGACAGGAACGGCAGCGTCAGCGTGAGCCCACCCAGGCGGTGCTGGCGCTTGACCGGGGCATCGTCGAACAGCACCTCGCCGTCGTGCAGTTCGACGTTGTAGATCGCGAAGCGCGGCGTCTCGCCGCCGCGCGGCTCGCGCGGCTTGGGCGCCAGGCGCAGCAGCACGTCGTCGATGTCGTAGCGGCCGTCCGCGGTGCGCGCCAGGCGCAGCCGCGGTGCATCGATCTGCAGGGACTCGACGACCGGAGCCAGGCGCAGCAGCGAACGCACGTCGACATCGACCTGCAGGCGCGCGACGTGGAACTGCGGTTCGGCAGACATCGAGCCCGGCGCGGCGGCAATCGCCAGGTCGCCGATCGTCAGCTGCAACGACCACGGATGGAAGCTGATCTCACCCACCGTCACCTGGCGCCCGGTGAGCTCGGACAACTGCTTCTCGGCCTGCCACTTCACGAGTGGGGGCACGGCCAGCCAGGTCGCCGCCCACAACAGCAGCAGCGCCCCCACCATCCACACCAGGCGTCGGCTCCAGCTCATCGGTCACTCCTTGGCAGGGCCCGATGTTGCCACGTCCGGCGGGCCATTGCCGAGATGGCGATCACGATGACGAAGGGCCCGCAATGCGGGCCCCGGTCAGGTCTTGCTGGCGGGTCGCTCAGCGGCTGTAGCCGCCCGGGCGGGTGCGCTGCGGCTTGAAGCCGCCGGGCTTCGCGCCGGGCGCCGCGGGCTTGCGCGGAGCAAAGGCATTGCCCCTGGATTCGGCGGGCGCGCGCTCGAATGGGCCACGGGGTGCGGCCTCCCGATGCGCATGCCGGAACGGCGCGCGATCGCGCGTTGCGAAGCCCTCGCCGCCACGCGGTGCGAAGCGGTCGTCACCACGCGGCTTGAAACGATCGCCGCCATGCAGCACGAAGGGCTTGTCGAAGCTTTTTCCCGGACCGCCCGGGCGGCCGCCGAAACGGCTTTCGGGACGCGCGGCAAACATCCGAGGCTCGGGACTCTTTGGCTCCAGGCCGGAAATCGTGGCCACCGGGATGTTCTGCGTCGTGAACTGCTGGATGCGCCGGATCATGCCGGTGTCACCACGCTCGGCGAGCGTCACTGCGAGACCGTTCTTGCCGGCTCGGCCGGTGCGCCCGATGCGGTGCACGTAGTCCTCCGCCTTCATCGGCAGGCCGTAGTTGATGACGTGGCTGATCGTGCGCACGTCGATGCCGCGGGCGGCGACGTCGGTGGCGACGAGCACGCGCAACTCACCGCGGCGCAGCGCGGTCAGCGTGCGGGTGCGCCGGCCCTGCGGCATCGCGCCGTGCAGCGACGCGACCGCGTGGCCCATGTCGGCCAAGCGATCGGCCAGCCAGTCGGCGTCACGTTGCGTACTGGTGAAGACGAGCGCCTGCTCCATCTCGCGCGTGGTCAGGATGTGGTCGAGCAGCGCGTTCTTGTGCGTACCGTTGTCGGCCCAGTGCAGGCGCTGCTCGATGTTGGCGTGGGTGTCGGTATGCGACGAGACGTCGATCTTCCGCGCGTCACGCAACAGTTGCTGCGCCAGGCGCCCCACATGACCAGCGAAGGTGGCGCTGTACATCAGCGTCTGGCGCGCCTTCGGCGTGTGCTCGGCAATGGTCTGGATGTCATCGATGAAGCCCATGTCGAGCATGCGGTCGGCCTCGTCGAGAACAAGGATCTCGACGTTGTCGAGCACGGCCTTGCCTGTCTGCAGGTGGTCGAGCAGCCGGCCTGGCGTCGCGATCAGGATGTCGAGCGGGCCACGCAGCGCCTTGATCTGCAGCGGGTACGGAACACCGCCGAGCACGGTCGCGACGCGCAGGCCAGGCACATGGCGGCCGTACACGGTGGCCGCCTTGGCAACCTGCAGCGCCAGTTCGCGGGTCGGCGCAAGTACCAGCACGCGCGGACCATAGATGACGCTGCGGTCTCGCCGCTGGCCGGCCGCGTCGGCGGCGCGCGCGGCGAGCACGCGTTCGAGCGCCGGAATCACGAAGGAAGCGGTCTTGCCGCTGCCGGTGGACGACGCGACCATCAGGTCGTGCCCCTGCAGGGCTGGCGGGATCGCGCGCGCCTGGACCTCGGTGGCGTTCTCGTAACCGGCATCGGTCAACGCGCGGGTGAGGGTCTCGGCGAGGCCGAGGGAAGCGAAGTTCGAATCGAAATTCATGATGCACTTTCACAATCGGTGCCGTTGCACCCCGCGATGCGGCGCGCAATACGACACCTGCGAACCTGTCGAAGGGTCCGCAAGGACAAAGTCGCTGGAAGAAAGCTCCGGTACGTTCCGCTGGGGAGGCGGCCGGGTGAACAGTCAAAGCGACGGCATCGCCGCCGACCGTGGGCCTCGTCGCAATGACGAGGCCCCTACCCGAAGGAACTCGATTGCCGCTTGTGCCTGGCCTTGGGGCCGATGCGCCGTGCCCAAGGGGCTCGACGCGCGCAACGCGGATTCGAAAGGGGTCGAAGGGGATGAACGAAACGGCCCGGACATACCCGGGCCGATGCGCGCATTGTAGCCGAGTTCAGGCTGCTGCGCCGGCCACGGCAAGGGCCTCGCGGGAATGCGCGCCAGAACGGATCGCCATGCCGGCTTCAGCTGCTGAACAGATGCTGGCGGTAGTACACGAGTTCGTCGATCGACTCGTGGATGTCGGCCAGCGCGGTATGCGCCTGAGCCTTCTTGAAGCCGTCGAGAAGCGCCGGCTTCCACCGCCGCGCCAGCTCTTTGAGCGTGCTGACATCGAGGTTGCGATAGTGGAAGAAGCTCTCGAGCGCCGGCATGTAGTTGGCGAGGAAGCGGCGGTCCTGGCAGATCGAGTTGCCGCACATCGGGCTCTTGCCGGCCGGGACGGCCTTCTTCAGCCACTCGATCAACTGGGCCTCGGCACTCGCCTCGTCGACGGTCGAGGCCTTCACACGGTCGACGAGACCGCTCTTGCCGTGCGTGCCCTTGTTCCAGGCGTCCATCGCGGCCAGCGTGGCGTCGCTCTGGTGGATGGCAAACACGGGCCCCTCGATGCGCACGGCAAGCTGGGCATCCGTCACGACCACTGCGACCTCGATGATGCGGTCGCGGTCCGGGAAGAGGCCGGTCATCTCGAGATCGATCCAGACCAGGTTCTGCTCGCTGCGGGCAAGTGGGGGGGGACTGGCGATAACGGCATCGGTCATGGGGTTTCCTGGCAGGTCTGGTGCTGGCCCGCATTTTCGCAGGCCTACACTTCGAGTCATGGATTCACCTGCCACGCCTGCATTCACGCTTTCCCTGGCCTTTGCCGCCGCGCTGATCGCTTCGATGCTCGTGAAGTTCTGGCTCGCAACGCGCCAGATGCGCCACGTGGCCGCGCACCGCGACAGCGTGCCCGCGCCGTTTGCCGGTCGGATCAGTCTCGACGCACATCGACGCGCGGCCGACTACACGCTCGCCAAGGGGCGTCTAGGCCTGCTGAGCACGGCCTTCGGCGCCGCAGTGCTGCTCGCCTGGACACTGCTCGGCGGGCTCGACGCGCTGAACGCGGCGGTGCTCGACGCGCTGCAGCCGCGCTTCGGCGACATGGCGTATCAGCTCGCGCTCGTGGGTGCCTTCGCCCTCATCGGTGGCGCATTCGACCTGCCGCTCGAGCTTTATTCCACCTTTCGCGTCGAACAGAGGTTCGGATTCAATCGGATGAACTGGCGGCTCTACGCGATCGACCTCGTCAAGGGGGCGCTGATCGGTGTGCTCATCGGACTCCCGATCGCCGCGCTGGTGCTGTGGCTGATGCATGCCGCCGGGGCGCTGTGGTGGCTCTGGGCCTGGGGTGCCTGGATGGCCTTCAACCTGGGCATCCTGGTGCTCTACCCGACCGTGATCGCCCCGCTCTTCAACAAGTTCGAGCCGCTGGCCGACGCGGCGCTGAAGGCGCGCGTGCAGGCCTTGATGGCACGCTGCGGCTTCTCTGCCAGGGGCCTGTTCGTGATGGACGGCAGCCGCCGCTCGGCGCATGCCAACGCCTACTTCACCGGCTTCGGGGCCGCCAAGCGCGTGGTCTTCTTCGACACCCTGCTCGCCAAACTCACACCGGGCGAAGTCGAGGCCGTGCTGGCGCACGAACTGGGCCACTTCAAGCGTCGCCACGTGACCAAGCGCATCGCGGCGATGTTCGCACTCAGCCTCCTGGGCTTCGCCCTGCTCGGCTGGCTTTCGAGCCGGGCCTGGTTCTACACCGGCCTCGGCGTGCAACCGAACCTGGCGGCGCCGAACGACGCGCTGGCACTGCTGCTGTTCGCGCTCGCGCTGCCGGTGTTCGCCTTCTTCGTGTCGCCGCTGTTCGCCGGGCTCTCGCGACGCCACGAGTTCGAAGCCGATGCCTATGCCTGCGCCCAGGCCAGTGGCGCCGACCTGGCGGCGGCGCTGCTGAAGCTGCACGAGGACAACGCCTCCACGCTGACGCCTGACCCGTTGTACGTTCGCTTCTACTATTCCCATCCACCGGCCTCGGAGCGACTGGCCGCGCTTCAAACCATCTCCGCCTGAAATGACGAAGCTGTCGCATCGCCGCTGCAGCGCCACGGTCGATGGCCCGATGAACGCGGTCGACATCGAGCGCCACCTCGCCCAGCTTAACGGCTGGAAGCTCGCGGACGGCGCGATCGAGAAGACGCACGACTTCAAGGACTTCCACCAGACGATGGCGTTCATGAACGCAGTCGCGTGGATCTGCCACGTCGAGGACCATCATCCCGACGTGGCGCTCGGTTACAGCCGCTGCGTGCTGCGCTTCAACACCCACTCGGTGGCCGGCGTCTCGATCAACGACTTCATCTGCGCCGCCAAGGTCGACGCGCTGCTGCCCGATGGCTGAATCGATGCCGGGCCATGCCTTCGCCGCATGACGAAGGTCGTTGCACTCGATATAGGGCTGGTGGTCGCGAGCCACGGCCGTCACTACACCGTCGAGACGCCCGAGGGCGAGCGGCTGACCTGCCATCCTCGCGGCAAGAAGAGCGATTGCGTGGTTGGCGACCGGGTGCGCTGGCTGCCCACCGGCAGCGACGAAGGCGTGATCGAGCACCTGGAACCGCGCCGCAACCTGCTCTTCAGGCAGGACGAATGGAAGACCAAGTCGTTCGCTGCCAACCTGGACCAGTTGCTGGTCCTGGTGGCGGCCAACCCGGTGTTCAGCGAGTCGCAACTCGTGCGCGCGCTGATCGCCGCCGAGAGCGCCGGCATCGAAGCGCACATCGTGCTCAACAAGGCCGACCTGCCGCAGTTCCCGGCCGCGCGCGCACGCCTGACGGCTTATGTCGCGATGGGGACCCAGGTGATCGAGACGGCGATGAAGGCAGACCCCGAAGGGGCTCGCTCGCGCCTCACGGCGCTGCTTGCAGGCAAGGCCACGCTGGTGCTGGGTCCGAGCGGCACCGGAAAGAGCACGTTGATCAACCTGCTGGCACCAGGCGCGCGCGCGCAGGTGGGCGAGGTCTCGCAGGCGCTGAACTCGGGGCGCCACACGACGACGACGACCCAGTGGTACTGGCTCGATGCAAAGCGCACGACGGCGCTGATCGACTCGCCCGGATTCCAGGAGTTTGGCCTGCGGCAGGTCAAGGCCGCAGACCTCGCCGGCTACATGCCTGACCTCCGCAGGCACGCACACGAGTGCAGGTTCTACAACTGCAGCCATCGGCACGAGCCGGGCTGTGGCGTGCTCGCGGCGCTGGCGCGGGGCGAGATCACCGAATCGCGCTATCGCATCTACACCGAGTTATGGCAGGAGCTCGGCTGACCGACGGAGAGCTTCGGCCTATCCGACCAGGTTGGCCAGCGACAGCAGGGCCAGCAACAGCATCCACAGCACGACCGAGCGCCATACCAGGCCGACGACGCTGCGCAAATGCCCGAGCTGGGCCGGCAGGCCAGGAGTCGAGCCTCGCGCCTCCACGGCCTCGGGCGCCGCCCCGCCGTCGAAGGTCTTCGAGCGGTCGGGTGTCACGCCAGGCGCTGCCGCCCCGCCGAGCTGGACGCCCACCGCGCCAGCCGCCGCGGCCAGGATGATGCCTTCGTTGGGATACTTCCACAGCGGCGCATCGCGACGCCAGCACGTTATCGCCTCCTCGAAGTTTCCCACCACCGCAAATCCGAACGCGGTCAGCCGCGAGGGCACGTGGTCGATCACGCCGAACAGATGCTGCGAAAGCGCCATCAGGCGGTCGTTCGCAGGCACGCCGATGGCGTGACTCTTGAACGCCCAGTAGCGACTTGCGAACTCGGCCATCCGGTAGAGCACGGCCCCCGCCGGACCGAGACCGAACGCCGACAGCACGACGAACCAGAAGAACACTCCGAACACGTGCCGGTGGGCGGCCAGCAGTGAATGTTCGATCACATGACGCAGCAGTTCGGCGCGCGGCAACTCGCTCGCGTCGAGATGACGCCACTCGGCCAGCCGCTGTCGTGCCTTGACCTCGTCACCTTCGTCGAGCGCATCGCGAATGTCGGTGAAGTAGTGGCTGAACTGGCGAAAGCCGAGTGTGAGGTAGAGCACCAGCACGTTCCAGGCCAGCGCCAGCAACAGGGTGTAGTGCGCGATGCCCACGTAGATGCCGAAGGCCGCGAGCGCCGGGACGATCACCGTCACCCCCCACACCACCCAGGCGTGATGCTCGCGCCCGGCGTTGAAATTCAGGCCCGTCCAGCGCATCCACGCGATCAGCGCGCCAAACACCCAGTTGCTGCGCGGCAGCGGCTTGAGCTGTTCGATCAGCAGGGCGAGCAGCACGGCGAAGAAGCTCATGGGCGGCGATGATACTGGCGCGATTCGAACGCTCGCAGCGCTGCAGCGAGGAACCGCGGGTCGCGAGGCCTATGCGACAAGAAAGCGGTACAGATTGCGCAGCATGGCTGCCGTGGCGCCCCAGACGAAGTAGCGCCGCGGCCGGCCTTCGCTGTCGAAACCTTGCCAGGGCATCGATAGGAACTCGCGCCGCACTCCGCCCAGTTCGACTGCATGGCGCCGGTGGTGGGCCGGATTCATCAGAAATGCGAGCGGCACTTCGAAGACCTCGGCCACCTCGAACGGGTCGGCCTGCAGGTCGAAACCCGGCTGCACGAGCGCGACGATCGGCGTGACGATGAAGCCGGTGCCCGTGGTGTAGGTCGGCATCGCACCCAGCACGTCCACGTGCTCGGCGGCCAGGCCGATCTCCTCGCTCGCCTCGCGCAGCGCCGTGGCGGTGGCGTCAGGATCGCAGGGCTCGGCGCGGCCGCCCGGAAAACTGATCTGCCCCGGGTGATCGCTCAAGTGATCTGTGCGCTGGGTCAGCAGCACGGTCAACTCGTCGCGCTCGACCAGCGGCACGAGCACCGAAGCGTGCGCCGGCTCGCGTTCGATGAAGCGTCGCTCGACGAGGCTCTCCGGCGCCCATGGCGGCGGCTGCTGGAAACGACGCCGCAGTGCCGGCGCACGCAACTCAGCGTCTGCGACCGATGGCAAATGGTCGTCGATGCCGATGACCGGCAGTTCCTGGGGGTTGAAACTGAGCGACATGGAGCGCTGGCGATGAGCAAAGCCACCTGAAAGCATCGCGGCAGGCGGTTTGCCCGGCCCGGGCCCGTCCGGCCCCGGGCCGTCAGCCGATTTCTTGTCTTTGGCGAAAACGAGGTTTCAGGGAAGACTAACTTGTACTCAAGTTATGTCGTAGCTAGAACTCGCTTTGCGCCTCGCGCGTGCATCGCCTGCGGCGCTGCCTGATTTCATCAAGTGAGCTTTTCCTTGATGCGTGCCGACTTGCCCGAGCGCTCGCGCAGGTAGTACAGCTTGGCGCGACGCACGTCGCCGCGGCGTTTGACCTCGATCGCGGAAATCAGCGGGCTGTACAGCTGGAAGCTGCGTTCGACACCCTCGCCATTGGAGATCTTGCGCACGATGAAGCTGGAGTTCAGCCCGCGGTTGCGCTTGGCGATGACGACACCTTCGTACGCCTGCACGCGCTTGCGAGTGCCTTCGACGACGTTGACGCTGACGATGACCGTGTCGCCCGGCGCAAACGCCGGCACGGTCTTGTTGAGGCGAGCGATTTCTTCCTGCTCGAGGGTTTGAATCAGATCCACGGCGGCTCCAGGTGATCGTGCCCGCGCTTCGAGATGAATACGCCATGACTGGAGAGGCCACGACTGCCGGGTAGAGGATCTAAAAGCATTCAATTATATCTTCAGCCCCGCAAGAAAGCGCTCGTCGGCCGCCGAGAGCGCACCGCTGCCCCGCGCCGCGGCGATCAGATCCGGGCGTCTGCGCGCCGTGACCAGCAGCGATTGCTCGCGCCGCCAGCGGGCGATATCGGCGTGATGCCCCGACAACAGCACCGGCGGGACCGCACGCGCGCCATCCTCGCCCCGCAGCAACTCGGGGCGGCTGTAGTGCGGGCAATCGAGCAGTCCAGCGGAGAAGCTGTCCTGCACATGCGACTGCGCGTCGCCCAGCACGCCGGGCTGTAGCCGCGCGACCGCGTCGAGCAGCGCCAGCGCGGGCAACTCGCCGCCCGAAAGCACGAAGTCCCCGAGACTGAGTTCGAGGTCGACATGGCGGTCGATGAAGCGCTGGTCGACGCCCTCGTAGCGTCCGCAAACAAGCACCGCGCCGGGGCCGTCGGACCATTCGCTCACGAGCGACTGGTCGATGCGCCGACCCGTCGGCGTGAACAGCACCAGCGGCGCCGGTGTGCTTTCGCAGCGTGCCTCTCGTATCGCAGCCAACGCTCGCTCCAGCGGCTCGGCCAGCATCACCATGCCGGGCCCGCCTCCGAAAGGCCGGTCGTCGATGCGGCGGTAGCCGTTGTCGGCGAAGTCGCGCAGCTGCCACAGCTTCACCTCGACCAGCCCGCCTTCGAACGCCCGGCGGGTGACGCCCTGCGACAGGTGCGGCGCGAACAATTCTGGAAAGAGGGTGATGACGTCGAAGCGCATGCTGGACTCGCGGCTGCGACCCCTCAGTAGTCGAGGCCCCAATCGACGATGATTCGCCGCTCGTCCAGGCTCACGCTGTCCACGTAGGCAGCGACAAAGGGAATCAGCCGCTCCGCCCCTTGCGCGGCCTTGCCTTGTGGAACGGGATCCTGGGCGACGCGCAGCACACTGTGTGCTCCGGTGTCCAGCAAGCCCACCACCGAGCCCAGCACCACACCCTGGCGGTTGGACACCGCGAGCCCGATCAGATCGACCCAGTAGTACTCGTCGCGGTCGGCGCTCGGAAAACTGCGCCGAGAAACGAGGATGCGTACGCCGTGAAGTGCCTCGGCTGCGCTGCGGTCCGGGATCTCCTCCGCCTGCGCCACGATTCCGTCGCCATGCTCCTTCGCCTGCACGATTCTCAGCAGTGCTGGCAACTCCGTTGCCCCTTGTCGGGAGCCGAGTGCGTTGGCGGGCGGTTTCAGGAACCAGCGCTTGCTGGCGAACAGTGCCTGCGGATCGGCGGCGTAGGGCTGAACCTTGATCCAGCCCTTGATGCCCCAGGCGTCGACGATGAAGCCGACTTCGACAGCGTCATCGGGCCAGACCGCGTCGGCGCCGTCGGTCATCTCGACCGGGGCATTTTCGGCCAATCGCTCAGGCCGCGGCCTTGGCTTGCGCCAGGAGGCGGGCAACGGTAGGTGAAAGCTGCGCCCCGGTGCTGGCCCAATAGTCGACGCGATCGAACGCCACCCGCAGCGGTTGCTCGGCCCCGGAAGCGACGGGGTTGTAGAAGCCCACGCGCTCGATGAAGCGGCCATCGCGACGAGCCCGCGAATCTGCCACGACGATGTTGAAGAAGGGGCGCTTCTTGGCGCCACCACGTGCGAGTCGGATCACGACCATGATTGTTTCCTTCAGACTTGGAACGTTCACCGCGCCAGGAGACACGCAGGGCGAGCGGAACGGGAGCAACCGGATGACTCGGCCGCAGGCTTTCGGTGCCGTAGATACGCCAGCGACCGGCCCCAACCTCAGGGCCGTGCCGACCGCAAGCCGCCACCAGAGCGGAAAATTATAAACTGCGCAGCCACTCCCCACGAATGTCGATGAGTTCCCCTGCCCTTCTGATCCGCCCCGGCGAAGCGCGCGACGTCGCCGCCATCGCCTCCATCTACGACTGGAACGTGCGCCACGGCACCGGCACCTTCGAGCTCGATGCGCCGGACGAGGCCGAGACGGCGCGTCGGCGCGATGATGTGCTCGCCAAGGGCCTGCCCTGGTTGGTGGCAGAGCGCGGGGGCCGCATCCTGGGCTACGCCTACGCCAATCCATTCAGGCCGCGGCGCGCCTATCGGTTCTGCCTCGAGGATTCGATCTATCTCGCACCCGATGCGCAGGGGCAGGGAGTGGGCCGGCCGTTGCTGGCCGAGTTGATTGCGCGATGCGAGACACTTGGCGCGCGGCAAATGCTGGCCGTGATCGGAGACTCGGCGAATCGCCTTTCGATCGGCCTGCACCGCGCGCTCGGCTTCAAGCCCGTCGGACTGCTCGCTGCATCGGGCTGGAAGTTCGAGCGCTGGCTCGACGTGGTGATCATGCAGCGCGAACTCGGCCTCGGCGCCTCCGCGGCCGCCGTGGAACGACTCGCATGAAATGGCCGACGGCGGGCTACAAGTCCAAGACTGCGGCGACCTGGATCGCGCTCGTCGGTGGCTCATTCGGGCTGCACCGCTTCTACCTCCATGGCCTGCGCGACGCGTGGGGCTGGCTGCACCCGCTGCCGGCCCTGCTCGGGCTCTACGGCGTGCAGCGCATGCAGCAGTTCGGCCAGGACGACCGCTTGTCCTGGGTACTGATTCCGCTGCTCGGGCTGGCGCTGGCCGTTTCGATGCTGATGGCCATCGTCTACGCGCTGACGCCTGACGACCAGTGGAATGCGCGCTACAACCCCGTCGGTCGTGTCACGCGCAGCGGCTGGGCGGTGGTGATTGGCGCGGCGCTCGCGCTACTGATCGGCGCCGGCGTGCTGATGGCAACCATCGCCTTCAGTGGCCAGCGCTTCTTCGAATCCCAGGTCGAGGAAGGCCACAAGCTCCACCAGTGATCAATCGAACAGGCGCAGGCTGAACCAGTAGAAGAGGCCGGCCACGAAGGCCGAGGCAGGGATCGTGAAGATCCACGCCCAGACGATCGTGCCGGCCACGCCCCAGCGCACTGCCGATGCTCGACGCACCGCGCCGACGCCGACGATCGCACCGGTGATCGTGTGCGTGGTCGACACCGGAATACCGAGAGCGCCAGCCAGGAAGAGCGTGATCGCGCCGCCCGTCTCGGCGCAGAAGCCGCCCACCGGCTTCAGTTTGGTGATCCTCTGTCCCATGGTCTTGACGATGCGCCAGCCGCCGAACATCGTCCCGAGGCCGATCGCGATGTAGCAGCACCAGATCACCCAGTTCGGTGGCCGTGCATCGCCCGCGCTGGCGAAGCCGGTGGAGATCAGCAGCATCCAGATGATGCCGATCGTCTTCTGCGCGTCGTTGCCGCCGTGGCCCAGGCTGTACAGCCCTGCCGAAACCAGCTGGGCGCGGCGAAACCAGTTGTCCACCCGCAGCGGCGATGCGCGCCGGAATGCCCACGCCACGGCCACCATCATCAGCGCGCCGAGCAGGAACCCCAGCAACGGAGAGACGAAGATGAACAGCACCGTCTTGAGCACGCCGGAGGCAATCAACGCGCCCGCGCCGGCCTTGACGATGACGGCGCCGACGATGCCTCCGATCAGCGCATGCGACGAGCTCGACGGAATGCCGTACCACCAGGTGACGAGGTTCCAGAAGATCGCCCCGATCAGCGCGCCGAACACCACGTGCTGGTCGATGACTTCGGGTGCCGCAATACCCTTGCCGACGGTGGCCGCCACCTTCAGTTCGAAGACCAGGATCGCCACGACGTTGAAGAAGGCCGCGAACACGACGGCGGACTGCGGCTTCAGCACGCCGGTGGAGACGACAGTGGCGATCGCGTTCGCCGCGTCGTGAAAACCGTTCATGAAATCGAACGCGACGGCCAAGGCGACCAGCATCGCGACGACCCAGAAGGTCACCTGTGCCGACTGCATCGCCGGCTAGCTGTTCTCGAGGACGACGCCCTCGATCAGGTTGGCCACATCCTCGCAGCGGTCCGAGATCGACTCCAGCAACTCGAAGATGGCCTTGAGCTTGATCAGCTCGCGCACATCGGTCTCCTCGCGGAACAACTTGGACATCGCAGCGCGCATCACGCGGTCGGCGTCCGACTCGAGCTTGTCGATCTCCTCGCAGGTCTTCATCGCCGCGTCGGCCGCTGCGGGCGTGGACAGCTTGGCCAGCAGCGAGGTCGCATGCTGCACGCGTTCGCAGCACTTGACGCTGATCTCGGCCAGGCGGACCACCTCCTCGGTCACGGCGCGCACGTCGTACAACGACAGCGTCTCGCTGGCGTCCTGCAGCAGATCGAGCACATCGTCCATCGCGTTGATGAGGCCATGGATCTGCTCGCGGTCGATCGGCGTGATGAAGGTCTTGTGAAGCAACCGGTTGACCTCGGCCGTGATCCGGTCGGCCTGGCGTTCGGCGTGTCCGACCTCGTTCGTGTACTGCTCGCGCAGGCCGAGGTCAGCGTAGTTCTCGATCAACAGCATGAAGGCGCGCGCACCTTCGACGATGTAGTTCCCGTGCTGGTTGAACAGCTCGAAGAAATTGCCTTCGCGCGGGAGCAGCTTGCCAAACAGCATCGGTTCTCCTCGGGGTGCGCCGGTCCGGCATCTTCGGAACCGTGAACTGGCAAAGTGGAAGTGTATCGCCCGTCCTTCGGCGATCCGTCTCGCTTGCGCGACCCCGTCAGCGAGTTCGTGGCTTCGCACGACCCGCACTCCCACGTACAGACCCCGGCGGCTGGCTCGCGTTGAGTCCGCTGTCGTCCGCAGCGTGAACACCTCCTATCGCGAGTCGCCGCGCCTTCTGGCACGCGATGCGCCGAGCTTTTCGATCATCTGGTCGGCGACGGCGGGCAGGAGGGCGCCAATTGCACCCACCCCCGGAATCATCAGGTCGGGCGCGAGTTCGGCCAGCGGCACCAGCACGAACGCGCGCTGCCGCAGGCGCGGGTGCGGCACGACCAGATCGTCGGACGCGATCACCTCGTCGGCATAGAGCAGCAAGTCGAGATCCAGCGAGCGCGGAGCATTGCGATACGGACGCTCGCGGCCCTGGCGCAGCTCGATCGCGTGCAACTCCGCCAGCAGCTCGTGCGCGCTCAATCCGGTGTCGATCTGCGCAACCGCGTTCAGGTAGTCCGGGCCACCTGCGTCGATCGGCGCGCTTCGGTAGAGCGACGAGCGCGCCAGCAGCCGGGTTCGTGGCAGGACGGACAGCGCACTGAAGGCTGCCTTCAGGGCGAACACCGGGTCGCCGAGGTTCGCGCCCATCCCGATCCAGGCGAGGCGTCGGCGCCGCCGACCGCCGCCGCGCAGCCTCGGAGGCTGCGGGCTGCTCACTCGCAGGGCCCGGGGCCGCAGGCAACGTTCAAGACGCGCCGGCCACCGGTGCATCGCCTCCACCGCCGTCGGCGCCCGCGGGCTTGCGGCGGCGGCGGCGCTTGCGGCGCGGCGGCGCCGAAGACTCTTCGGCGGTCTCCGGCGCACGCGAGCCCTCGAACACCGCAGCAGCCCGGGCGCGCGGTGCGACGCGGCGACCTCCGGCTTGTTCACGCGCCAGCTCGATCAGCGCGCGACGCTCCTCATCGGTGCCGAGCGAGAAGTCTTCCCACCATTCGGCGAGTTCGGACTCGATCTCGCCCGCATCCGCGCGCAGGCGCAGGAAGTCGAACCCGGCCCGAAAGCGCGGCTGCTCGACGAGCGAGAATGGGCCGTTGCCGGAGCGGCGGTCGAAGCGCGGCTGCATCAACCAGATCTCGCGCATGTCGGCGCCCAGCTTGCCGCGGCCGGAGATATCGCCGATGCGCGCGTCGAACACCGCGTCGACCGCTTGCTGCAGCGCCTGGAACGGCGCTTCGCCACGAGCCTTGAGCTTGTGCCAGCCGTCGAGCACGTCGTGCCAGAGCATGCAGGCGAGCATGAAACTCGGCGCCACCGGCTTGTCTTCGCCAACGCGGCGGTCGGTGTCGGCCAGCGCCAGCTGCACGAAGCGGTCGCGCTCTTCGCGCCGCGGCTCGGCCAGCACCACGTCGAGGATCGGGAACACGCCCTGCCGCTTGCCGATCAGCCCCTGCTTGCGCAACTCGTCGATGCTGCGCAGCGAGTGGCCCGTCTGCAGCAGCTTGATCATCTCGTCGAACAAGCGCGACGGCGGCTGGTTCTCGAGCAGCGCGGCCATCTCGGCGATCGGCGCGCGCGTCTTCGGCTCGATCTCGAAACCGAGCTTGGCGGCAAAGCGCACCGCGCGGATGATGCGCACCGGATCTTCGCGGTAGCGCGTGGCCGGGTCGCCGATCATGCGCAAGACACGCTTGCGGGCATCCCTCAAGCCATGGTGGTAGTCGACCACGACTTCGCTCAGCGGGTCGTAGTACATCGCGTTGACCGTGAAGTCGCGCCGCGCCGCGTCTTCGATCTGCGGGCCCCAGACGTTGTCGCGCAGCACGCGGCCTTCGGTATCGACGACGTGGCTCTTGCCGGCCAGTTCGGCGCGCGAGGTCTTCTCGTTGCCGCTGACCTGCTCGGCGTCGGCGGACTCCAGTGTGGCGCGAAAGGTCGAGACCTCGATCACCTCGTGCTCGCGCCCGCGGCCGTACACGACGTGCACGATGCGAAAGCGCCGCCCGATGATGAAGGCACGCCGGAACAGGCCTTTGACCTGCTCCGGCGTGGCGTTCGTCGCGACGTCGAAGTCTTTCGGTCGCATCCCGAGCAGCAGGTCGCGCACCGCGCCGCCGACGATGTAGGCCTCGTGGCCGGCCTCCTTCAGCGTCTGCACGACCTTGACTGCATTGGCGTCGAGCAACGAGCGGTCGATGCCGTGCTCGGCCCGGGCGAGTTCGACTCGCTTTCCCAGAGCGCTCTTCCCGCCGCCCGTCCCGGGCGTCTTGCCGAACAGCTTATCGATGAATTTCTTGATCATCAAACAACCTCAGAATGCGCCACTGGCGCTCCCGGGCCAGCGCTGCCAGCGCTGGGGAGGGGTTGGTGGCCACCGGGTGGTGGGCCCGCTCGAGCAGCGACAGGTCGTTCAGCGAATCGCTGTAGACACTGATGGAGTCGAAGTCGCCGCACGCGAAACCGAGCTCCTGCAGCCACTGCCCGACCCGCAGGACCTTGCCTTCACGGTAGCTCGGCGTGCCGCGGATGCCACCGGTGATGGTACCCCCCGGCCCGCGCTCGAGCTGCAGCGCAATCAGATGCTCGATGCCGAACGCGGCCGCGATGGGGGCGGTGATGAAGTCGTTGGTCGCCGTGACGAGCCCGACCAGATCGCCCTGCGCCTGGTGTGCGCGCACGAGTGCCAGCGCCGCCGGAAGGATTCGTGGCGCGATCACCTCGCGCATGAAGCGCGCGTGCGCCGCGGCGAGCGTGGCCGCGTCGCGCACGCGCAGCGGCGCGGTGGCGAACGCAATGTACGCGCGGATGTCGAGCTGGCCGGCCTGATACTGCGCGTAGAACTCGTTGTTGCGGCGGCGGAATTCGGCTTCGTCGACCCACCCCAGGCGGATGACGAACTCGCCCCAGGCGTGGTCGGAGTCGAGCGGCAGCAGCGTCTCGTCGAGATCGAACAGGCAAAGGCGCTTCATGCGCTGCGCACCGGCACGCCGTCTTCCGCGAGCATCAGCTTGAGCAGCGGCACGGTCACCGCGCGCTTCTGCGACAAGGCGAACTCGTCCAGCCGCTCGAGCAGTGCCATCAGGTGGGCCAGGTCGCGTGCGAAGCGGGTCAGCAGGTAATCCATCACCTCGTCGGAAAGGAAGATGCCGCGCTGGTCGGCCGCTCGACGAAGCACCGCGCGCGCGTCGGCTTCGGCCAGTGGCTGCAGCGCAAACACGACGCCCCAGCCGAGCCGCGAACGCAGGTCCTCGCGCAACGGCAAGTCCACCGGCGGCAGGCTGCCTGCCGACACCACCGGCACGCCAGCCGTGGTCGCCTCGACGAACAGCGTGAATGCGGCCTGCTGCTGCACCGCGTCGAAGCCCTCGCAGTCGTCGAGCACGACCAGCTTCCAGCCTTCGGCGAAGCTCCACGGTGCGCCGGTGGCGGGCGAGAACCAGCCCACGCGCGCACCCATGGCCTGCCACGCCGAGGCAAGGGCGGCGAGCAGGTGCGACTTGCCGCTGCCTGTGGGACCCCAGAGATAGGTCGGCGCCGACAGCGGCGTGAGTTGCCGCAGATGCTCGAGCGCAGCCCGGTTGTCGCCGGCAAGGAAGGTATCGAAGCTTCGTGCCGGGTCGCGCCCGATGGCCAGCGGAATCTGCCTCATCCGCGGGACGGGATGGTAGTGCCGGTGCGCGAGGCAGTTCGACGTGTCATCGGATGTGATCAGTGGCGTGTCAGGTTGCAGGGCAGGCCCTGCGCGGTCGGCCTCGTAAAATTGCGCAAATTCTAAGGGTCGCCATCGGCGACACGTCCACCATGACCCAAGCCCCCTTGAGCTACCGCGACGCCGGCGTCGACATCGATGCCGGCGACGCCCTGGTCGAGCGCATCAAGCCGCTCGCCCGGCGCACGATGCGCGAGGGCGTGCTGGCGGGCATCGGCGGCTTCGGCGCGCTGTTCGAGGTGCCGAAGCGCTTCAGGGAGCCGGTGCTGGTCAGCGGCACCGACGGTGTCGGCACCAAGCTGCGCCTGGCCTTCGAGTGGGGCGCGCACGACACGGTCGGGATCGACCTCGTCGCGATGAGCGTGAACGACGTGCTGGTGCAGGGCGCCGAGCCGTTGTTCTTCCTCGACTACTTCGCCTGCGGCAGGCTCGACGTCGACACTGCGGCGCGCGTCGTCGGCGGCATCGCCCGCGGCTGCGAGGAAAGCGGCTGCGCGCTGATCGGCGGGGAGACGGCCGAAATGCCCGGCATGTACCCGCCGGGTGAATACGACCTGGCGGGCTTTTGCGTCGGAGCGGTGGAGAAGAGCGCCATCGTCGACGGGCGCGACATCGTGGCCGGCGACGTGGTGCTCGGGCTGGCGTCGAGCGGGGTACATTCGAACGGCTACTCGCTGGTGCGCAAGATCGTCGAACGCGCCGCCGCTTCAGGCACGGGCCTGCCGGCCTCGCTCGACGGCACACCGTTTCGCGAGCGGGTCATGACGCCGACGCGGCTGTACGTCAAGCCGGTGCTGGCAGCGATGAAGGACGTGCACATCAAGGGCATGTCGCACATCACCGGCGGCGGACTGGTCGAGAACCTCCCACGTTGCCTGCCCGACGGCACGAAGGCGGTGCTCGACAAGCGGTGCTGGCCCCAGCCCGAGATCTTCGGTTGGCTGCAGCGCGAGGGCGGTGTCGCCGAGGCCGAGATGCACCGCACCTTCAACTGCGGCATCGGTTTCGTGCTGATCGTTGCGAGCGCCGAGGCAGAGCGTGCAGAGCGTCTGCTGCATGCGCACGGGCAGACCGTCCAACGCATCGGCCTCATCGAGGCGCGCAGGACCGGCGAGGCGGCGACTCAGGTCGCTTGAACGCGCTCAACGTCGACGCGGCGGCCGAGTGCGGCGCAGTTCGGCCAGCCGCTCGGCGAGTGCGCGAGAGTCGTCGGCCGCCGGGCGGTGCTCCAGGTACACCGCAAGGTCTTCCGCGGCCTCGCTGGTGCAGCCGAGTTCGGCATAGGTCAGGCCGCGGTCACGGCGCTCTTCCCAATCGCGCGGCAGCAGCACCACGAGTCGGCGCTGGACGGCCAGCAGCGCCGCCCAGGCTTCGTCGTTGCCGTGGATTTCCTTCAGGTTGCGCAGCATTCGCGCGAGCACTTCACGATCGGTCGCGGACTGCAGGAACAGGCCCAACGGCACCTCGTCCTCCCCGACGAGGCCGTGACTGCGCCGGTACGGCAGCAGCATCTCGCCCAGTTCGTCGCGTGACAGCGAATGGCCGGTGAACGGGTCGATCAGCACCTCACCCTGCCGCTGCCCCTGCTTCAGGCGCAGCTTGATCAGGAAGTGCCCCGGGAACGAGACGCCCTGCGCTGCAAGACCGACCTGCTGCGCGAGTTCGATGTAGAGAACGGCGAGCGTGATCGGTATGCCCCGTCGCGAGCGCAGCACCTCGTGCAGGTAGCTGTTGCGCGGGTCGTGATAGTGGTTCACGTTGCCTGCGAAACCCAGTTCGTGGAAGAAGAATCGGTTCAGCACGCGCAGGCGTTGCAGTGGCACCGCATCGGAGGGAAGCCTGCGCCTGAGCCTGGCCGCGAGCGCGTCGATCTCGGCCAGCACGGCCTGCACATCGAGTTGCGGATGCTCGTCATGCGCGATGCTGGCCGCCGCTTCGACGAGCGAGAGGCTGGCGTCGTCAGCCACCAGCATGGCGAAGTAGTCGAGCGCGCTCGGCACTTCGAAGCGAGGCTTACCGGACATGGCTTCAGTGTAGGACACGTCGCGCGCACCGAGGCGCGACCCTAAGCCCTGCGAACGAACTCCCGTAGCGACAGCCCGAACAGCGCCAGCGCACCAAAGTACACCAGCGCCGCGCTGCCCAGCGCCAGCGCTAACCAACCGATTCGCACCGCAGGCTGCTGGCCGAGTGCGATCCAGTCGACGGCCTGCGTTGCCCAGGCCAAGCCGGCGCCCAGCAGCGCCGTGGACGCACCGACGCGCAGCATGAACCCGCCCCAGCCCGGCTGCGCATGGTAGATGCCCTGGCGCCGCAGGCCCAGCAGCAGCAGCAGTGCGTTCAGCAGCGCGGCCAGGCCGATCGACAGCGCGAGCCCGGCATGGCCGAGCCGCGGCACGAAGACGATGTTCATCAACTGCGTCAGCACCAGCATGCCGATCGCGATGCGCACCGGCGTGCGCATGTCCTGGCGCGCGTAGAAACCGGGTGCCAGTACCTTCACACCGACCAGGCCCATCAGTCCGACGCCGTAGCCCATCAGCGCGAGCACCGTCTGCTGCACGTCGCGCGGGCTGAAGGCACCGTAGTGATAGAGCACGGCGACCAAGGGCTTTGGAAAGACCAGCAGCGCCACCGCACAGGGCAGTGCCAGCAGCACGACGAGGCGCAGCCCCCAGTCGAGCAGGCTCGAGTACGTCCGGGAATCGTCACGCGCCTGCGCCGCCGACAGCTGCGGCAGCAGTACCACGCCCAGCGCCACGCCGAGCAGCGCGGTCGGGAACTCCATCAACCGATCGGCGAAGGTCAGCCACGACACGGCGCCGATGCCGACATGCGAGGCGATCTGCGTGTTGATCAGCAGCGAGACCTGCGCCACCGACACGCCGACCAGTGCCGGCAACATCTGCTTGAGCACGAGGCGCACGCCCGGATGCGCCCAAGCCGCGCGGATGGTCCCCGGCGACAGACGGATATGCGGGAGCATCCCGATGCGCCACAGCGCCGGCACCTGCAGCGCGAGTTGTAGAACGCCACCGACCATCACGCCGACGGCAAGCGCGTAGACCGGCTCGATGCCCCAGCGGCGAAATCGCGGCACCAGCAGCCAGGCGGCGGCGATCACCGCGAGGTTGAGCAGCACCGGCGTGGCGGCCGGAATCGCGAAGCGCTTCCAGGTGTTGAGAATACCCGCCGACAGCGCCACCATCGACATGCAAACGATGTAGGGAAACATCAGGCGCGTCATCACCGTCGCGGCATCGAACTCGGCCAGGCCTGAAGCCATCAGCCACACCACGGCCGGCGCGAGCAGCACGCCGAGACCGCTGGTTGCCACCAGGGCCCAGAACAGAACCGTGGCGACGGCATCGATGAGCCGCCGGGTCACTTCCTCGCCGTCGCGGCTGCGGGCGCTGGCCAGGATGGGCACGAAGGCCTGCGAAAACGCGCCCTCGGCAAACAGGCGACGCAGCAGGTTGGGAATGCGAAACGCTACGTTGAAGGCGTCGGTCCACGCGCTGGCGCCGAAGCTTGCCGCGACCAGCAGTTCGCGCGCAAGCCCGGTCACGCGAGAGGCCAGTGTCAGCAGGGAAACGATCGAGGCGGCGCGCAGCAGGTTCATCGGGAGGCCAGCGGCTGGGCGCGAGCGGATCAACGGCAGGCGGCAATTATAGGAAGCACCTGCGAGCCCTCGGCGTGCCTCGTCAGAGGCGGACAGGCGAGCTGCTATACTTTCGGGCTTCGCTCCACCTGAACTTTATCCAGCATGGCCACCTCGACCAAAGCCAAGAAAAAGACCGTCCGCATCGCGTCGGGTCTGAAGCGCGTCCGCCAGGATGTCAAGCTCAACGCCGCCAACACCGCGCTGCGATCGAAGTTCCGCACCGTCATCAAGAACGTGCAGAAGGCCGTGCTGGCAGGCGACAAGGCCAAGGCGTCCGACCTGTACAAGGCCGCCCAGCCGGTGATCGATTCGATCGCCGACAAGGGGCTGTTCCACAAGAACAAGGCAGCTCGCCACAAGAGCCGTCTGTCGGCCAAGCTCAAGGCGATGGCCACCGCCTGAGAAGGATCCTTCCGCTGGCGAAGCGCTCCGCGCTTCGCTGCCGGCTCTCGATCGCGCAGCGATGCGACGCCGGAACCGATTGGAAGAGGGCCCGCATCCGCGGGCCCTTGTCGTTGGCGCGCCTTAGAATGGTTCAGGCGCGGGACAGGGCCTTACGCTCTGCCCGGCCTTCATCTTTTCGGAACCCGCATGAACGCCCCCGAAAGACCTCCAGCTCCGCTCGAGCCCCACGTGATGCAGACCTACGCTCGCCTGCCGCTGGCACTGTCGCATGGGCGAGGCTGCTGGGTCTGGGACACCGCGGGCAAGAAGTACCTCGACGGCCTCGGCGGAATCGCGGTCAACACACTCGGCCACGCGCATCCGAAGCTGGTCCCGGCATTGCAGGACCAGATCGGCAAGCTGATCCACTCGTCGAACTACTACCATGTGCCGCTGCAGGAACGACTCGCCGCCAAGCTGTGCGAGCTCTCCGGGCTGAGCAAGGTGTTCTTCTGCAGCACCGGCCTTGAAGCGAACGAAGCGGCGATCAAGATCGCACGCAAGTTCGGCCATGACAGAGGGATCGAACGCCCCGAGATCGTGGTCTACGAAAAGGCCTTTCACGGCCGCTCGATCGCCACGTTGTCTGCTACCGGAAACCCGAAGATCCAGGCCGGCTTCGGTCCCTTGGTCGAGGGCTTCGTGCGCGTGCCACTGAACGACGTCGCGGCACTCGAAGACGTGGCGCGCACCCATCCGAACGTGACGGCGGTCTTTCTCGAGGTGATCCAGGGCGAAGGCGGCATCAACCCGGCGACGAACGACTACCTGCGCGCAGTGCGCCGCATTTGCGATGCGCAGGGCTGGCTGATGATGCTCGACGAGGTGCAGTGCGGCATGGGCCGCACCGGCAAGTGGTTCGCGCACCAGTGGGCAGGCATCCAGCCCGACGTGATGCCGCTGGCCAAGGGCCTGGGGTCGGGCGTTCCGGTCGGCGCCGTCGTCTGCGGGGCTAGGGCCGCCGACGTGCTCGGCCCCGGCAACCACGGCACGACCTTCGGCGGCAACCCCCTCGCAATGCGCGCCGGCGTCGAGACCATCCGCATCATGGAAGAGGAGGGGTTGCTCGAAAATGCCGCATCGGTGGGTGCCGCGCTCAGAGCCGGCCTCGCGCGCGAGCTTGCCGGAGTGGCCGGCGTGGTCGAGATCCGCGGCCAGGGGCTGATGATCGGCATCGAACTCGAGCGGCCCTGTGGCGATCTGCTCGCCCGGGCTGCCGACGCCGGGCTGATGCTCAGCGTCACGGCAGAGCGCGTGATCCGCCTCGTGCCGCCACTGATCCTGAGCGGTGACGAGGCAGCGCAGATCGTCGCCCTCCTGTGCCCGCTGATCAAGGTCTTCCTCGCCGAACCCAAGCCATGAAACCCGGCACGAGTCTCATCAAGCACTATCTCCAGTTCAAGGACTTCCGCGCCGAAGAGTACGCCTACCTGTTCGAGCGCGCGGGCACCATCAAGCGGCGCTTCAAGAATTACGAGAAGTACCAGCCGCTCACCGACCGCACGCTGGCGATGATCTTCGAGAAGGCGAGCACGCGCACTCGCGTGAGCTTCGAGGCGGGCATGTACCAGATGGGCGGTTCGGTGGTGAACCTGAACACCGGCGACAGCCAGCTCGGCCGCTCGGAACCGGTCGAAGACAGCGCGCGCGTGATCAGCCGGATGGTCGACATCGTGATGATCCGCACCTACGAGCAGGCCAAGCTCGAGGCCTTCGCCGCCCACTCGCGCGTGCCGGTGATCAACGGGCTGACGAACGAGTATCACCCGTGCCAGATCCTGGCCGACGTGTTCACCTTCATCGAGCATCGCGGTTCGATACAGGGCAAGGTCGTCGCCTGGGTCGGCGACGGCAACAACATGGCCAACACCTGGCTGCAGGCGGCCGACATCCTCGGCTTCACGCTGCACGTCAGCACGCCCGGCGGCTACGAGATCGACGCCAAGGTGGCGGGAGTCAGCAACACCACCTGTGTGAAGACCTTCAACCACCCGCTCGACGCCTGCAAAGGCGCGCACCTGGTGACGACCGACGTCTGGACCAGCATGGGCTACGAGGCCGAGAACGAGGCCCGCATGAAAGCCTTCGTCGACTGGTGCGTCGACGCCGACATGATGGCTGCCGCTCTTCCCGACGCCCTTTTCATGCACTGCCTGCCGGCGCATCGCGGCGAGGAAGTCGAGGCCGAAGTCATCGACGGCCCCCAATCCGTCGTCTGGGACGAGGCGGAGAATCGAATGCACGTGCAGAAGGCGCTGATGGAGTATCTACTGCTCGGACGCATCGGCTGACCCCGCTTGCGCTGCGGTGGAGGCTCATGTCGCGCCAGCGACGTGAAGCCTGCAGCGGCAAGCCGAGCGGGGCGCCGTCACGAAGATCGTCCTCGCTTGTCGGGCGGCCGCCTTGCGCGACGCCGACGACGCTGCCAGAGGAGCGCGTAGATGCCCGCGTTGAACAGCAGCAGCGCGACGCCGAGGGCGACCTGCAGTACCCGCCCGGTCGGGCCCTGCACCGCTCCCGGGTAGATCAACGGCAGCAGGTAGTGCTCGATGAAGGAGTCGCCGTAACCGCTGCCGCCCCCCGCTTCGCGCAACGCGTTCTCCAGCGGCGTCAACGGGCAGATTGCGCCGGCCAGCACCACGAAGGCGCCCCAGGCCAGAGCCGGCAGGTGCAACCACGCCAGGCGCGGCCAGCGCCATGCGAGCAAGCCGCCGCAGACGACGAAGGCGAGGAAGCCGAAGTGCAGCAGCAGCACGACGTCGGCAAGCGGACTCTTCGACAGGGCGGTCATTCCGTTCGCATCGGGAAGCAGCGGGCAGCGAAGCCGAACACGTCTCAATTTACCGACACCACCGCGCGCGGCGCGGTGCTACTGTGCGCGATTCAAACAGCCATCACACCCTAGCGCATGAAGGTCTGGGATATTTCGCCGCCCGTGTCGGGCCGCTCGCCGGTGTTCCCGGGTGACACGGTCTACGAGCAGCAATGGGTCGCCCGCATCGGCCCGGGTTGCCCGGCGAACGTGAGCGCGATCACGCTGTCGCCGCACGTCGGCGCGCATGCCGACGCTCCGCTGCACTACGCCGACGACGCTCAGCCCATCGGCGAGGTCGACCTCGCCCCCTACCTCGGACCTTGCCGGGTGATTCACGCAATTGGCTGCGGTCCGCTCGTCGGCGTGCAGCACCTGGTCCATGCCGCGCGAGGATTGCCCCCGCGAGTGCTGGTGCGCACCTGCCGGCGTGCAGCGCAGACCTGGGTCGATGACTTCAGCGCCTTTGCACCCGAAACGGTCGAATGGCTGGCGTTGCAGGGCGCGACGCTGATCGGCATCGATACCGCTTCGGTCGACCCGGCAGCAAGCAAATCTCTGCAGAGCCACCAGCAGTTGCGCCGCCTCGACCTGCGGGTGCTAGAGAACCTGGTGCTCGACGACGTACCCGAAGGCGACTACGAACTGATCGCACTGCCCCTGCGGTGGGTCGATGCCGATGCCTCGCCCGTGAGGGCCATCCTGAGAGAGATTCGACAATGACCCGAGACGACTGCCTGGCCCTCGATGCGGCCGACCCCCTCGCGTCGCTGCGCGCGCAGTTCGCGCTGCCGCCCGACCTGATCTACCTCGACGGCAACTCGCTCGGCGTGTTGCCCAAGACAACCGCCGCGCGCGTGCAACGCGTGGTGCAGCAGGAGTGGGGGCGCGACCTGATCCAGAGCTGGAACACCGCCGGCTGGATCGATCTGCCGCAGCGCGTCGGCAACAAGATCGCGCGGCTCGTGGGCGCCGGCGCGAACGAGCTGGTCGTTGCCGATTCGACCTCGGTCAACCTGTTCAAGGTGCTGTCCGCGGCCTCGAGGATCGTGCGCGCGGACAGTCCGCAGCGGCGCGTCATCGTCTCCGAACGCAGCAACTTCCCGACCGACCTCTACATCGCCGAAGGCCTCTGCCGCGAACTGGGCTGGCAGCTCGTGCTGCTGCAGCCGGATGAGATTGCCGCCCGGCTGCTCAGCGACGTCGCGCTGTTGATGCTCACCCAGGTGAACTACCGCAGCGGCCGCATGCACGACATGGCCGCGCTCACCGCGCGCGCGCACGCCGCCGGTGCGCTCACCGTCTGGGACTTGGCGCACAGTGCCGGCGCAGTACCGGTGGACCTGCACGCCGCTGGTGCCGACTTCGCTGTCGGCTGCGGCTACAAGTTCCTCAACGGCGGGCCGGGTGCGCCTGCGTTCGTCTGGGCGAACCCGCGGCACGCCGAGCGCTTCTGGCAACCTCTGTCGGGCTGGATGGGGCACGCCGCGCCGTTCGAGTTCTCGAGCGCCTACCGCCCTGCGCCGGGCATTGCGCGTTACCTTTGCGGCACGCCGCCGGTGCTGTCGCTGGCCGCGCTCGAATGCGGTGTCGACACGCTGCTCGCCGCGCAGCCACTGGGCGGCATGCCGGCCTTGCGCGAGAAGTCGGTTGCGCAGACCGAATTGTTCGCCCGCCTGGTCGATGAACGCTGCACGGGCATGGGCCTCACGGTCGTTTCGCCGCGCGATGCGGTGCAGCGCGGCAGCCAGGTCTGCCTGGCGCACGAGGCCGACGGAAGGTCCGGCGGCTACGCGATCGTGCAGGCGCTGATCGCGCGCGGGGTGGTCGGCGACTTCCGCGCCGGCGACGCGCAGTCGCCCGACATCCTGCGCTTCGGCTTCACGCCGCTGTACACGCGCTTCGTCGATGCCTGGGACGCGGTGGAGCAGTTGCGCCAGGTGATGCAGAGCGGCGAATGGCGCGAGGCGCGTTTCAACCGACGCGCCGCAGTAACCTGAGGACGAGCATGAGCACCGAAAAGATCGTCGCCGACGAAGGCGCCAAGCTCGACTTCAGCCGCGACATGAGCTACGGCGACTACCTGCACCTCGATGCCGTGCTCACCGCGCAGCACCCGCTGTCGCCGGCGCACGACGAGATGCTCTTCATCGTGCAGCATCAGACGAGCGAACTGTGGATGAAGCTGATGCTGCACGAGCTCTCCGCGGCCGTTGCCTGCATCTCGCGCGACGAACTCGCGAGCGCGTTCAAGATGCTCGCGCGCGTGAGCCGGATCATGGAACAGCTCGTGCATGCCTGGGACGTGCTGGCAACGATGACGCCGCCCGAGTACTCCGCGATCCGGCCCTACCTCAGCAACAGCAGCGGATTCCAGAGCTGGCAGTACCGTTGCATCGAGTTCACGCTGGGCAACAAGAACGCGGCGATGCTGAAGCCCCACTTGCACCGTGCGGACCTGCTGGCCCGCGTCGATTCGGCCTGGCGAGCGCCGTCGCTGTACGACGAGTCGCTGCGCCTGCTCGCGCGGCGCGGGCTTCCGGTTCCGGCAAGCTGTCTGCAACGCGACTGGACGCAGCCCTATGTCGCGAGCGACGCCGTCGAGCAGGCCTGGTTGGTGGCCTATCGTTCGCCACGGACGCACTGGGATCTGTACCAGCTCGGCGAGGAACTGACCGACCTGGAAGACAGTTTCCGCCTCTGGCGCTTCCGCCACGTCACCACGGTCGAGCGGGTGATCGGCTTCAAGCGCGGCACCGGCGGCACGAGCGGCGTCGGCTACCTGCGCAAGATGCTTGATGTCGTGCTGTTCCCCGAGATCTGGAAACTGCGCACCGACTTGTAGCCGCACCCATCCGAACACCATTCGACCGGGTGGGCGGACGCCTGCATCATGCGTTGCAGGCGCCACCCTTCCGGATCAACTCGCGGTCAGCTCAGGTTCACCGGCACGAAGATCCGCTCGCCGCGGCGCTCGATCAGCAGAGCGACACTCTTCGGCTTCTTCTCGAGCACGTTCTTCACCTGCTCGACCGAACTCACCGGCTGCCCATTGATGGCCAGCAGAACGTCGCCCGGCGCGAGCCCGGCGCGCGCCGACGGGCCGGCCACGCTCTCGACGAGCAGACCCTGTTCGAGCTTGGCCTGCGTGCGTTCGTCACGCGTCAGCGGCCGCAGCGCCAGTCCGAGTTGCCCGGGTTCGACCTCGCGGCTGCCGCTGGCGGCGAGCTTCTCGCCGTCCTCGGCGCGGCCGAGCTTGACCTCGACGTCGCGCGGCGACTTGTCGCGCCAGACCTTGAGCTTGACGGTTTCGCCCGGCGTCGCCAGGCCGATCCGGCTCGACAGCGACCCCGAGCGAACGATGGGT